>JAAIGF010155499.1_pt1 | contig 13223 bp, 8 predicted proteins | sample 6487441 | NCBI WGS metagenome assembly JAAIGF01 (sample SAMN13974129, study PRJNA590717) | phyllosphere metagenome | biome: pepper field; feature: multiple bacterial spot infested pepper fields; material: pepper leaves; isolation source: leaves from pepper fields | host: Capsicum annuum ... | reverse complement strand
GATTTGAAACCACGAAGAGATAGGTCATGTTGCAGCGCACACAAGAAGGCACAGAGAAGTAACCATGGGAAATTCTCTCCGGGCTTGTTCTTTTCGGGAAGCAGGCCGGGACAAACCCCTCGCTTGCGATTTCCAACACTTAGCCTTTGGCTAAGTCATAGATTTTTCAGGTGAGGGGTCCGCCAAGGGTGCCTGAAACCCCTCACTTGCGATTTCTAACACTTAAGCTGCGGTTAAGATGTTGAAATCGCTTTCTCTCCCACAAGGGGGAGAGATAACCCAGCCGCAACGTCCTGCATTTCCCGTAACGGCATAGATAAACATTGTGCATCCGCCTCAAATTTTGCTAGCAGAGGCCAACGTAAAAGCCACGATATCGGAAACTTAAAATGCCTGATCTTCTGCTCGAACTTCGCTCCGAAGAAATCCCCGCCCGCATGCAGCGCAAGGCGGCGGGTGATCTGAAGAAGCTTGTCACCGATGCGCTGGTGGAAAGAGGGCTGACCTATGAAGGTGCGCGCGAATACTGGACGCCGCGCCGCCTGACGCTGGATATTCGCGGCCTTAACGCCCGCTCTGCCGATGTGCGTGAAGAAAAGAAGGGACCGCGCACGGACGCGAACGAGAAAGCCATCGAAGGCTTTCTGCGCGGCGCTGGCCTCTCCGATATTTCGCAGGCGCAGGTGGTTTCCGATCCGAAGAAGGGTGATTTCTACGTCGCCATCGTCAACAAGCCGGGCCGTCCTGCCGAAGAGATCATTGCCGAGGTCATGCCCGGCATCATCCGCTCCTTCCCATGGCCGAAATCCATGCGTTCCGGCTCGGCCTCCATGCCGAAGGGATCGAGCTTTGGCGGCATCGAAGGCAAGGGTTCGGAAAGCCTGCGCTGGGTGCGCCCGCTGCAATCCATCGTCTGCATGTTCGGCCCCGAGCATGACGAAACGCAGGTCATCCCCTTCGAGATCGATGGTGTCGTGGCAGGCAATGTTACCTATGGCCACCGTTTCCACGCACCGGAAGCCATCACGGTACGCCGCTTCGATGATTACGTGGCAAGCCTCGAAAAAGCGAAGGTCATTCTGGATGCCGAGCGCCGCAAGGATATCATCCTGCATGACGCCAAAGATCTGGCTTTCGCAAACGGTCTGGACCTCGTGGAAGATGAAGGCCTGCTGGAAGAAGTCTCTGGCCTCGTCGAATGGCCGCAGGTTCTGATCGGTACCTTCGAGGAAGATTACCTCGAAATACCCGCAGAAATCATCCGCCTGACGATCAAGACCAACCAGAAGTGCTTCGTTACCCGCCCGCAGGGCGCGACCGAAGGCCTGTCCAACCGCTTCATTCTGGTCTCCAACATTCAGGCAACCGATGGCGGCAAGGAAATCATCCACGGCAATGGCAAGGTCGTGCGCGCACGCCTGTCCGACGCCAAGCACTTCTGGACACGAGATCAGGGCGATCTTCCGGACCTCGAAACGCTAAAGGATTCCGCTGCCAAATTCGGTCTGGACCTCGCCAAGCCGCTCGACCAGCGCATGGCCAAGCTCGACGCGCTGAATGTCACCTTCCACGCCAAGCTTGGCACGCAGGGTGAGCGCGTGCGCCGAATTCGCAATTTGGCTGAACATATAGCGCCGTTTATTGGAGCAGATGCCGAGCCGGTGTTGCGTACAGCTGTTTTGGCCAAAGCTGATTTGCGAACTGAGGCTGTTGGAGAGTTTCCTGAACTTCAAGGCCTAATGGGCCATCGATATGCGAGTTTGCAGGGCGAAAGCACTATCGTCGCTGAAGCAATCGAAGACCACTATAAACCCCAAGGGCCGTCGGACAGACTGCCCCGTAATGACGTTGCTGTAACAGTCGCGCTGGCAGACAAGATAGACACGTTGGTCGGATTCTGGGTCATCAATGAGAAACCTACGGGATCGAAAGATCCGTTTGCATTGCGCCGCGCGGCTTTAGGTGTTGTACGCATTCTGCTGGAGTCTAACTTCCGCATACCACTCAAAAAGGTGCTTGCTCGCGCTTTCGGTTTTACGCAATCTACGCTCGGGATGCTTGAGCTGATTGATGAAACCTTAAGTGCATCAACGTCTCTTTCTGCTCTCGGATTCAGTAAGCTTTCTGAACAGCTATGGTTGGAATTTCAAAGTCGTATCGATGATGAAAGTCGCAAAGAAAAAGCTTTCGATCAATATAAAGTTGAATCACGCGATCTCCTCTCCTTCTTCCACGACCGCCTGAAAGTCTACCTGCGCGACCTCGGCGCACGTTACGATCTCATTGAATCCGTCCTGACACCCGAGTCGGATGACTTCCTGCTGGTCGCCCGTCGCGTAGAAGCCTTGACTGCCTTCATCACCGGCGAAGACGGCAAGAACCTGCTGGCAGGCACAAAGCGCGCCACGCAACTCCTCGCCGCCGAAGAGAAGAAGGGCACCGTCGTTGCCGACGGCGTTTCGGAAGAACTGCTGAAGCTCGACGCGGAAAAGGCACTCTATTCCGCCATCAAAACAGCCTCTGCCGATGCGGCAAAAGCCGTGGAAGCGGAAGACTTCCGCTCCGCCATGCAGGCGCTTTCCACGCTGCGTGTGCCGGTCGATAAGTTCTTCAAAGACGTCCTCGTCAACGACGAAGACACCGCCATCCGCGCCAACCGTCTGGCTCTGCTGAAGGCCATTCGCGAGGCAACCGGCACGGTCGCAGACTTCTCGAAGATCACGGGCTGACGGTTTATCCGGTTATTTACTGCCGAATTGGAAACGCCGGGGATATCTCCCCGGCGTTTCGTTTTTTTGAGATACTGTAGAAATCCAATCAACTCGCCATGCGCATCTGGTGCGCCATGCCGTGCAGCGAGCCGGACTGGTGGTGCGAAACGCGGAAGGTGCTGATGAGGTTGATCAGTTCTTCGGTGTCTGCGGCCAGCGCTTCTGCCGATGCGGTGGTCTCCTCGGCCATGGCGGCGTTGTGCTGCGTGGCGGCGTCCAGCTGGTTCAGCGAAGAGGAGATGGAGCGCAGCGTCGTGTCCTGCTCGGCTGCAGAGTGAGCGATCTTGCTGACGATTTCGCTGGCGGATTTGATCTGGTCCGAAATGCGCTTGAGTGCATCGCCGGTTTCGCCGACGAGGCGAACGCCGTTTTCGACCTGGTTGGAAGAGCGGGCGATCTGGTCCTTGATTTCCTTTGCGGCAGCTGCGGATTTCTGGGCCAGTTCGCGCACTTCCTGAGCGACAACGGCGAAGCCCTTGCCCGCTTCACCGGCGCGCGCGGCTTCGACACCGGCGTTGAGTGCCAGAAGGTTTGTCTGGAAGGCGATATCGTCGATGACGCCGATGATCTTGGAGATTTCTTCGGCGGACTGCTCGATGCCGCTCATCGCGCCGATGGCTTCTTCAACGATCGTATCGCTGCGGCTTGCATCGGTGCTGATGGAGGTAACGCGCTTTGCGGCTTCGCGTGCGCCGTCGGAGGTCTGGCGAACGGCAACCGTCAGCTCATCGAGCGCTGCGGAGGTTTCCTCAAGGTTCGCGGCCTGACGTTCGGTGCGCTGGGAAAGCTCGTTGGAAGCCTTGCGGATTTCGTCCTTCGAACCGCCGATGTCGACGCTCTTCGTGTTCACCTTCGCCATGGCCGCATCGAGATGCAAGATGGCTTCGTTGAAGTTGTCGCGCAGATCGGAATAGCGGGTGCCGAGATCGCGGCAGCGAACGGTAAGGTCACCGGCAGCGAGCTTTTCCAGCGCTTCGCCGATGGTAGAGACGACGCGGGCCTGAAGCTCCGCTTCGTCGCGCTGCATGTCGATATTGGTCTGGCGCTCGGTATCCAGCTGAAGCTGCTGCTCTTCCTGACGCGCCTGCATGGCGTGGCGCTCGCGCACTTTCTGCTGAAGCGACGCGGTGGCCTTCGCCATCAGACCCACTTCATTTTTCATTTCCGTGTGCGGAATGGTCATCGCAACGTTTTCATTGGCCACTTCGCCAAGCGCGCGGTGAATATCGCTGAGCGGCTTTGTAATGCCGCGGATAACATAATAGGCCAGCGCAAGACCAAGACCGAAGACAAGAATACCGACCGAGAGCGCGCCGATGATGGTGGAGCGAACCTGCGCCTGAAGATCGTCAACATAGACGCCGGTCACGACCACAACCTGCCAGGGCTCGAACGCCATGGCGTAGGAGCTTTTCAGGAAGCCATCGCCTTCCTGTCCGGGCTTCGGGCCGTAAAAGCTGGTTTCGCCGCCGCCAGCGCGCGCCAGACGCACCAGCTCGTCGCGATAATTGAAGCCCTGGCTGTCCGGCTTGCCCTTGAAGCTCTGGCCGACGCGCTTGGGGTCTGGATGGAAGAGCATCTTCACATCGTAATCATAACCGAACATGTAACCATCCGGCACGTATTTCATCGAAGAGACGATGGCGAAGGCCTGTTTCTGTGCTTCCTCGCGGGTCAGCGCGCCAGCCTTTTCCTTGTCGTAAAACGACTGGAGAATGGAGATGGACGACTGCACCTGCGTCCGCAGCATGCCGTAGCGCTCTTCATAAATGGCGTTGACGGAGGATTTGATCTGGAAATAGGTCGCAACAGTGAAAGCCGCCATAAGCGCGATCACCAGCATGACCAGTTGGCGGGAAATGGGGAGGTTCTTCATCGTCGCTCTCGAAAAACGTTGCGCCATCGGCTGCCGAGGGCGTCAAACAAGCTTGTTTTCTGGGGAAATGCGCATCCTGCGCCAAACATGTGCTGCATCGCACATTCTTCATTTCAGGAAGCGTCAGAAATTTGAAGAAATGCTTAAGTAAGCGCCCGGCAGAGCAGTGCCGAGAAAAATAAATTGCGTTTTATCAAAAACAGAGCAAAGGGGTTCCATTGCTGGTTGTCCAATACAGCGATCCGACGACTCTGGATAATCGTGTGGTAAATCTAGTTGGATTGCCGCAGCGGCAGCGACGTGATGCTATCCAGCACGCGAAGGTCGGCATCGGCCACGCCTTCTGCCCGCCCGGTCGGGCGCTCCACCGCAGCTGTGGTCGTTTCGCTATCGATCTGCACGGGCGCATCGACTGCCACCGGCGCATTCTCCTGCGGAAGCCAGATCGGGTTGGAGCTGACGAAGGTGACGGGTGATCCGCCAAGCCAGGCTTCGGTGCGTACGGTTTGCCTGTGGCCACCGATATCGCGAATGGAAACGTTCTGCGTTCCCGGCTGCAAGGTGGTTACAGGCTGAGGCGCGGTTTTTGGTGCAGGGCGCGGGCAGCCTTCGCAGGAAATGGCGATGATGCTGTCATTTGCCGTGCGCGAGCCGTGCACCACCTCGATGGAGGATGCCATTGCCGTGCCGCTTGCCAGCATCAGTGCAGCCGTCAGAACAACCTTGCGCATATCAAAACCCCGTATCTTTAACCGAGGCTGATCCTAAGCACTGTTCCTTTCCATCAGGTCAGGATGTTTGGTAAAAATTGAGCGAAATGCCGATTGTTACTTCGCTTTTTCACGGGCAACCGCCTGCCAGCCGATATCGCGGCGGCAGAAGCCATTGTCCCACTTTACTTTGTCGACAAGGGCGTAAGCGCGAGCCTGAGCCTCGCCGACAGTGTTGCCGAAGGCGGTCACGTTCAGCACGCGCCCGCCAGTCGCGACCAGCTGACCATCCTTCAAGGCTGTGCCAGCATGAAACACCTTGGCGTCATCGCTCGCCTCAGGGATGAAGGTAATCGGCGTGTTCTTGTCATAAGAAGCCGGGTAGCCCTTGGAGGCCAAAACGACCGTCAGCGCCGGGTCATCGCGCCATTCTGCGGTTACCTGATCCAGCGTGCCGGTGGCCGTCGCATAAAGGATCGGCAGCAGATCGCTCTTCAGCCGCATCATCAGCACCTGACATTCGGGATCGCCGAAGCGGACGTTGTATTCGATCAGCTCCGGGCCTTTCTTCGTGATCATCAGGCCTGCGAAGAACACGCCGGAAAATGGGTTGCCATCCTTCGCCATTCCCGTGATCGTCGGCTCGATGATTTCCTTCATTGTGCGCTGAACCATCTCGTCGGTCATGACCGGGGCCGGGGAATAGGCCCCCATGCCGCCCGTGTTCGGGCCCGTGTCCCCATCGCCCACGCGCTTATGGTCCTGCGCGGTGGCCAGCGCCAGAGCCGTCTTGCCGTCGGAAAGGCAGAAGAAGCTTGCCTCCTCGCCATCGAGAAAGGCCTCGACCACCACTTCAGCACCCGCCGCACCAAATGCACCGTCGAAGCAGTCATCGATGGCGGCAAGCGCTTCGGCTTCCGTCATGGCAACGGTCACGCCCTTGCCTGCGGCCAGACCATCCGCCTTGATGACGATTGGCGCGCCCTGTTCGCGGACATAGGCTTTCGCCGGTTCGGCAGCCTTGAAGCGCTGGTAGGCGCCGGTCGGAATATCGTAGCGGGCGCAAAGATCCTTGGTGAAACCCTTGGAGCCTTCCAGCTGCGCGGCAGCCTTGGAGGGGCCGAATGTGGCAATGCCTGCTACGCGAAGATCATCTGCGAGACCGGCGACCAGAGGCGCTTCCGGGCCGACGACCACGAAGTCGATGGCGTTTTCTTTGGCAAAAGCAATAACGGCTGCGTGGTCTTCGACATTGAGTGACACCAGCGTCGCATGGTCTGCAATGCCGGGATTGCCGGGTGCGGCAAAAAGTTCGGTCAGCTTGGGGGATTGGGCAATCTTCCATGCCAGCGCATGCTCGCGACCACCGGAACCGATCAACAGAACTTTCATGCTCAACACCCCTGTTTCGAATTCCTTGCGGCGTTAAGGGCAGGGGGGCGAAAGGTCAAGACGTATATGGAGATTTGCCGGGTGTAAGTGTGGCGAGAGGAAGTCGATTTCCCCTCCGTCATGCCGGACTTGATCCGGCATCCAGTCGACGCGCGTCTGCGCGGCGAAAGGAGTCTTTTCAGACCAAAGACTTGGTCTGACTAGACCCCGCATCAAGTGCGGGGTGACGGAGGGTGGAGCCATGCTTTTCTGTGGAATCGCCGCGCCACCATGTTGTCATGCCACAATCAGCCTCTATGTTCGGGCAGATATTCAAGAACAGTTCAGAGAACCATATGTCCGCAGATAACGCCCGCCTTGCTCCGACCATCGCTTCCGAAATCAACGCCCGTGCCGAACAGGTGAAGGCGGCGATACAGTTGCTGGATGAGGGCGCGACCGTTCCCTTCATTGCGCGCTATCGTAAGGAGGTGACGGGCGGGCTGGATGATACGCAACTGCGCACGCTGGCCGAGCGGCTGTCCTATCTACGCGAACTTAATTCCCGCCGCGCCTCCATCGTCGATTCCATCACCGGTCAGGACAAGATGACCGATGAGCTGATGGTGAAGATCATGCAGGCGGCGACCAAGGCGGAACTGGAAGACCTTTACCTTCCCTACAAGCCCAAGCGCCGCACACGTGCCGAAATCGCCCGCGAGCGTGGCCTTGGGCCATTGGCAGAAGCACTCTGGGAGAATCGCGCCGCCGATCCGGCCAAGCTGGCAGAGGCTTATGTTCAGGGCGAGGTTGCCGATGTGAAGGCCGCCTTGGAAGGTGCGCGCGATATCGTTGCCGAAACCATGACCGAAAATGCCGACCTGTTGAAGCGCCTGCGCGATTACATGCGCCAGAACGCCATGCTCCGCGCCAAGGTGGTGGATGGCAAGCAGGCGGCAGGCGAGAAGTTTTCCGACTATTTCGACCACACTGAAAAATGGGCCACCGCACCCGGCCACCGCGCACTCGCCATGCTGCGCGGCTGGAACGAAGAGGTTTTGACGCTGACAATAGATGTGGATGCGGATGACCCATCGCCAGTTAAGCCCGCGCAGCGCACCATCGCCAGCGCCTTTGACATCCGCAATGCCGGTCCTGCCGATCAATGGCTGATGGATGTCGCTGGCTGGACCTGGCGCGTGAAGCTTTCCATGTCGCTCTCGCTTGACCTGATGCGGGAACTGCGCGAGCGGGCAGAAGAAGAAGCGATCCATGTTTTCGCCCGCAATCTGAAAGACCTGCTGCTGGCAGCGCCTGCGGGTTCGCGCGCGACAATGGGCCTGGATCCCGGCATCCGCACCGGTGTCAAGGTCGCCATCGTCGATGGCACGGGCAAGCTGCTGGACACGACGACGGTTTATCCTTATCCCCCGAAGAACGATATTCGCGGCACGCAGGCGGAGCTTGCCTCGCTCATTCGCAAGCACAATGTCGAGCTGATCGCCATCGGCAACGGCACAGGCAGCCGCGAGACGGAAAAGCTGGTGACCGATATGCTGACGCAGATCACCGGGCCGAAGCCGACCAAGGTCATCGTGTCTGAGGCAGGCGCTTCCATTTACTCCGCCTCGGAACGCGCCGCCGCCGAATTTCCCAATCTCGACGTCTCCCTTCGCGGTGCCGTTTCCATCGCCCGCCGTCTGCAAGACCCGCTGGCGGAACTGGTGAAGATCGAGCCGAAATCCATCGGCGTCGGGCAGTATCAGCATGATGTCGATCAGGGCAAACTCTCGCGCTCGCTGGATGCGGTGGTGGAAGATGCGGTGAATGCCGTCGGCGTCGATCTCAACACGGCATCCGCCCCATTGCTGGCGCGGGTTTCTGGTCTCGGAAGCTCCATCGCCGATGCCATCGTTCTGCATCGCGATCAGGTTGGCCCGTTCGCCAGCCGCAAGGAATTGTTGAAAGTGCCGCGTCTTGGACCGCGCGCATTCGAGCAGTGCGCGGGCTTCCTGCGTATTCCAAACGGCAAGGAGCCGCTCGATGCCTCCTCCGTTCACCCGGAAGCCTATGTCGTGGCCAAGAAGATCGTCGCCGCTTGCGGTCGTGATCTCAGAACCCTGATGGGTGATAGCGCGACGTTGAAAGCGCTGGACCCGAAAAGCTTTATCGATGAGCGCTTCGGTCTTCCGACCGTCAAGGACATCATCGCCGAGCTTGAAAAGCCTGGCCGCGACCCGCGCCCGAGCTTCAAAACCGCGACTTTTGCCGATGGCGTGGACGAAATCACCGATCTGAAGCCCGGCATGTTGCTGGAAGGCACGGTGACCAACGTCGCGGCCTTCGGCGCCTTCGTTGATATCGGCGTGCATCAGGACGGTCTCGTCCATGTCAGCCAGCTGGCAGACCGTTTCGTCAAGGACCCGCATGAGGTCGTCAAGGCGGGCGATGTGGTGAAGGTCCGCGTGGTCGAAGTGGACGTAAAGCGCAAGCGCATCGGCTTGACCATGCGCAAGGATGGCGGCGAGGCAGCACCTCAGTCCATGCGCGAAAAAGGCAATGCCAGCGCCATGCGCCACGCCACTGCCAAGCCGAAGGAGCGGACAGAGCCTGCACAATCTGGAGGTGCGCTGGCGGCGGCTCTGGCCGAAGCCATGAAGCGTCGCTGACCCTTGGTTGAAAAAGCGCCTTCCCTGATGAGGGAAGGTAGCTGTTGTTCAATGAAATCGTTCAGTATTTTTGAAAATACGACGGCTTGAAACTTTAGCGGAAAGAGATACGGTCACTTCGATAATAAGTGAGACTTAGCTTATTAAAGGGGGTAAAATGGCCTCGTCTCTGCATGCTTTGTTTGAGAAAATAGTCAAGACCGGTGATCTGGTCGTTACCGGGCCGGGAGGTCTCCAGGTCTATGGAGATGGCCGCGGAAAACGCGTCGCCCTCAATTTCACCGATGAAGCGGCCATGCAGGAGATTGCCGCTGATCCGGCTCTCAAGCTGGCGGAAATCTACATGGAAGGGCGGATGTCCGTCGTTGAAGGCGACATCTATGATTTTCTGGCGCTGATCAAAAGCAATACGCTGAGCGAAGCGCTGACCTTCGGCATGGTCTGGCGCGGCATGGCCCGCATCATCGCCTCGCGCATCAAGATGCACATGCCGGTCAACCACAACAGACAAAATGTGGCGCATCATTACGATCTGAGCGCCAAGCTGTTCGACCTGTTTCTGGATGATGACTGGCAATATTCCTGCGCCTATTTCAACCCGCCCGGCATCACGCTGGATGAGGCCCAAGTCGCCAAGAAGCGACACATCGTTGCAAAACTGATGCCGGAGCCGGGGCAGCGTGTACTGGAAATCGGTTCGGGCTGGGGTGGCATGGCCATGTATCTGGCCGAAAGCTCCAACGTGGATGTGACGGGCATCACGCTCAGCGAAGAGCAGTTGCGCGTGTCGCGAGACCGCGCCCAGAAGCGTGGCCTGACGGACAGGGTTCGCTTCGAGCTTCAGGATTATCGCTACCTGCCGCCCGCAACGAAATACGACCGCATCGTCTCCGTCGGCATGTTCGAACATGTCGGCCCGACGCATTACAAGGAGTATTTCCACAAGGCGGCGGAAGTGCTGGAAGATGACGGCGTCATGCTGCTGCACTCCATCGGCCAGCCTTACCCGGCACTCGCCACCAACCCCTTCATCGAAAAATACATTTTCCCCGGCGGCTATATTCCTTCGCTCGCGGAAGTCACGCCTGCCATTGAGAAGGCGGGGCTGCTGGTCAAGGACATCGAAATCCTGCCCATGCACTACGCCCACACACTGCGCCACTGGCGCCAACGTTTCGTAGCGCGCAAGGCGGAAGCAGTGGCACTCTACGACGAACGCTTCTTCCGCATGTGGGAATTCTATCTCGCGGGCTCCGAAATGGCCTTCACCCATGAGAATTTCCATATCTTCCAGATCCAGCTCGCCAAGCGTGGAGGGGTGGTGCCGGATAACAGGGATTACATCGCACGAAATGAGGCGCGTTTGATGGAGTTCGAGAAGACGCGGGCGCCTTTGGAGAAGATTGTGTTTTGAGCAGATTCGTCAGCTTCCTCATTCCTGTCCTTGTGACAGGAATCCAGTCGACGCGCATCTGCGCGGCGGGAAGAGTCTTTTCAGCCCAATGACTTGGGCTGGCTGGATTCCTGTGACGAGCACAGGAATGAGGGAGTTGACCAAATCGCCTCTTAACAAAAGCTGAAACCTAGCTACCCACTCTCGCGCCAATACGCTAAAACCCTGCCATGGTTGACCACAGCGATCTCTCTGGCCGCGTTTCGGACGCGCCGTCCAATAATTGGGTTTATCGGATTTTGCCGAGAAGCCTTTGGCCCTATGCGCAACTGGCCCGGTGGGATCGTCCCATTGGGTGGCAGTTGTTGATGTGGCCGTGCTTCTGGTCGGCGGCGCTGGCCGCCAATGCGGCCAAACCTCTGGGGGAATTTTCCTGGGGTATGCTGCTGTTCCACCTCTTTTTGTTTTTCGCAGGCTCCGTCGCCATGCGCGGTGCAGGCTGCACCTATAATGATCTTGTCGATCACAAGATCGATATGGCTGTGGCGCGCACGCGCTCAAGGCCGTTGCCATCGGGCAGGGTCACGCGTCGCCAAGCAAAAATCTTTATCGTGGTGCAGGCGCTGGTTGGTTTGGCCGTGCTGCTCTGCTTCAACGGTTTTTCGATCCTGCTGGGTATCGCGTCGCTGATTTTCGTCGCGATCTACCCCTTCGCCAAACGCTTCACCAACTGGCCGCAGTTCTTCCTCGGGCTTGCCTTCAACTGGGGCGCGCTGATGGGGTGGTCGGGTCAATTCGGGTCACTGTCCATCTCGCCGGTGCTGCTTTATGTGGGCGCGATTGCATGGACGATCGGATATGACACAATCTACGCCCATCAGGACAAGGAAGACGATGTGTCCGTGGGCATCGGCTCAACCGCTCTCCTGTTCGGAGACAGGACACATGGCTGGCTGATTGGCCTTTATGGCACAACTCTGCTGTTCATGGTGCTGGCTTTCATCACGGCGGGCGTTAATGTGATTGCCTATTCCGGCCTTGCCGTTGCGGCTTTCATGCTCGTTCGGCAAATCATGGTGCTTGATATCAACAATGTGGCGCAGTGCCTTGCGCTGTTCAAATCTAACAACCGCGTGGGCGTCCTGATTTTTGCGGGCCTGCTGCTGCCGCTGATCTTTGCATAAAGAAAAGCCCGGCTGCAGGGCGCCGGGCTTTTTCTCGTCCGTACTTGAACCGCCTGTTCGGCAGGTTCCGTGGATCAGTTACGGGCGATGATTTCTTTGCCTTCGATGCGCATCGTCAAGCCCAGCGAACCTGTGCTGCGGCGAACGAGGAAGCGTGGACGGCGATCTGCGAAATAGGAGTGGCGGCGGCGTGGGCGCGTCGTCTTGGTGCGCACGTTGCCGATATGGTCTTCCAGCGGGCGGGCAACGCCATCGGCTTCCACCATCAGCATGGGAATACGGTACTTTTCCGACCAGCTGCGCCAATCGGCAGCGATGTCGCACAGGTCATGCGCCACCAGAAGCGGGATGCAGAGATCGGGATCGTCGTGGTGCAGTTCCAGCGTCACGGTAACCTGACCATCGCCATGGTCGATTGCCCGGGCTGCAACGCCTTTGAAGGCGCGAGCGGGAAGCGCAAACGACAGCGGAAGGCCGCTTGAATTCAGAACTTTACGCAAAACAGCGCCGCGCTCATCGAGCGTGATAGCGACATCGGCTGAACCGTTACCCTTGCCATACGTCAGCTGCTGCGGGAACCGCGTGGGATCGAGCCGGAGAGTTGCGCCTGCCCATTCGGGCTTCAGAACGGTGTTGGTCATATCATGCTATCCTTGTTTTACCTGAGAGCCGTTTCATGGTCTCGTTCGGGACTTTTCGTCCTCTGATAGGGTGAAGATAGCGAGCGCATGTTCGAGACAACTTAAAAATCGAGGTTAAGAAAACTTTGCATTCCCAAATGGTTAGCAAAACGCAGCCGGGTAAGGTTTCGAATTCCTGAATTGGGACGACACCGCACGACGCAGCATCTGCGCGCGGAAAGGCGACAAATCCCCGGAAAACAAAACCGATCCGCCCCCGTCCGGCCTTTGCTGAAATCACTTCAGCAGCAGAGCATCGCAACGGCAATAGGCAGTTGCACGAGAGTCAAAAATGATCGGGGAAGAGTGTATAAAGCCGCCATTTCGCGGCCTTCAAGAACACAATGAAACGGCGTCGTTAAACCGTGACGACCTTGCCGGGGTTCATGATCCCGGCTGGATCGAAAGCGGTCTTGATGCGGCGCATCAGGTCGAGTTCGATTGCGGGGCGGATCGCGGCAAGCTCATCGCGCTTCAACTGGCCGATGCCGTGTTCGGCAGAAATCGAGCCGCCGAAGGTAAGAACGATGCCGTGCACGATTTCGTTGATCTCTTTCCACCGGGCGATG
>JAAIGF010299022.1_pt1 | contig 13236 bp, 11 predicted proteins | sample 6487441 | NCBI WGS metagenome assembly JAAIGF01 (sample SAMN13974129, study PRJNA590717) | phyllosphere metagenome | biome: pepper field; feature: multiple bacterial spot infested pepper fields; material: pepper leaves; isolation source: leaves from pepper fields | host: Capsicum annuum ... | reverse complement strand
GTCTGAACGGAAGGCTCAGGCCTGGGCGCGGTTGCGACGAACCACGTTGAGCGTGACGACCGTGGTCGCACCGAGGGCCAGGAGGCCACCGGCGAACCAGAAGGCGGCAGCCGAGTCGGCACCCGTGTTGGCGAGGTTCTCGCCAGCAGCCGAGTCAGCAGCGGCGACCGAGATGCGCTGGCTCTCGACGATGCTGCCCTGGGTGCCGGTGAGGGTGTAGGTGCCCGAGGCGTTGGCCGGCAGGGTGACCGAGACCGAGACCGCGCCGTTGGCGTCCGCCGGCTTGGTGATGGTCTTCGTGCTGGCGAGCGTGGCGTTAGCGGCGTTGTTGCCCGAGAGGGTGAACGAGACGTTCACGTTCGGAGCGAAGGTGCCGGCGGCGAAGCCGACGGTGCCGGTGCCGCCCGCGACGATGGCGGGAGCCGAGGCCGGGTTGGTGACACCGGGGACGTAGGTGGCGTTGGCCGCAGCGGCCGGGCCGATGATGAGCGCCGAAGCGACGGCGGCGGTCGCGAGGCCGCGAGCAAGCTTGTTCATAGGAGATCCCTCTTCTGAATCGATGGTGATTGGCAGACATGCACGAAGCGGGATATCCCCCCGGCCTCGGCCACAGGCGTTGCCTGCGGTCTTTAGAGAATCTAGCGTCATCCTTGAGGATTACAAAGCCGGTGACGCTCTATTTCTGTTACGAGCCGGTAAACGGTTGCCTCAGCCGAGCTGAAGGCCCGCAAACAGAGGGTTCTTCAGCTCTCGTCCGAAGCACATGATCGATTCGCGTCGATCTGCACCTGCGTTTCACGGACCATGGGCGTGTGCTCGATGCTCAGTTCCTCGCTCTGTTCGAGATCGCCGAGCACGTCGATCTGCACCGACTGCGACTCCCCCGGCGCCAGTTCAACGGCGAACTTGGCGACGAGGCGCCCCTCATGCTCCTGCACGTTGAACGGCACGACCTCGCCGTTCACGCGGCCCTCGGTGATGACCGCGCCCGGCGGCACGTAGATGAGCGCCTCCGTACGGATGCGCCCCGGCTCGACACCGAAGATCCCACCGCCGGTCACGTAGTCCGACAGGGAGCTGGCGGCATCAGCCGGAGCGGACGACGTGAGGCCGAACCCCACGGTGAACTCCGGGCGCCCGTCGTTGCGACAGTTGATCGACGACCCTCCAATGAGCGCATCGAGGTAGTAGTCCATCTTCGCGCCGGTGGCGTCGTTGAAGTACACGCCGAATGCGCTCTGCTCCCCCGTCGTCTCGGGCAGCTGCCCGGCGAGCGGCGTCGTCTCGAGGAGCGCCTGCTCCTCATCGTCCGCGCTCCAGACCAGGATGCGCCGTTCCTCGACCCCGCGCGCCAGCGCCTCGAGCATCGCGCCGGCGTCACCGTCGAAGGAGCTGACGCGTTCGAAGACCGTCGCGGCGGCGGCGGCGAAGTAGGCATCCTGCAGCAGGGGCTGGTCGGCGAAGCGCGCGTACACGCCACTGAGCAGCGTATCGACGGCGTTCTCGCTCGTCAGCTCCGAGCCATCCGGAAGGGTGACCGGCCCGGTCGCCTCAAGCAGATAGCTCAAGGCGACCGGATCGATGGCCGCGACGCCGTCCACTTGTTGGCCAGTCAGTTGTGCCCATCGAGCTTGCGCGAGTTCACCGCTGCGCGCGAAGTCCGGCGTGAGGGTCGCGTTCTGGATGAAGCGGCCGAGGATGTCCCCGAACAAGGTGCTCTCTTGCTCGGTCATCGGCAGGACGGGCTCCGGCGCGGCACCTCGGAAGTCCGCCGAGCTCGATTGATCGACCAGCCCAATGCTGCCGCCGTCCGCGGCAACCACCGACGTCGCTCCCGGGATGCCACCCGATGCGCGCAGCTCGGCGTTGTTCTGGAAGAGGAAGAGGTACTCGCGCTCCCCGTCCGCGCCGAGCATGGAGGGCAGCAGCTGCGCAGCCGTATCGAGCCCGGTCAGCAGCCCATCCGCCTGCACGGCGAGTTCCCGCACCTGGCTGACTGCCTCCCCGATCTGCGGCAGCACCCCTGACGTCTCGATGCTCAAGACCGAATCAGTGGCGCTCTCAACGATGCCCTGCGCCTCGGCGATGCTCGGCTGCGCAGCGCGAAGCTCCTCGACGGGCAACCCGCCGTCGCGCAGCGTGAGTGCGTCAGCATCGATGGTCTGGGCCACTGAAGCGAGTGGAGGCAGCGCCTGGCGCACGATGTCATCGACCGCGGCAGCGGTCTCGCGGAACGCGGTGAGATTGGCACCTGCCCAAGGCAGAGCCTCCGCGGCCCGCCACAATGGATCAGAGGTGAGCGAGGCCGCTTCCGCGGTCCGCTCCCCGACGTCGCTGGAGAGCTCGTCGAGGCTGCCCAGCAGTTCGACAGATCCTGCGCCCTGCGCGGAGCGGATCTGCGTCGCGGCATTCTGCAGAGCGTCTCGGGCCATGAGCCCTCGAATGGCCACCCAGCTCGCCCACGCGATGAGCACGATGAGCACGGCACCGATGACGAGCAGCACTACGCGGCGCCCGCTCCTCGGCGCGCTCGCCACAGCGGTTCTCCGCCCTCCAGCCACTTCCCCTCCAGACGTCGTCGATCAAGCTAGCGCAGTGTTCGCGCTGCAGCGCGCACAGCGCTATTGGCGCAACGTGCCCTGGTGCTGCCGATACCAGTCGACTGTCAAGCGGATGCCTTGACGCAGGTCAATGGAGGAGCGCCAGCCGGCAGCCGCAAGTTTCGAGACGTCGAGAAGCTTCTGCGGCGTGCCGTCAGGCTTCGATGTGTCCCACTCGGTCGCACCGTCGAACCCCACAGCCTCGGCGATGGTCTGCGCAATCTCAGCGATGGTCACGTCACTGCCCGTGCCCACATTGACCTGTTGAGGGCCGTCGTAATGCTCGAGCAGGTGCAAGCAGGCATCGGCCATGTCGTCGACGTGCAGGAACTCGCGTCTGGGCGTGCCGGTGCCCCAGTTCGTAACCGTGGAGGCACCGCTGCTCGCAGCTTCGTCGTAACGACGGATGAGGGCTGGCAGCACGTGGGACCCCTGCGGAGAGAAGTTGTCGCCAGGGCCGTACAGGTTCGTCGGCATCGCCGAGATCCAGGCCTTGCCGTACTGCCGGCGGACCGCCTGGATCTGCATGATGCCGGCGATCTTCGCAATGGCGTAAGCATCATTGGTCTTCTCGAGGTAGCCCGTCATGAGCGCGTCTTCGACGATCGGCTGTTCGGCGAACTTCGGATAGATGCACGATGAGCCGAGGAACAGCAGCCGTTCCACGTCATACGCCAGGGCGGCGTCGAGCACGTTGTTTTGGATGCGGAGGTTGTCGCTGAGAAAGTCGACGGGGTAGGTGCTGTTCGCAAGGATGCCGCCGACTTTCGCCGCCGCGAGCACTACATAACGGGGCGTCTCCTGTTCGAAAAAGCGGAACACCGCGTCGCGATTCGTGAGGTCCAGCTCGGTTGAGGGCCGTCCGATCAGGTCGCTGAAACCCTCCTGCTCAAGCCTGCGCCAGATGGCGGAGCCAACAAGCCCACGATGGCCAGCGATGTAGAACCGGCCCGAGCGATCGAGAGGCCTAGGCGCGTATTCGACACCGTCGCTGTGCCACGGCCCGTCGGCATAGTTGGCGTCTCTCACGCTCCGACCTTCGGCTTCCACCACGGCAGATCCGGGGTATCGATCCAAGGCCGCCCTTCGTGTTCGAGCGCGGCCACATCGGCGTCGACCATGATCTTCGCGAGTTCGAGGCCGTCAACCGTCGGCTCCCAGCCAAGCTTGTCCTGTGCTTTGGACCGATCGCCAATCAACGCATCGACCTCAGTTGGGCGCAGGTAGCGCTCATCGAACTTGACGAATTCCTGCCAATCAAGATCGACTCGCTCAAATGACGCCTCCAAGAACTCGCGAATGGTATACCCGACTCCAGTTGCGAGCACGTAATCGTCAGGCTCTTCGACCTGCAGCATTCGCCACATGCCTTCCACATACTCTGGCGCATAGCCCCAATCACGAATGGACTCAAGGTTGCCAAGATAAAGGTCACTCTGCTGACCCGCTTTGATGCGCGCGACGGCCCTAGTAATCTTTCGAGTGACAAAAGTCTCGCCCCGACGAGGTGACTCGTGGTTGAAGAGAATTCCATTTGCCGCGAAAAGGCCATATGCTTCGCGATAATTCTTGGTGATCCAGTAGCTGTAAAGCTTGGCGGCGGCATAAGGCGAGCGAGGGTAGAAAGGCGTCGTTTCATTCTGTGGCGGCGGGGTCGCCCCGTAGAGTTCAGACGATGACGCCTGGTAGAAACGTGTAGCTATTCCGGAGAGGCGAACTGCCTCGAGTAAACGCACAGTTCCCGAACCGGTTGTGTCCGCAGTGTGTTCCGGCTCGTCGAATGAAACTCTCACATGCGACTGAGCGCCCAGATTGTAAACTTCGTCGGGCTTAATCTCGCTTAAAAGCATGACAAGCCTCGATCCATCGGTGAGGTCACCGTAATGCAAGAAGAGCTTCGCTGCGGAGTCATGGGGGTCCACGTAGAGGTGGTCGATCCGGCTGGTGTTGAAGGTCGAAGCGCGGCGTATCAGCCCATGCACTTCGTAGCCCTTGGCGAGCAAGTACTCCGCCAGGTAGGAGCCATCCTGCCCCGTGATTCCGGTAATGAACGCGCGCTTTGACATTGTGACTCCACGGGTTGGCCTTCGATAGGGTGTCCGAGAGGCCCCCTGCTTCCTCCGGCCCCCGACACTTCACATCAGCATAGCCGGGAGGCGCGCAGGGAGTTCATTTGACTGGTGTGGCTCAGGTGCGAAACGCGCTCCGCGGCCTGCTTGTGATCAAAGGGCGTGGATGAAAAGTAAAGTTGAGATGTTGGCCTGGCGGTTCGCAGCCGCGGCCTTACAAGCATCGGTCCTCATCGTTCTCGCCAGAACCACATCGCTAGAAACATTCGGCGCCTACTCTGCCGGGTATGGCTTGAGCATCGTCTTGGCCGCGGTGGCGAATCTAGGTTTGCCGGCCTGGCTCTTGAGGCTCCCCGCCGAAGATCGGAGTCGCTCTGCTCAGTCAGTGGTCTCTGCAACTCAGATCCTGACGTTGTGTTCGGCGGGATTGTCGTGCCTGGGCACCTACGTTTTGACTAGCAACATCTGGATTGCCTTGGCTGTCGGGGCTGCAGCTGCGCTCGATCTGACTGTGCTCACGGTGCAGAACTTTTTGTTTGGCCGAAACGCCGCCACCGCAGCGACTAGAGCAATGGCAGGGATTCGCTTGGCCGCGGCGGTTCCGTTGTTTGTGGCGGCGCTCACGGGAGGGGACGCCATCACTACATACGCTGTCGGAGCCAGTTCAGCGGTCGTCGCGACCGTTGCCGTGCTCGCCGGTACTAGAAGCCTCTCTCCGCCTACGAGAAGTTCCTTCACGGGGGGGCTCTCCTACTGGTCAGTATCTACAACTGCGATGGCACAACAGCTTGACGTGCCCATCATCGCCACCTTGATGAGCACGGCTTTTGCGGCACCTTACGCCGCTGCTTTCAGGCTCGCATCACCTGTTCACATAGTCACCTCGCTTATCAGTTCAGTTTATATCCCCGTGCTTTCAGGACAATGGCGGGCCGACAGTTCTCGTATACCCAGCAGTGCGCGGACGATGCTTCGCGCCAGCGCTTCTTATGCCGCTGTAATAATGCTTGCAGCGCCGTTCACCTACTGGATCGGGCCGTGGCTGCTCGGCGCGCAGTACGAATCAACGGCCATAATTTTCCCGTTGCTGTTCGCAGCGGCTGCAATAAGTGTCGCAAATCAGTCAGTTCAGAATATTCTCTACTCAGTTGGACGCGCCCGCCTAGTCCTGGGGCCGACCGCATTCGTCACCGTTGCGTTCCTACTAGCGATATCCTTAACTGCATTTGCGCGAGCACCCCTGCCAGCTTTGGGGCTCTGTCTCATCTCGGCTCAAATAGTCTTGCTGGCCATGCTTGTCTGGCAACTTGCAAGTTTGAGGAAGAGGAACAGAATATGAGAGTTCTGCTATGTTTCGCGGATAACGGCTTAGGCGGCACGGGACGAAGCGCCCTAGCCATGGGGGAGGCGTGGATGCGGCAGGGGCATGAGGTAGACATGGTGGCACTCACAGGCTTGCATCCCGCACGTGAAGCCGAGGCGACACGGCTCTTCTCGATAGTGAGACCGGATTCCATCGCGTGGCACCGTTACGACCTGGCACACATCCACCACGGAATTATCGAGAGAACCGACGCGAAGGAACTTTACCAGCGACTTGTAGAATCGCAGGTGCTTTCGCGAGCGAGCTTGCCACTGATAACACATAATATCTTTGCCGAACCTGAAAGGGTATTCGACGACTGGAACGGGTCAGTCACAGTTGGCGTACTGGGCCCCTGGGCCGCAAAGCAGTACATGGCTCGCTCTCGAGACTCTCAACGCCATGTTCGGGTAGTTCCGAATCCGCAAAGTTTCGATTTTTTTCGCGCACCCACGGAGGCCGAGAGGGTCGAATCCCGATCAAGACTTGGATTCGGAACGCGTGAACATATCATCCTTCGCACAGGTTCGCCAATCAACAATAAATGGCATACCTTCTACAGCGAATTAGCAAGCGAACTCGATGACGAGCAGAGACTAATTCTTCTCGGGGCGCCCCTTGAGCTCAGACGGCAGCTACTACACAATCCTCGAGTTACACTAGTGGACCCTGTCGCGGACGACGAAGAACTCAGGCGTTACTATTGGGCGTCCGATGTCTTCGCTCATGCCGCACTTCAGGGTGAATCGTTCGGAAATGTACTACTCGAGTCCAGAGGTTGCTCTCTTCCGGTCATATATCTGAACCGACCAACGCGAGACAATACGCCACATGGATTCGAGTTTGCTCATGGGTTCCACGTCGCTAGTGGGCGTAGAGAGTGGATTGAGGCGTCGAAACGTCGGGCAGCACGCTTCGAGATTAGTCCCGAGGCGCGCGAAGTCTTCTCGCTTGATGGGGTAGGCAGCCAACTCATGCGCGTAGCGAATAGGCAGGATGATACTGGCTGGTGGGAAGTAAAGTCGCTGACGCCTACATCACTCTTGGCTATGCACCTAGCGAACAATCCGCTTGTTCTAGGAGTGAAGCGCCTTAAACGCGGGTTGGCGAGGAAACGTTTGATGCCCCGACGCCGACGGTCGCAAGGCCAGCACGGAAGCTGAGCCTGATGCTAACAGCCACCACCAGGCCAGAGCATATCCAGATTGACCCACACTGAAGGCGGCATTGGCTACCAACACCACTCCGACCGCGACTGACAGCCCTTTGGTGTGATACCGCGCTCGCCAGAGTCGGAGACCGACTACGGCGGCTATCGCAAGCCATAGCACTCCAGCAAGGATCCCGCCGGACACGAGTGCCTGCAGAAGTGCATTCTCAGACGGAAGATATCCAGTAGCCGCGAACAAGTCTGAATCTGGTCCGCTATCGGCGTAACGCATCGACGCAAATCCATTGCCGATGAACCAATGCTGATTATGGGTGACTATCGCGTCCCAAATAGCAAATCGTCCCGTTGCCGTGTCAATTGATGCCTGAGATGCCCCAAGGGCAAGCAGCAAAGGCTCTAGCAACCAGAGGTACGCAACGACCAAAGCGCTGGCGACTAGAGCGCCGACAACTTTGGCGAACGCTCGAGCGCGAAAGACGATCATCACGATCACCGCGACAATCAGGGCCACGATCGCCGCCCTTGACGACGATGCCGTTATCACCACTACCCCGAGCACGGCGACGGCGGCTGGTGGCACACGCCGTGAACCCGTCGATTGCCGAATATTGGAGACTGCGATGATGAGCACCAGGGATGCCTGAAAGCCAAGAGCCACAGGCGTTAGGCCACCGGCAAGTCGGCCGGAACCGTCTACGGAATATTCGACACCACTTAGGATGGCGACGGCTAAATGGACGACGCTAGCTCTATACACGACGTCGAGCATCGCGCCGTAACGGAGACGCTCTAGGAACGCGAAAAGAAGCACAGAGGCGACGAGCATCCCGAACAACAGGACACGCTCGCCCTCGATCTTCCAATAGAAAGTCGAAAACGCCAATGTTGCACAATACAGCAGCAATAAAACCGGGAACCCCATCGAGCGGTTAGCTACAACTTTCTGCCGACTCCATACAAAGGCCAACAGAAGCGTTCCCATCGCGAGTACCGCGGTGGCCAGCTTCAGCCACGGAGCACCCAGACCGAACGGAGCGCTACCCGAGTATGCAGCGACTACGGAAAACGCTACCGCTGCAACCTCGTGAATTTGCCATCGAGCACGCGTTAGTAAGGGTGATCGAGCCGGATGCATACCGGTCGAGAGTCTGGGTCCAACTTTGAATCCTCGCACGGGAAACCGCCTCGAATGATTCTGGGAATTGTGGCTGTTGCTCAACATAACTTTCACGCAGCATCTCCCTCAGCTGCGAACCGTCAGAGCCGCAGCGATGCCGTCCACAAACCTGGCCGCCATGTGTTCAATGGAAAAGTGCTTCTGATCCTCCTGACAACCGTGCCGCAGCCTCAAACTCAATTCCTGATCCTGGAACAACTTTCTCATACCGTTTGAATAGTCGTCAATCGAGTCTATACAGGTGAGCGAGTTCGACGAATTCAGGTAGGCGCGTTCCGGTGCGTGGAAAGCCCAGTCGGTAGTCACGATCGGAACGTTCGCGACCAGCGAATCAACTGCCACCAAACCAACTCGGCCAGGAATAGCCAGCATACTCGAGCTTCGTAGGGCTAATGCTCGCTCATGCCCGTGAATGGGACCGAGTAGCTTCATCCAGGGACGGCTTTTTGCTTGCTGAATGACGTAGGCCTTTTGTTCGCCATCGCCCGCGATCAGAAGCCGAAAATCGGGCAAGTCTGCGGCGACCTTGTCGGACGCGGCTATGAGGAAATTTAGCCGCTTCGAACTATCAAGGCCCCCCATTGACAGAGCCGTTTGACCGCGCAGATCATGTGCTACACGGAATTCATTCAGCTCGAGTTCGTTGAGGCCTTCAAGGCTATCTCTGAGTTCTTTGGTATCCGTCGTGTTCCATAGAGTCGTCGTCCGCTCCTCAGGGAAGCCATCCATCGCGACGTACTCTACACTCGCCGGAGTGTAGCCGAAAAACCACACCGCACGATTGGTCAGAAAGGCCAGCAGGCGGCTACTCAGCCGACCAGAAGTATTCACATGGTCGTAACCGTGACCCCAGAGCGCGGTGCGTCGCCGATCGGTGAGCAACGCACGATAGACATCAGTATTACGTCTTGCCTGCTCGAAGATGACTAACGCCGCCTGCTTCGTGTAGCGTCGAGTCCGTCGGAAGTTTATCCTTTTGCCGAGAGCACGAATCTCCTTCTGGCGGATGAAGCAGTCGACGACATCGCGTGACTCGTCGCCCCGATACGCTTGCGTGCCCTGCGGCTCTCCGGCGAGGATCCTGATATCCATGCCTTTTGAACTAGCAATCTTCTTCATCGCCCTAAAAAGAGGAACTCGATAATTCGGCACATATTCCTGGACGATGTCAACCCTTGTACTCATCGATAGTCCTTTCGTATATGTCCGTCATCGACCTCACCCAGGCTGCAGAGCTGAAGGCTTCCAAATGTCGTTTCGTTGCCGCAATGCCCTCGGTCTGCCAGGCGCGATTCTGCGAGGCAGCCGACACTAAGTCGGCCATCGATCGAAACGCGGCACCAGTTAAGTATTCTTCGACGTCATCACCGACTGCATTCCCGCTTAGCGCAAGAGTAGGTTTGCCGCTCGCGAGCGCATGTAGGTACGCGACCGCTGGGGCTGGCTCCTGCCAAATGCTCGGGAAAATCAGACCCTTCGACGCCTTGACATGTCCTTGCACCTCGGTAGACGGCACCACGCCTCGCACATCAATGTTTTTGCCTTCAGCGGCCGCACGAACGTCTGTTTCCAGCGGGCCACTGCCGAGGACGCGCAGCGGTAAGCGTTCCGGCCACGCGCGAACTAACTCGAGAATGCCTTTTTCCGCCGCCAATCTGCCTACGTAGATCCAGAAACCATCTTGTGAGTTTGCGGGCTCTGATTCTGCCACCTCAAGAAAATTGGGCACTACGCTACTTCGCCGTCTCAAGTCAATCCCGCTGTAGGCACTGAACGTGATTCTCGCCCTCTCAGAGAGAAAGACGGCGTGCCCAACATTCTCGATGAGAGGGTTCCGAAGGCCCGCGGCTCGCGTCGAGATAGCCAGCGGGATTGTTGCGACTCGACTATCGCGGTAGCAAGCATGGATCACCGCCGATATCGATCCGTTGGACGGACATTTGTAGCAATCCTTACCGTCCCGGAAAAAACTACCTGCAGCACAAAGGGGTCGATAGTTGTGCAAGGTTGCTACAGTTGGAACACCGATTGTTTTGATCCAGTTATGAGAGAAGTTCGGAAAGAGATTGTGCAGGTGAATTACATCTGGTCCGAAATTCCGGAGCAGGTGAGATGGATCGATGCCCGTTCCGGTGGCTACGCCGGCAGCAGCGCGCGCCGCGTAAAGCCTCGACCTACTCAGATCGTCGGTACGCACGGCTATGAGATTAACGGTGTGTCCATGCCGCTCGAGTGCCTGCGCTTGCGCGACTACAACATCGTTCTCCCCGCTAGGCTGCGATGCGGAGTAAAAACTATGAATCAGCGCCACTCTCATCGGCGCAGTGCAATCACCAGAAATTGAAGATTACCTACGATGTAGCGCTTCCACAACCGGCGTGGATCTGAGGCAAGCCGAAATAGCCACTCAAACCCCATCTTCTGAACCCAGGACGGTGCCTCCGCGACTGTGCCCGCGAAGAAGTCGAAAGCTGCTCCCACTCCTATGGCGGGAACCCCCAGTGAAATCGCTATCTCGTGGGCGACAACGTCTTGCTTGGGGCTTCCCATCCCAACCCACACGATTGAGGCGTCTGAGGCGGCGACGCGTTGCCTCGCAGCCATCAGGAAAGCTTCGTCCACCGGGCCAAAAGGGGGTGCCCAGCTCCCAGCAACATTAAGGGAGGGATAATCCTGACGCACACGGTCGAGCAATGAGCGCATCGTGTCTGGTGTCGAACCCATGAAAAAGTGGGCTATTTCTGGACTACCTTGTGCGCGGCGTAATGTCTCGACGAAGAACGATGGACCGCGCACTCGCTCAGCCGAGGTCCTAGCCCGATACTTCATCAAGAATGCCACTGGCGTGCCATCAGGGAGAGTACGCCCCGGCGAGTTTAGCAGACGCGCGTAAGATGAGTCCCGCTCGGCGACCACCACGCACCACGCATTCGACAGACGCGTTCCGCCGACTGCTGTTCTGTTGCGTGCGGCACTTAGTACATCAGTTACTGCGCCGTCGAAGGAGCAGACATCGAAGTCTACCTTGCCTACTCTCACCCTATTCAGAAAGTTCGGATTCACAGGTCTGTTCCTTTCGAGGAACTCTGAAAGCTGGATATTTTCAACGTACATCACTGGGGCGACGGGTCGTTTTGAGGCGATGCCGATCACATTCGAGGTGCGGTTTCATCCTCAATAGGCTCCGCCGCCGCTAACAACAGCTTTAAGCGTTCGCCAAAGAATGGCGAAGTCACCTGTTAGAGACCAATTTTCCACATAGAACAAGTCCAGGCGGACCGAATCGTCCCACGAAAGATCGGATCGCCCACTGACCTGCCAGAGACCAGTGATGCCGGGAGTTACCAGAAAACGGCGGTGCACGTGCTGGTCGTAAAGCGACACCTCGCGGGCTAGCGGAGGCCGCGGGCCTACAAGGGACATAGACCCGCCGAGAACGTTCAAGAGTTGCGGCAACTCGTCGAGGCTGTAGCGGCGCAGTACTTTGCCGACACGGGTGACTCGAGGGTCGTCCTTCATCTTGAAAAGGACGCCGCCGTTTTCAAGGCGGTCATCGGCGCGTTCAAGATTAACGAGCAATTGCTCCGCATCTTCGCGCATAGACCGGAACTTCAACATGCGGAAAGTCTCGGCGCCGAGTCCGACGCGCTCTTGGCGGAAGAGCACGCTGCCGCTCGAAGTCGTCTTTACGAGTACTGCGATGATGAGCATCGGAACTGCGAGGATCGTAAGCATTGCCGAGCTGACGACAACATCGAAGGCGCGCTTGGAGTAGCGCTTCATTCCATCATAGCGAGGCGTTTCTACGTGGATGAGCGGAAGGCCAGCGACCGGCCGCGTGTGAATGCGCGGACCGCCGATATCGGTGAGGTTCGGGGCGACGACAAATTGGTAGCGGCCGCTCTCGAGCTGCCAGCTGAGCTCACGCAGTCGTTGCGGAGGAAGATCGTCGCTGCCGCAGACCACCACCGTGTCGGCGCCCAGCGTCTCGAGGGCGCGGGGTACGTCGTCCACGCCGCCAAGGATCTTGACGCCGCCGGCAGCGCCATCTGTGCCAGCTACCTCACCAGGCACGCATGCTGCGACCACGCGATATCCGGCCCACGGCTGGCGTGCCAGCTCGCGAGCGAAGTGCTGCACCGAGTCGCGGCTCCCGACGAGGATCACCTTCGACGAGTAGCGACCTTTCTCGCGCTCGACGCGCAGCCACTGGCGCCACAGCCAGCGGGAGGCGAGCAGCGCGGCGATGCCGATGGGGAAGACGAGCAGTACGTACCCGCGGGCGACGTCGAGCTTGAGGAAGTAGAAGATCGACGCAGTGATCAGCAGTAAGCGCAGGCCCCAGTCGACGAGGATTCGGTACTCCGTCGTGCCGATACCGATGACCCGTGGGCCGCGGCTGCCGGTGACGCCGATAACAAGCATCCAAAGCGCGATGATGCCGGCGGAGATGAAGGAGTACCCGAGACCCGGGTCGCCTGCGAGGTTCGTGAATGTTGCTGCAGCTTCGTCGGTACCCAACCAGACGAGCTGCACGCCGACGACCGCCCACACGACAACGAGGAAGTCCGTGACGATGAGCCGACGCGCGTAGCGGCGCTGCCAGTCGTCGCGGGCGAGACCGCTCGCCACGGAGGCGCTCATGACAGCACCGTGTCGAGCGGGGCGATGCTGTACTCGGCACCGGACCAGAGCGAGACCGCACCCGAGCTCGATGCGAGTGCGGTCGAGGCGGGGTCGACGGCGCCGGTCAGGCACGAGCGTGCTTCGGAAGCGGCGCCGCCCGCGGCGAGGGCCTCGGCGCCGAGCGAGACGAGGGCGACGCCCTCGCAGCCGTCGAGCTGCTGCACAGCGAG
>JAAIGF010297635.1_pt1 | contig 13252 bp, 8 predicted proteins | sample 6487441 | NCBI WGS metagenome assembly JAAIGF01 (sample SAMN13974129, study PRJNA590717) | phyllosphere metagenome | biome: pepper field; feature: multiple bacterial spot infested pepper fields; material: pepper leaves; isolation source: leaves from pepper fields | host: Capsicum annuum ... | reverse complement strand
GGGCCGGCTTCTTGTTGGTCTACGGCGGCAGCCGAGCTGCCTGTTGCCGACGACTCTAGCCATGGCGCACGGCGGCGGATAATCACTTATGCGCATTCGGTGATAACCACAGGAAATGCCTGGAACGGCAAAAGGCGCGCACGCGTTATCGGCAACCTAGAAGTCATGGCAGTAACTTGTGTTAGGGCCAACGCAGCACAAGACAACGATGGGGCCAGCGGAAACCCTGAATTGATGTGTTTTTACGCATCAAAGGCAACAGACATACGAATTATCAGAATCAAATATCGCCAGTAGACTGAGGCCACCAGCGCGTTTTTCATGGTCTGGAACGTAGAAGAAGGATGACCTTGCACATGTATGAAGGGCACAAGTACAACACTGCACTGCGTCGCGTCGTGGTGACCGGCATGGGAATCGTGTCTTGCCTGGGCAACCGCCCGGCAGAGGTGCTGCAGGCGTTGCTCGAAGGACGCTCGGGCATCGGTTTCAATCCTTCCTACGCCGAAGCAGGGCTGCGCAGCCATGTCAGCGGCTTGCTGACGATCGATCCGGAGCAGATAGACCGTCGTCATCGCCGCTTCATGGGCGATGCAGCCGCCTATGCCTATCTGGCGATGCGCGACGCCATCGCCGATGCAGGGCTGGACAGCCAACAGGTGTCTCACCCGCGCACCGGTTGCGTGATGGGCTCCGGCGGCGGCTCAAGCGAAGACATCGTGGCAGCCAACCAGCTATTGGCCCAAGGTGTTCGCAAGGTGGGCCCGTATCGGGTGCCACGCACGATGACCAGCACCGTCTCCGCCAACATCGCCAGCTTCTTTGCGATCAAGGGCCTCAACTACTCCATTGCCTCGGCCTGTGCCACCAGCGCCCACTGCATCGGCCATGCCTTCGAGCAGATCCAGTTCGGTAAGCAGGACGTGGTATTCGCCGGCGGCGGCGAAGCGGAACACGTCAGCCAAAGCTGTATGTTCGACGCCATGGGCGCCCTGTCGACGCGCTATAACGCTAGCCCTGCACATGCCAGCCGCCCCTACGACACGGCGCGCGATGGCTTCATCATCAGTGGCGGTGGTGGCGTTCTGGTGCTCGAGGCGTTGGAGCATGCCCTGGCCCGCGGCGCCAAGATCTACGCCGAGGTCATCGGTTACGGCACCGCCGCCGACGGGCACGATATGGTCTCGCCCAGCGGCGATGGCGCACTGCGCTCCATGCAGGCGGCCCTGAGCACCTGCGACGAACAGATCGACTACCTCAATACCCATGGCACCAGCACACCAGCTGGAGATCTGGTCGAGTTACAGGCAGCATCGCAGGCCTTCGACGGGTGCCTGCCGCCCTTCAGCTCGACCAAATCGCTGACCGGGCATGCGCTGGGTGCAGCCGGCGTTCATGAGGCCATTTATTCGCTGTTGATGATGGAGCACAGCTTCCTGGCGGCCTCACATCACGTCGATGAACTCGATCCGCAGGTGGCGAGCTTGCCAATAATCCGCGAAACGCGCCTGGCCCAACAGGTCAGCTGTGTAATGAGCAACAGCTTCGGTTTTGGCGGCGCCAACGCCAGTCTCATTTTCAGCAAAAACAGGCTCTAGAGACCGCCGACGCCCAGCATGGACTAACCGGAGAAGCTGTTTTCTCCACCGGTAAAAAGGCCCGCCAGAGGCCAGATTACGACTGCCCCGTTGTTTGCTTAGCAACTGCCCATCACGTGTTCAACTGACACAGAGGTAGATATGCCAGCTAATAAACAGGTAGCGCAGCAACCGGTGAGCCTGAAGAAGGTGGTCTGGGCCGCGTCTATCGGCAACTTCGTCGAGTGGTTCGATTTCGCGGTCTACGGCTTTCTCGCCATCACCATCGCCACCGTATTCTTTCCCAGCGGCGACGACACCACCGCGCTGCTCAAGACCTTTGCCGTATTTGCCGTGGCATTCGCCTTTCGTCCTCTGGGCGGGTTGGTATTCGGCATGCTGGGAGACCGGCTGGGGCGGCGCTGGGTGTTGTCCGTCACCATCCTGATGATGGCCGCGGCGACCACACTGATTGGCCTGCTGCCCACCTACGCCAGTATCGGTATCTGGGCACCCATCCTGCTGTCGTCGATCCGCTGCATCCAGGGTTTCTCCGCCGGCGGCGAGTATGCAGGCGCCTGCATCTACCTCATCGAACACGCGCCCAACAACCGACGCGCACGGATCGGCAGCGCAGCACTGGTATCCACCTTCGCCGCCTTCGCTAGCGCTGCGACTCTGACCTATGCACTGAACACTCTGCTGAGCGCAGAAGACATGGCCAGCTACGGCTGGCGCCTGCCATTCCTGATCGCTGCGCCGCTGGGTCTGGTGGGTCTCTACCTGCGCTGGCAGCTGGACGAGACACCGGCCTTCAAGGCCATCGCCACCAGTGAGCGCCCAACCCATACACCACTGGGCGAAACCCTACGCCTGCAGGCCGGCAACATGGTCTGCCTCGGCGCTTTCATTTCGCTGACCGCACTATCGTTCTATATCTGCACGACCTACTTCGTGACCTACCTGCAAACGCAGGGAGGTATGCCCCGCTCGCCGGCCCTGCTGGTCTCGGTGCTGACCCTGGTGTTCGCCGCGCTCTTCTGCCCGTTTGCCGGCGCCTATTCAGACCTGGTCGGGCGGCGCGCCACCATGCTGACAGCGTCAATCTGGCTCCTAGTGTGCATCTACCCGGCGTTTCTGCTGGCCGGCTCGGGTTCGTTCGGCATGGCCCTGTGCGGAGCCTTGCTGCTGGCGGTAGGCGCCGTGCTGTGTGGCGTGGTAACGGCCGTGCTGCTGTGCGAGGTGTTCCCGACCCACACCCGCTACACCGCGGCAGCCATCACTTACAACATGGCCTACACCCTGTTCGGTGGCACGGCGCCTTTCGTAGCGACCTGGCTGATCGAGCAGAGCGGCAACCCCATGGCGCCGGCCTTCTACCTGGGCGCTATCTCCCTAGCGGCACTCGCGGGCGGCTTCAGCCTGCCCGAAACCTCCGGACGCTCGCTGCAGCGCGCACCTGACAAAGCAGCCGGGGGGCTTCCCGCCGCTGGCTAGGCAAGACCTCACACAAGCGCATTACAAGACCCACTCGCGAGGCAGTCACGGACAGCCAGTTCCGGGCAGCCTCGACTCATGCAGGAGCACCAATGTATGGCACGTATAGGCGTGGATGTCGGCGGCACCAACACCGATCTGATTCTGGAGACCACGGAACAGGACTCCATCGGACGCAGGATCTTCTCCCACAAGGTCCCGACCACGGTTGAGGACCAGTCGATCGCGGTCATGCGCGGCGTACTGGAGCTGTGCGCCAAGGCCGGCATCGGCACGGACGAGATCAGACAGATCGTGCATGGCACCACGGTCGCCACCAACATTTCCATCGAACACAACGGCGCCAATGTCGGCATGCTGACCACCAAGGGCTTTCGCGACATCCTGCACATCGGCCGGCACAAACGCCCCTTCAACTTCTCGCTGCACTTCGACGTTCCCTGGCAGAGCGCCCCTCTGGTGCGCCGGCGCAACCGTATTGCCATCAATGAGCGGGTCATGCCGCCCCACGGCGAGATCCACACACCACTGGACGACGAAGAAGTCCGCAACGCGGCACTGACCCTCAAGGCCCGCGGCGTCGAGGCGGTGATTATCGGCTTCATGTATTCGTTCCTCGACCGCCGTCATGAGCAACGGGCCAAAGCCATCGTCCAAGAGGTAATGCCGGGGGCATTTGTCTGCTGCTCCAGCGAGGTGGTGGATGTCATGCGCGAATACGAGCGTTTTTCCACCACCGCCATGAACGCCTATGTCGGCCCACGCACCTCGAGCTATCTGACCCATCTGTCGACGCAACTGCGTGAACATGACATTCACGCCGACCTGCGCATCATGCAATCCAACGGTGGCGTGGCGACGGTCGAGAGCTGCTGCGAACGCCCGGTGAACATCCTGATGTCAGGCCCCGCCGGTGGCGTCATGGGTGGGCACTATTTCGCCGCTCTGGACGGCGAGCGCAACATCATCACCGTGGATATCGGTGGCACCTCGGCAGACATCTCCACGCTGGTCGATGGCCAGATCAAGATCATGAACCCCAGGGACTCCTATGTGTCCGGGCACCCGGTACTGGTACCGATGATCGACCTGATCACCATTGGTGCCGGCGGTGGCTCGGTAGCATTCATCGATGCAGCCGGCGGCTTCCAAGTAGGCCCACGCTCCGCCGGCTCCAACCCAGGACCCGCGTGCTACAACCGGGGCGGTAGCGAGCCCACGGTGACCGATGCCAACATCGTACTGGGCCGCCTGGACCCCGACCAGATGCTAGGCGGCGACCTGCAGGTCGATGCCGCGCTGTCCTACCAGGCCATCGAAAAGTGCATCGCCAAGCCACTGGGCATGAGCGTGCACGAGGCTGCACTGGGCATTCTGCGCATCGTCAACAACAACATGGCCCTGGCGATCCGCTCCAACTCGGTGGCCAAGGGCATCGACCCGCGTGATTTCGTGCTCATGCCCTTTGGTGGCGCCGGCCCGGTACACGGTCCGGCATTGGCCAACGAGGTCAACGCCAAGTCGGTGCTGATTCCTCCGGCCCCCGGCATCACGGCAGCGGCCGGCCTGCTGACCACCGACCTGCAATATGAAGCGCTGCGCTCGCTGCTGTGCAACCTCAATGAGGTCAATGAAGCCCATCTCCTACGTATAGAAACCGCACTGCAAGCACTGGAAACGAACATCCGCCAGCAGTTGGCGAACGATGGCGTCAGCCCTGACGAGATGTACATCAGCCGCATCGCCGAATGCCGTTATGACGGCCAGGGCTTCGAATTGCGCGCACCGATTCCGGCGGGAGTGCTAGACCAGGAAGCCATCGCAGAAATCATGGAGCAGTTTCATCTCGCACACGAGCGGGACTATGGCTACCGCTTCAAGGACGCGCCGGTCGAGCTGGTCAGCCTGCGGGTCATCGGTCATTGCCGCTCGCGGAAACTCGCCTGGCAACCTTTGCCAGAAGCCAGCCACGGCGATACCCGCGAGGCTTTCCTGTACGAACGCACCACCATCTTCGATGACGGCCAGAGCCTGCCAACCCCGCGTTATGACCGCAGCCGCCTGCACGCGGGCCAGTACATCGAGGGGCCAGCGATGTTGATGCAACACGACTCGACCTCCTTGGTGCCGCCAGGTTGGGTCGCCAAGGTAAGCGCGTACGGCAACCTGATCATTTCCCGTCTTTCCGCCTGAGGTCTGCACCATGAACCATCAAAAGGTCGATCCCATCACCCTGCAAGTCATCAACGGCGCCCTGAAAACCATCGCCGAAGAAATGGGGCACGTGCTGTATCGCATGTCGTTTTCCTCGATCATCCGCGAATCACAGGACATGGGCGCCGGCTTGTTCGACACACGCTACCAGACCATCTGCGAATCCGAGTCGACACCCATGCACATTGGCTCGATCCCCGCCTATCTGCGCGGCATCGAGGCCACGCTGCAGGGCGGCGCCTGGCATGAAGGCGACGTGGTCGTGCACAACCACCCCTACCACGGCTCCAGCCATACCCCGGACCTAGCGATCATCATTCCGATCTTCCATGAAGGCGAGCTGGTGGGTTTTTCGGGCAACACGGCGCACCACATCGACATCGGGGCCGCTACACCCGGCCTGATCATCGATGTCGGCGATGTCTACGCCGAAGGGATGTTGCTGGCTGGCCTCAAGCTCTACGACAAAGGCGTGCGCAACGAGGCCCTGGTGCAGATGTTCAAGTACAACAGCCGCGCCTCGACGCAGCTGATCCGCGACATCGAAGCCCAGGTGGCCTCTGCGCAACTGGGTGTGAAGCGCTTCAAGGAGCTGCTGACGCGCTACGGCAAGGACTACACCTTCAGTGCGATCGATCAGTTGATCGACTACTCGGAAACCATCATGCGCCAGAAGATCGGCGAGATTCCCGATGGCGAGTACCGCGCCGAAGGTTTCCTCGACGACGATGGCCGTCATCGCGAGCAACGCCTGCCGGTAGTGGTCACGGTGAAGGTGCAGGGCGACTCGGTGACCGTCGACCTGACAGGCTCCGCCGCGCAGACCCTGACCGCCTACAACGTGCCCTTCGAAGGATCGTGCAAGGTCGCGGCCTTCGCCGCGTTTCGCAAGATTCTGCTCGATGCCGCTACCTCGCAAACCCCGGTGCCTTCCAACGAAGGCTCGTTCCGGCCGATCAGCGTCATAGCCCCGCAAGGCACGATCTTCAACCCGGTGTTCCCGGCCGCAGCAGAGGCACGCTTCACCCAATGCAACCGCATGATCGACCTGATCATCAAGGCACTGGCCCCGGTCATCCCCGAACGCATCATCGCCGGCAGCTCGGCATCCATCTCGTTCGCCGCCTACTCGGGAATCAAGCCGGACGGAGACTACTGGGTCTTCCTTGAAGTCAACGAAGGTGCATATGGCGGCAGACCGAAATCGGATGGACCGGACGCCATCGACAACCTCATGGCCAATACCCGCAACAACCCGATCGAAGACTTGGGCATGCATCTGCCGATGATCTGCGAACGGTACGAGCTGCGTGACGACGTTATGCCCGGGGCGGGCAAATATCGCGGCGGCATCGGGGTGGTCAAGGCTCAGCGCGTACTCACCGATGGTTTCATTACCCACGAAAGCGAGCGGCACTACGACGTGCCGTGGGGCATCTTCGGTGGCCAGGACGGCGTGGTCGGCAAGACCGAAATCTACAACGTTGCCACGCCACAGCAGTGCGTCTCGATGCCGTCCAAGTTTTCCGGCTATGCCTCCAAGGCCGGCGATGTCATGGCCTATTACTCACCCTGCGGCGGCGGTTACGGCGACCCGCTCGAACGTAGTGAAGACCAGGTCCGCGAAGACGTGCTGGATGACTTCTGCAGCTTGGAGCAGGCCCATGACGTCTACGGCGTAGTGCTCGACGAACAATTACGGCTCGACCGGCAGGCCACTCGACTGCGGCGTGCGCAGCTCGCTGCTCGTACCGGCTGACAGGCTAGGCGGCTGACCGGCCGCCGTCTTCTCCCATCAATCCCTAACGAACAGGCCTCGTTCAACGCGGCCTGCGCCCCCCCGCGCCTTGTACTAACCGAGAGGCTTGCCACCATGAACGCTCAACATCCCGAAGCCGCCCCTGATATTTCCTCAGGGGCGAGCCATACACCTGCGTCACGCGATAACCTGCTGGCACCGGAAATTCTCCCGGTACAGCGCCATCAGCGCAGCATCGGCACGCTGGGTTTCACCTGGATCTGGATCGGCATCGCCTTCATGATCGCGACGTTCCAGCTGGGCGCCAGCGGCGTCGCCGGGCTGCCGTTGGCCGACGTGGTGCTGATCATTTTCGTGGCCAACTTCGTCCTGGCGCTGCTTATGACCCTGACCGCCGACATCGGTACCGAGCACGGGCTGTCTTTCGCGGTGTACCTGCGCGCACCCTTCGGCATACGCGGCACGCACATCCCGTCACTGTTCCGCGGCCTGATCGCCGCCATCTGGTTCGGTATCCAGACCTACCTGGGCGCACTGGCACTCAACGGCATCATCGAATACCTGACCGGATTCGATAATTGGCCGTTGTGGTACGTCATTTTTGCCGTGGTGCAGATCATCAATACGGCCATGGGCATCAAGGCGGTCGAGTTTCTCTCATCGATCGCCGCCCCGGCGATCATCGCGATTTCAATCTGGATGTACATGACTCTGGATGTGCTAGCGCAGACCAAGGGCGTGAATATCTGGACCTTCGTGGGCGACCAGAAGATGACCTGGGCCACCCTATTCCTGGCCAACGTGGCATTCTGGTCGACCCTGGCCATCGACATTCCCAATATCACGCGCTATCTGAACACGCCCGTGGATTCCCGCCGCTTCCTGAAGCGCAACAAACATGTGCTGCTGGCGCAGCTGCTGGCACTGCCGCTGACTCAGACCTGGATCGCGCTGATTGGCGCTGCGTCGTTCATCGCTGCTGGAGACTGGAACCCCATCAACGTGATCCAGGGGCAAAGCACGGGCATCAGCCTGATCGTGCTGATGCTCCTCGTGGTACTCGCTCAGTGGTCGACCAATACCGCCGCCAACCTCATTCCGGCGGCGCTGACTTTCGTCAACGCGGGGGCTCCCTACATCAAATACCCTACGGCAGTGATCATCGCCGGAATCATCGGCACGCTGTCGATGCCCTGGGCGATTCTCGACAACCTGTTCGCCTTTCTCTTCTCCTACGGCTCGTTCCTGTCGGCCATCGGCGGAATCATGGTGGCTGATTACTACCTGCTACGCGGTCGGCGCCTGAATGTGCCGGAGCTGTATCGTCAGGACGGCCAGTTCTTCTACTGGCGCGGGATCAATCCAGCGGGGCTGCTAGCCTGGGGAATGAGCAGCGCCATCGCCTTCAACTCCGGCGACTGGGCCTTCCTGCTCGGCTTCGTCTCCGGGTTGCTGTCATACCTGGCGTTAATGAAGCTATGGATCATCAAGCGCTATCCGCAGCAGGAAACCAAGGCGCAGGGCGATGAACTGCTCGCCACCAGTGTCGCTGTCGACTGGCAGCACGATCCACATACGAACCGCTTCCAGCGCGTCGACGCGCTGCGGAGCTAATCCGGCGAATCGAGGGTGTCACTGTCGACCATGCTCAGGGCACAGGTAGCCCAACCAGCGGAGATGTCAGATCCCTGAGCAGCGCCTTGAAGCGGTTGGCCGTGGGCGTCTGATACTCGGCGTTCCAGGCGGCCACGGTCTGGACATCGGCGTGGTCATTTTCGAGCGGCACGATGACCACGCCTTCTCGCTGGATCTTGTAGGCACATTCCGAGTAGATCGAAACGCCCATATTGGCGGCCACCAGCCCGAAGATACCGATGCTGGTGGTCGCCTCCTGAATGATGTTCGGAGTGAAGCCGAAGCGCTGGCAGAGCAGGAATGACTGCTCGCGAAACGCACTCCAGCCACTGGACGCGCCGAAGATGAAGCGCTCGTCTCTGAGTTGCTCGATCCTGATGGTTTTCTCTCCTGCCAGCGCGTGTCGCGACGGCAGAATGGCCACCATACGCTCTTCAGAAACCGGCATCGATTCGATACCCGGCAACGACAACGGTCCCAATAGAAAGCCGATGTCGATCAGCACGTCGCCGATGGCCTTGCACTGCTCATGTGACGGCATGTACAGCAACTCTACCGTCACGTCCGGGTGCAAGTCCTTGAAACGCTCGAGAATCGCCGGCAGCGCGCCATTGATCGCGAAGTCGTTGTAGGCCACCGTCAAATGCCCGATGTCGCCAGCCGCCGCGCTACGCGCCAGCTCGACCCCTCGTTGCACATGCTGGAACACCTGATTGCACTCGCGCAGAAACAACCGCCCCGCTTCGGTCAGCGCCACCTGGCGGGTGGTGCGTAGGAACAGCTCGGCGCCCAATGCCTCTTCCAGCGCCTTGATAAGCCGGCTCAACGCCGGCTGGGTGATGAACAGCGCATCAGCTGCGCGTTTGAAATGCAGATGCTCGGCGACCGCGACAAAGGCCTTCATCTGCTTCAAATCGAACCGAAAATTAATGCTCACTACGGTATCAATAATGCCAAATAATGAATTGGATGTAATTTATCCCTCACCTTATCGTGAGTTCAAGGTCACGGCAAATCTGACCGGCCGAGCGCTCTGGCGCGCACCGTTTCGCCCTATACGCTTATCACCTTGATCGGAGATTCACTTATGTCGCAAGAATTGATGGCCATGCTCGAACGCGCTTTCGAAGAGTCCACGAAACTCTATAAGGAACGTGGTTTTCAACGCCGCATCGGCTTCGGCAAACGCCCGGCACTGATCAACGTCGACCTCGCCAACGCCTGGACACGCCCAGGCAACCCGTTCACCTGCGAAAAGATCGACGATGAAATCATTCCAGGCGTGCAGCGCCTGATGAAGGCATTTCGTGCCCAGGGTTTTCCGATCGTGCATGTGACCACCTGCTACCAGAACACAGACCGCAAGGATCCCAATACTGACATGGGCCTGTGGCACAACAAGATCCCGGTGGACGTGGTGAACCAGAGCGACGAAAACCTTTGGGCCATCGACTCGCGCATCGCCCCTATCGAAGGCGAATTCGTGCTGGTGAAGAAACGCGCCAGCTCGTTCAGCGGTACCTCGCTGGCCGGCTACCTGCGCTCGGCAGGCGTGGACACCATCCTGGTCACCGGTGTAACCGCCTCGGCCTGCGTGCGTACCACTCTATGTGATGGCCTGGCAGAAGGCTTCCGCACCATTGCGGTGAAAGAGTGCATCGGCGACCGGGTTCCCGGCGCAGTGGCCTGGAACCTGTTCGACATCGATGCCAAGTTCGCAGACGTGGAAACGGTAGACACCTGCCTTGATTACCTGGCGACTGCCGGCAAGTAAGCCTGTAGAAAACCGATGCCCGATCATGGGGCCAGAGTGCCCGGTGTGCATCATCGTGACACTTAGGGAGCGGGCCTGCTCGCTCCCTAGCCATCCACCTGATCCAAGTGCTTTTGCGGGACGTCTCAGCCCCTTTTTCAGCAGTTACTGCGCAAAATATCCCTTCATTGGGCGCGGCAATAAGCACCCAGTTTGGTGCGTGTTCAGATGCGGAAGCTATCTACTAAATGCTTGAGACGTTGCGATTGCTGTTCCAGATCACTGCAGGCGCGCAGGGTGGCTTTAAGATTCGCTACGCCCTCTTGGTTGAGCGTGTTGATTTCGATGACATCCATGTTCAAGGCTTCTATCACCGAGGTTTGCTCTTCGGTAGCAGTTGCAACAGACTGGTTCATACCGTCAATCTCACCAATCCGTTCAGTCACGCTGCTCAGCCGCGAGCCGGCCTGATTGGCGATATCCACACTTTCCTCACTGTAACGCTGACTCTCGGTCATGGTAGTAACCGACCCACGTGAGCCAACTTGCAGCTCCTCAATCATTTTCTCGATTTCTTGAGCGGACTCCTGAGTACGATGCGCCAGGCTACGCACTTCATCAGCCACCACGGCAAAGCCTCGGCCGGCTTCCCCAGCGCGGGCTGCCTCGATAGCGGCATTGAGCGCTAGCAGGTTCGTTTGCTGAGAGATGCTTTTAATCACCTCAAGAATCTGGCCGATGTTCACTGTCTTGCTGTTAAGAGACTCAATGTTGCTGCAGGAGGCACTAATCTTGCGGGACAGCTCACTCATTGCCTGTATGGTTTTTTCCACGACCTGACGGCCGTCTTCAGCCAAATTACGCGCCTCAGAGGCCTGACTCGATGCGTCGGCAGCGTTGCGCGCGATCTCCTGCGCAGCTGCTCCCAGCTCGTTAATCGCTGCAGCAACGCTACTGGTACGGTTTGCCTGTGCGTCAGAGTTAATCATCGACGAGTTGGAAGCCCCTACAACCTGCCTCACGACCTCATTGACCTGACTGGTAACCGAAGATACTTCGCTGATCGATGTATGAATGCGCTTAACAAACTGGTTAAAGGCACTGGCTATCTGACCCAGCTCATCCTTTGCCACAACCGGCAGCTGCACAGTCAAGTCGCCCTCGCCGGAAACAAGATTTTGCATTGCGTCGCGCATACGCAAAATCGGTCTCACAACCAGTCCAAGGGCGGCACTGAGTGCCATAAGAATTACGGCAATCGAGATCAGTGCAATGAGCATAGATTTATTGCGGGTGGCAGTGGCTTCGGCCATCACTGCAGCCAGCGGCACGCTGACCTGTAGAGACCAGGGAGTGTCATCAGCAAGCATGACGCGCACGGGCACCAGGGTATGCAGAAAACCATCGTCTTCCCATTGCAGGGGCTGACCTTCTGCCACCGCTTTCTTGGCAGCAGGGGATAGTGCAGCCGGCAAACCCAGTTGACTGGAGTCACGACCCGCGACCGTAAGTCCACCGTTGGAATACAGTTGCACATAGCCCATTTCATAGGGTTTGACTTTGGACAACTGTTCATTCAGAGACAACAGCGCCAGATCGACACCAGTAATGCCCTGAAAACGTCCATCGACTTGCAGAGGAAGCACCAAGGAGGTCAGCAGCACTTGCTTGCCGCCAATTGGATACAGGTAGGGCTCGGAGAGCAACGCCTTGCCGGTTCGCTTAGGCGTCAGATAATAGTCACCAACTCCTTCTTGATCATAACCGGCGAGTGGCTCAACGGTTGTTACTCCACTTCCCCGGTTCCAGTACGGCATAAAGCGCCCGTCAGAAGCACTGCCCTCGACGCTTCGCTGCTGAGGCGTTTGCTCATCAAGAGCGTTGGGCTCCCAGCCAACGTAAGCCCCCAGTAGCCAGGGCGTACCTTCCAGTGACTGTTTAAGCAAAGAGTTGAGCTGAATGCGGCTAAGACCTTCAGGGCCCGCACGCAGCCCCAAGATACTCTGGGCATTGGCATGAGCCATAGCCATAGCTCTTGAGAGACTGTCTGCCACACTGCGACTTTCGGTTTCCGCCAACTGCGTAGCCATGGCAACGCCAGCACTGCGCGCCTGGGCTAATTGCGCCGCACTAAGATAAAAAAAGGTCAGACTAAAGCCAAGCAATACTACCAGCGCTGCGACCAGCAAAATGCGCGAACGCAAACTCAACTCCATGAAAATGCCCTTCCCTTTCTTTAATTTTCACCAACCACTGATAGTCGGACATCCGCACTATGTTCAGGACTTGGCAGCTATTTTTCACACGATAGTTTCTGGCCTTGAATAAATAACGCCCCCCAGCAACCAGAAATAAAGCCCTGCAATTTCGGTTCCAATTCCGCTATCCATGAAAGCCGAGATATTTATTAGACCGTTTCATCGCAACACGCTAACTGCATACATATCTAGAGCTCGAACACGAGATTGAACGCGAAGGATATTTGCCGCGGCCTTTCGCTCAATACGAGCCTTAGCGAGTTGACTTGGAAAACGTATCAATCCGCTTTGCCTCTTGAGAAAAAGCTAAGCACCCCGGTTAATTGACCCAGTACCCAGGACTCAGCGATCTAGGAAACTTTCGACCCCGAGCCCGGATAGCCGCCGCAGCCGGATATCGTATGGCCGCTTACAATCGACAGAGCCAGAGCGCCCTAGGCCACTCAGGCTTCACATGCTTGGCGCTCTAGTTATCCAAACTGATCCGATAGAAATCCCGCGAATTGCGCCAGAAGAAGCCATCGCGCTGCGCCTCGTCGTAATCGGCAAGAATGGCCTG
>JAAIGF010213244.1_pt1 | contig 13258 bp, 11 predicted proteins | sample 6487441 | NCBI WGS metagenome assembly JAAIGF01 (sample SAMN13974129, study PRJNA590717) | phyllosphere metagenome | biome: pepper field; feature: multiple bacterial spot infested pepper fields; material: pepper leaves; isolation source: leaves from pepper fields | host: Capsicum annuum ... | reverse complement strand
GGCTGCACGAGCTATCACGACATCCTGCCGGCAGTCCGGCGGGTCGAGATCGGCTACACCTGGTACGCCCGACGCGTGCAGCGCACGCATGTGAACACCACCGCCAAGCTGCTGCTGCTCAGCCACGCCTTCGACACGCTGGACTGCGGTGTCGTGGGATGGCGTACCGACAATTTCAACCATGCCTCTCAACGCGCCATCGAACGCCTGGGCGCCAAGAAGGACGGGGTGATCCGTGGCAATGCCATGCGCCGCGACGGCACCATCCGCGACACCGTGATGTACAGCGTGCATCGCGGCGAATGGCCCGAGATCCGCGCGCATCTGCTTTATCTGCTGCAAGCCAGGAGGTGACATGCGGTGGGTGCCCGTACCTGCCGGGCACCGCGTCTGGTCCGGCCCCGCGCCTCCGGTGCTACGCTCATCCACCCTGAAGACCTGACTGAAGCATCCACGTACCGGGGAGCCATCGAATGACTGTGGAAAAAGTTGCCATCATCACTGCGGGCGGAAGCGGCATGGGCGCCGCCGCCGCGCGTCGCCTGGCTGCCGACGGCTATCGCGTCGCCATCCTGTCCTCATCGGGCAAGGGCGAGGCACTGGCCGAAGAACTGGGCGGCATAGGCGTGACGGGTTCGAACCAGTCCAACGACGATCTGCGCAAGCTGGTCGATATGACCATCGCCACCTGGGGGCGTGTCGACGTACTGGTCAACAGCGCAGGGCACGGCCCCCGCGGCCCGGTGCTCGACCTGAGCGACGACGACTGGCACAAGGGAATGGACACCTATCTGCTGAACGTCATCCGTCCGACGCGGCTGGTGGTCCCCGCCATGCGTCAGCAAGGCGGCGGCACCGTCATCAACATCTCGAGCGCCTGGACGTTCGAACCGGCCGAGATGTTCCCGACTTCGGCCGTATTCCGCGCCGGGCTGGCCTCGTTCACGAAGCTGTTCGCCGACGCTCACGCCAAGGACAACATCCGCATGAACAACGTGCTGCCCGGCTGGATCGACAGCCTGCCGGCCACAGACTCACGCCGCGACAGCGTGCCGCTGGGACGCTACGGCAAATCGGAAGAAGTCGCCGCCACCATCGCCTTCCTGGCGTCGGAAGGCGCGGCCTACATCACCGGGCAGAACCTGCGCGTGGATGGCGGTTTGATGCGGTCGGTGTAAGGCTGGCTTGGGCAAGCCAATCAGCTTGCCCAAGCCAGAAGTCCATCAATAACCCAGCGTCTTGCCGTCCGGGTTACGCGGGTCCGAATAACCGTACAGCACGTTGTCGCGGATCTGGATGGTCTGCGTGCGGCCCATCGATGCCTTCAGGGCAATGTTGTGGCCACGCTGGCGCAGCAGGTCCAGCGTATCGGGCGACAGACCCTTTTCGATGCGCAGCTCGTCCGGTGCCCATTGGTGATGCACGCGGGGCACGGACGCAGCCTCGGCCGGGTTCATGCCGAAGTCGATGGTGTTGACCACGGTCTGCAGCACGGTCGTGATGATGCGTGCGCCGCCCGGGCTACCCGTGACCAGCGTCGGCTTGCCGTCCTTGAGCACCAGGGTCGGCGTCATCGACGACAGCGGGCGCTTGCGCGGCGCCACCGAGTTGGCATCGCCACCGATCAGGCCGTAGGCATTGGCCACACCCGGCTTGGCCGAGAAGTCATCCATCTCGTTGTTGAGCAGGATGCCCGTGCCCTTGGCCACGATGCCGCTGCCGAAGTTGGTGTTCAGCGTGTAGGTCACGGCCACCGCGTTGCCCGCCTTGTCGACCACCGAGTAGTGCGTGGTCTGGTCGCTTTCGTAGGGTTGCGGGGCGCCGGGCTTGATCTCGCGGGCCGGACGGGCACGATTCGGATCGATGGTCTGCGCCAGTTGCGCGGCATAGCGCTTCGAGGTCAGGCCCGTCAGCGGGATCTTCACGAAATCGGGGTCGCCCAGGTACTCGGACCGATCGGCATAGGCAAGCTTGCTGGACTCGGCGATCTGGTGCAGCGTGCGCGCGCTGTTGTGCCCCCACTGAGACAGCGGCGAGGCTTCCAGCATGTTGAGGATCTGCACCAGGTGCGGTCCGCCCGAGGACGGCGGAGGCATGGTCACGATCTCGTAGCCGCGATAGGTGCCGCGCGTGGGCGTGCGTTCGACCACCTTGTACTCGCGCAGGTCACGCAAGGTGATGGCGTTCGGATGCGGCGCCATTTCAGCAGCGATCTTCTGGGCAATGTCGCCTTCGTAGAAAGCGCGCGAGCCTTGCTTGCCGATCAGGCGCAGCGAGGCGGCCAAGTCCTTCTGCACCAGGCGGTCGCCCTCTTTGAGAGGCTCGCCGTTCTTCCAGAAGATGGCCTGCGTGGCGGGCCACTTGCCCATGTTCTTGCGCTCGGCATTGAGGATCTTGGCCAGTGTCTCGCTCACCGGGAAACCCTTGTCCGCAAGCTGGGCAGCCGGCTCGATCACGCGTGCCAGGGGCATCGTGCCCCAGGACTTCAGCGCGTGCTCCATGCCTGCGACCGTGCCAGGCACACCCACGGCGTAGTGCGTGTAGAGCGACTTGCCGTCGATCACATTGCCTTTCTCGTCGAGGTAGATGTCACGCGAGAACCCCATCGGCGCGACTTCGCGGAAGTCCAGCGCGACGTTCTTCCCGCTGCGGGCGTCATGCACCATCATGAAACCGCCACCGCCGATGTTGCCTGCATTGGGCAGCGTGACCGCCAGCGCAAAGCCCACGGCGACCGCCGCATCGACCGCGTTGCCGCCGGCCTTGAGCACCTCCAGCCCGACCTGCGTGGCCAGTTCCTGCTCGGAAGCGACCATACCGTTGCGCGCGACCACGGGGTGGAAGATGTCCCGCTCGAAGTCGTAGGACGCACTCGCGGCCTGGGCGGCGGCAGTGGTGGTTTGCGGCGCGGGCGCGGTGGTGGGTGTGGAAGTGGCTTGCGAGACGGGCTGCGTGCTGCAGGCGGTCAGCGCAAACAGGGCAAGCGTAAGACTGCCGGCGAGCAGGCTCGGGCGGTGAGGCATGGTTTATCTCCTGTGGCGATATTCTTATGAAAACGCCAACCGATTCTGCACGCCCATGCTGCCATCGGCAACATGCTGGCCTGAAGTCATGCCCACTTGCGTTTGCGAGCCTGCCAGGACTCTCAGGGCAGATCGCTCATGCCGCGCTCAAGTGCTCGAACAGGATCAGCGACCCGATCGCCATCAGCACCACGCCACCGATCATCTCGGCACGGCGTCCGGCGACCGCCCCCAACAGGCGACCGAGCATGATGCCGACGGTGACCATCAACATGGTCGCCAGGCCAATCGCCACCGCGGTAGACACGATGTTGGCATCGATGAAGGCCAACCCCACGCCCACTGCCATCGCATCGATGCTGGTCGCGAAGCCGGTAATGGCGAGCGCCATGAACGAATGCCGGGTCGGCGCCTCTTCATCTGCTTCGCCGCTCGACCGCCAGCCATTGCGGATCATGTTCAGGCCCAAGGCACAGAGCAGCGTGAAGGCGATCCAGTGGTCCCAGGCAGAAACGTAATCGGCGGCGGCCAGACCGAGCGCCCAGCCGGCAACAGGCGTGGCGGCTTCGATGACACCGAAGATGACACCGGCCTTGATGGCGTGGGAAAGACGGGGCTTGCGCATCGCCGCCCCCTTGCCGACCGCGGCCGCAAAGGCGTCGGTGGACATGGCGAAAGCAAGCAATGCGGTGGAGACGTGATTCATCGGGGCGTCCTGTGGCAGCCGGATACAAGGCAACGACCCACTGCACGCACCGGCTTTCTGCGCGAAATGAATCGTTGGTCTCGCTTGGCCACCAGGCTGCGCGCGCCACGGTATGGAATACCGAGTATGTTGACGCGCCCGTTTCCGTAGACAACGGAAACTAGCTACTCCCCAAAGTGCGCGCATCGTAGCATCGCGCACTGTTGTACTGCCTGATTCCCGATCAGGCCTCAAGGACTTGAGAAATGGGAATGATTTCTTTTGTACGCGATCGGCTGGAATCCATTTGAGTGATGAAGGTTCGATAAGCCCCGTCCGCCGAGACGCCGGAGGTTGAGCCTGCATCGCCGATCACTGGGCTTTCTACGCTGACTGCGGTTCTCGAATTCGAAGAAAACCACGTGAATAATCCAACTCACCAGATCCAGCCGTGCCGTTCAGCTCAAAACCAGGTTGGCATAGCCCGCCACTTTTTGCGCCAGGCGGTAAAAATCGTCATGGCAAGCGCGCACAGCCTCGATGTGCGCACCAATGGCGCCGTCCGCGGAACGCAGGGCAAACATGGGTTTACGTGCATCCATGGCCATAGGCATGAGGCTGCGATAGTGTTTCAGCAAGGCCAACGCGTAGGGGTCCATCAATGGCACCGGGGCAGACACTGACGATTCTTCGAGTACAGCCTCGCGGTACGTGGCGGGAATGCGATCCACCCAGCGTTGGTAGGACATGACAGGCCGGCTTTCGCGCACGCCGTGTTGGCTCACTACATAGCCAATCGGTTGCATGTGACCAGAAGGTATGGCCAGACCCCCGGGCGCCTTGGGCACCAACTCCTCCCAGGTCCGTCGCCATTCACGCAGGGTGGGGCCGAGGTTTTTCAGGCCTTGCAGCGAAAACAGGTCGGCCCCTAGCGGTACGACCACTTGGTCGGATGCGATCAGGGCAGCCCGGTTAATGGCGCCCAGGTTGGGGCCGACATCGACGAGGGCGAGATCCGCACCCCACTGCGCACCTTGGATCACGACGCGGTGAAACGCAGTCATGGTGCGGAAAGCGGCCTCATCACGGTTATGACAACGCGGCCAGGCGTCGGAAAGCTTGTCCTCGAAGCGCGATAGGCCCAAATCGCCAGCCACCAAGCCCAGTCGCGGGGTAAGCATTTCGACATGGGGAGGAGCGATGTCGCCCACTCCCCGCAGAATGGGCGCGATGGCACCATAGACCGTCAGGGGATGGTCGCCATCGGGCCACAGGGTTTCCAGGCGGTCTTCCTCCAGGAACATTGAAGTGAGGTTGGCCTGGGGATCCAGATCCACCGCCAACACATTGAGACCGCGCTCGGCAAACATCCACGCCAGATGGTAGATGAGCGATGTTTTGCCAACGCCCCCCTTGTTGTTGAAGAAGGCAATGGTTTTCATGTTGCCCTCTTGTAAATGGTGGCGAGGAAGACTTTATCGTCGATTTCGAATGTGGGCGGCGGATTACCGTTTGCGGTCAGGAGGTCTTGCGCCCGCCGGATTCCGTAGCCGTACCGGTTGACGTAGTCCATGGATTTCATGGCCTCGGCGAGCACGGGGTTGCGGTAGCTGTTGCGGCGGGTCAAGGTGGCGGGCGTGACCTCTCCGTACAAACCGCCCGGACTCTGGATTTCTATGCGGTCGTCGAACCAGTAGAAACGAACCGGTGTAGTGGACTGGTAGTCGCGATGGATAATGGAGTTATTGAAAAGTTCTCTCAGCGCCCATTCCGGATAATCAGGGCGGGGTTGGTCGCGAAACCCTTCGCCCTGTGTCGATGCGACGATGTTATGGGCCACGATCTTCTGGTACATCGTTTCCACGGTGATACGCAAGTCGCCCGAGATTTCCTTCTCGTCGTCGGGCCGATCGGTCATGGTGTTGCCAGGAAATTTCAGGAACTGAACATAAGCGCCTGGCAGGAAGTAGCGCGGATTGGTACCGAACAAAAGCACGCCAGCAACGGTGGGCTTGGCCGCAGTGAGATCGAAGCAGCGCAAAGAAGCCAATTTCTCTTCGGTGGTGCGGTGGTTGGCAGCAATGACTTCTGCATCGATGGTCTGCATGCGGTATTCATCGAACAGGCGCATGGTCAGGTCGTTTACGCTGGCCTCTGGCACAGGGTGCGCATCGAACGTGGTCAGCAGGCTGGCGCGGCGCTCGGAAAGTACGCGCTCTTCTTGTTCATTGGCGATGCCCTTACGGGGGCCGATGCGAATGTAGACGCGCCCTTTGTAGCGGATGGGCGGCACCGTGGAAGGCTGCACTTCAACCACGGCGACTTCGCCTTCGGGAAGCGCAATTTTCTCAACCGACATTGCGGGTGGGGGCAACACATTTCCATCAGCGCGGATGGCCGCAAGATTGCGCAGCAGTTCGTCAGTGACCTGTAGTCCCGACAGCGTTCCGTCGTCGTTGGCACCGACGATGAGATAGCCAGGTTTTCTGTGGCTTGGGTAGTCGTTGCCGAATGCACAGATGGCCTGGGCAAACTTGTCGGTGTTGTTGGTGGAGATAGTGCGCTCGATCCGATCCGACTCCAGATCGGCCAGAAGCGCCTGCACAAACTCAACGGTCAACATGTAGTTGTCTCTCGTTCAGGCGTCAAGGTATGAGGGGAGGACGACGCGGTGCCCAAGGTTCAGACCAATGCGCGAATGTAGGCGCAACCACACTGAATCACGGCACCAAGGACGGGTGGCGCATCGTGGCAATCAGTCTTGCCAGAGACGGTTACTACCGTGCCCCTCATTCGCCAGCCACGACTCGCCTGATTCACACGCGTTGTATGTAGTCTAGCAGGGGGAGCGTTGCGCTCCCTGCCAAGAATACTCGTATACGCGGGGCATGCTCCCCTCTTCCGGGGCAACCAGGGCGTCGCTGTGAAGCACAATACAAAGACGGGAAAGCCGAATGGTTCATTCGGTCCGCTTCAACGCTGATGAAAATGAAAAAGGCCCCGCTTTTGGCGGGGCCTTTTGAATTCTGGTGGGCTGTGAGTGACTCGAACACTCGACCTACGGATTAAGAGTCCGCTGCTCTACCAACTGAGCTAACAGCCCGTGCACGCTTGTCTTTCGTCTTGCGCCGTGCAGAGAAACAAGACTATAGCGGTACTTTCTGCGGTGCGCAAGTAGTTCTGCAAAAAATTTTGCGTAAGTCCACCTCGACTAAGCCCCCCCCCTAAGTCAGATCGCCTGAAGACCGGCTGAGCGAAAGCGGGTTTTCGGCAGGCCACATGAAAGCAAACATGTCTATGCATGCTGCACCGCAGCGCGCCGGCCCGCCAAATTTCACGAATGAAACTCAGTTTTGATGCCAACCAACGCGCTACCTTCCAAGATCCTTACAGTAACCTGACGTTACACGCCAGTCAGCGGCAGCCCCCAACGCCACTGGCATAGTCGCCGTTCGCCCCGGCCGCCAGCAACATGCGCCGATCCTTCGTCCCACCGAGCAGATCGCCCATGCACCACGTCTCCCCGTCGACGCCCGCGCGTCCCAACGCCTCTGTTCCTGTGCAAGCCGATGAACGCGGCTCGGGCAGTGGGGGGCCAGGGGAAGCCAAACCACGCCGCCTGCTGTCCACCCTGGATGTGATGTCCCTGATTGTCGGCGTGGTGGTCGGCGCCGGCATCTTCGGCGCGCCGTCTCTGGTGGCGGGCCAATCCGGCAGCGTGAGCGCCATGCTGCTGGCCTGGGTCATCGGCGGTCTGGTGTCGATTGCCGGGGCCCTCTGCTATGCGGAACTGTGCACGACCTATCCCAATACCGGCGGCGACTACCATTTCCTGCGCAAGGCCTTCGGCGAGAAAGTCGCCTTCCTGTTCGCCTGGGCGCGGCTGTCCGTCATCCCCACCGGCTCCATCGCGCTGCTGGGTTACGTCTTCGGTGACTACGCCAGCCAGATCTACAGCTTCGGCCCGTACTCTGCTGCCATCTACGCGCTGCTGATGGTGGTGGGCCTGACAGCCCTGAACGTCATCGGCCTGAACGCCGGCAAGTTCACCCAGAACATCCTGACCACCATCGAGGTGGGTGGCGTGCTGTTCATCATTGGCGCTGGCCTGCTGCTGACGCCCGACCCCGCCGCCGTGCAGGCAGCCACCGCCACTAGCTCCGGCGTGACGCAGTGGGGCCTGGTCCTGGTGTTCGTCATGCTGACCTATGGCGGCTGGAACGAAGCCGCGTACGTATCGGCGGAAACCGTCGGCCCGACCCGTACGTTGCCGCGCGCCCTGATCTGGAGCCTGGCGGCCGTGACCCTGCTGTACTTGCTGGTCAACCTGGCCTATGTGCGCGTGCTCGGCCTCGATGGCATGGCCGCCTCGGACGCCGTGGCAGCCGACGCACTGCGCGCGGTGCTGGGTGATCGAGGCGCGCAGATCATCAGCGCCCTGGTGGCGATATCGGCCCTGACTTCCGCCAACGCCACCATCCTGACGGCTTCGCGCACCAGCTACTCGTTCGGGCGCGACGAACGCATGTTCCGCTTCCTCGGTCACTGGAACGCCCGGCACGACGGCCCCACCAACGCGCTGCTGGTGCAAGGCGCCATCGCCGTCGCACTGGTCTGCCTGGGGGCCATCACCCGCAGCGGCTTCGCCACCATGGTGGACTACACCGCGCCGGTCTTCTGGCTGTTCTTCCTGCTGACCGGCCTGTCCGTCTTCGTCCTGCGTCGCCGCGACCCCGACCAGCCGCGCCCGTTCCAGGTCCCGCTCTACCCCATCACGCCCATCATCTTCTGCCTGACCTGCGCCTACCTGCTCTATTCGAGCGTGCAATACACCGGCATCGGCGCGCTGGTTGGCATCGGCGTACTGGCCATCGGTGCTGTGCTGCTGCTCTTGCGGCGGCCCGCTGCCTCCTGATTTTCAACCGCGCTGCAGGAACCACGAACCATGAAAAAGCCGCTTGTCTGGATGCAGGCCGTCGTCGGTCTGAGCATGATGTTGTGCGCCACCGCATACGCCCAAAAAGCAGAACGCACGCCCGACGTCATCTACGTCCCCACCCCGCCCGAAGTCGTCGACGCCATGCTCAAGGTCGCGAAGGTCGGTCCCAACGACGTTCTCTATGACCTGGGTTCAGGCGATGGCCGCATTCCGGTCACCGCCGCCCAACGCTTCGGCACCCGCGCCGTCGGCATCGACATCGACCCGCAACGCATTGCCGAAGCCAACGCCAATGCCCAAAAGGCCGGCGTCACCGACAAGGTGAAGTTCATCCAGGGCGACCTCTTCCAGCAGGATCTGTCCGAAGCCACCGTCATCAGCCTCTACCTGCTGTCTTCGCTCAACGTCAAACTGCGCCCCACCCTGCTGAACCTCAAACCCGGCACGCGCATCGTCTCGCATGCGTTCAACATGGGTGACTGGACGCCGGACCAGACCATCGACGTGAACGGCCGCATGGTCTATTTCTGGACGGTGCCGGAAAAGAAGAAGTAAGACGGTTCGAAGGCGCGGGGGAGGCAGTTGAATCCCAAATAATCGCTGCGACTCAAACCCACGGCCCCGGCAGTTCGCCAGCAGGCAACTGTGCGGGGCCGTGTCATGTCCGGGCAGCCCGAGCGCGTTCGCCTGGCGCTGATCGCCACGAGCGATCGGCCCTGCGTCGACCGACGGCAGGTCCTGGTTTCACCAGCGCATGTCCTGGATGAAGTCCACGAACACGCGCAGCGGCGCAGGCAGGTAACGCCGTCCTGGGTAGTAAAGAGACGGACCGTTGAAACCGGGCCACCAGCTTTCCAGGACCGGCTCCAGTTCGCCGCGATCCATGTAGGGACGCAGCCAGTCTTCGAACAGATAGACCATGCCTGCCCCCGCGACCGCGGCATCCACGGCCAGGTCGGCCGCAGCCCCCAGGTTCACGATCAGCGGGCCGGTCGTCTCTACGGTCACGCGCTCACCGCGATGCTCGAACACCCAGGCAGGCGTGGCTCCGCTGGAAAAGCGCCCTCGCAGACAAAGGTGGCTGCGCAGATCGTCCGGATGTTCAGGGCGTCCGTGCACGTTCAGGTAGGCAGGCGCCGCGGCCAGGGCCATGCGCTGACGACGCGGGCCGATCGGCAAGGCCACCATGTCCTGGTCCATGCTTTCTTCGTAGCGGATGCCCGCATCGCAGCCCGAACGAAGCAGATCGACGAAGCGGTCTTCCACCACCACTTCGACGCAAATCTCGGGATAGGTCGCCATGAAGCGCGGAATGATGCGGGGCAAGACCAGCCTGGAGGCAGACAGCGGTACGTTCAGGCGCAGCTTGCCTGCGGGCCGGTCGCGAAAACTGTTGGCAACGTCCAGCGCCGATTCCACGGCGTCGAGTGCTGGCGTCAGTCGTTCCAGCAACTGCTGCCCTGCAGCCGTGGGCACCACGCTGCGGGTACTACGATGGAACAGCCGGACACCCAGGCGCCCTTCCAGTCGGCGGACAGCCTCGCTCAGTTGTGAGGCGCTTATTTCGGTGGCGCGTGCCGCGCCGCGAAAGCCGCCATGCGTTGCCACGGCAACGAATGCGTTGATGTCTCGGAGATCAGCCACGTCATGCCTCGATTGTGCGCCAGGCCGCACAGCCTGTTCGACTGTGCGGAATTGTGGCACACCGATCTGGCTCCTAGACTGGTGCCATCACCTCAGGAGCAGTCATGACGCAAGCAAAGCAAGTCCGCAGCTTTCAACTCGGTAGCCATGTCGTCAATCGTCTGGGATACGGTGCCATGCAGCTCGCGGGCCCCCATGTCTTCGGGCCGCCCAAGGATCGGCAACAGGCGATCACCGTCCTGCGAGAAACGGTCGAGCTGGGTATCAACCATATTGACACCAGCGATTTCTACGGGCCACACATCACCAACCAGCTGATTCGGGAAGCCTTGCATCCCTACGCCAGCGACTTGCTCATCGTCACCAAGGTCGGTGCGCGACGCGGGGAAGATGCCTCGTGGATTCCCGCGATGTCGGCGGCCGAGATCGAATCGGCGGTACACGACAATCTGCGCAATCTCGGCCTGGACGTGCTGGACGTGGTGAACCTGCGCCTGATGTTCGATGTTGCCGGTCCGGCCGAAGGGAACATCGAGGAAAGCATGACGGCCATGGCCGAGCTGCAGCGCAAGGGCCTGGTTCGGCACATCGGCTTGAGCAATGCGACCGCCGCGCAACTGGACCAGGCACGTGGCATCGCGCCCATCGTCTGCGTGCAGAATCAATACAACCTGGCGCATCGTGGCGACGACGCGCTGGTCGACCTGACCGCGCAGGCCGGGATCGCCTACGTTCCCTTCTTCCCGCTGGGCGGCTTTTCTCCCCTGCAATCGGCCACGCTGCAACGTGTGGCGGCCGAGTGCGAGGCCACGCCTTTGCAAACGGCACTGGCCTGTCTGCTGCAACGCTCGCCGAACATCCTGCTGATTCCGGGTACGTCATCGGTCGCCCACCTCAGGCAGAACGTCGTCGCGTCGGAACTGACCCTGTCGCCCCGGGCCGTGGCGGACCTGGAAGGCATAGGAAAACAGGCAGGCTGACTCGTCCGGTGCCTGGGTCGGCGCTGCGGAGACAGGTCGGTTCGTGGGGGCGGAACACCCCAAATCCCCACGCCCCCCAGCTTCTTCTACAATACCGCTCCATTTCCCATACCGACCAAAAAAGGCGGCAGTACACGGCGCACCCAAAGCAGCGCCAGCATTGCGCGCGCCAAGGACTTCAGATGACCAAGAAGAACGCCTATTCCCGTGACGAACTGCTTGCCTGTGGCCGTGGTGAAATGTTCGGGGAAGGCAACGCCCAACTGCCCCTGCCCCACATGTTGATGATGGATCGCATCACCCACATCTCGGACACCGGCGGCAAGTACGGCAAGGGTGAGGTCACGGCCGAACTCGACATCCATCCCGACCTCTGGTTCTTCGCCTGCCATTTCCAGGGCGACCCGGTCATGCCCGGCTGCCTGGGCCTCGATGCCATGTGGCAGCTCGTCGGCTTCTTCCTGGGCTGGCAAGGCAACCCCGGCCGCGGCCGCGCCCTGGGCTCCAGCGAAGTCAAGTTCGTCGGCCAGGTGCTGCCCACCGCCAAGAAGGTCACCTACCAGATCGACATCAAGCGCACCATCAATCGCTCGCTGGTGCTCGGCATCGCCGACGGCCGCATGATGGTCGACGGCCGCGAGATCTACACCGCCGAAGGCCTGCGCGTCGGCCTGTTCACCTCGACCGACAACTTCTGATCGGCAGCAGGCGAGGCCAGCGGGCGGTGCGCAACGCCCCCGCGACAGAACCCGAAGCCTGCAGGATGGCGCGACACCATTTCCGTTTGATCGTGGCAGGCTGCCACGACTACGGTAATGTGTCGCCATGACCGAAACCTCCCCCACCGCGCCCCCGCAGATCGCCTGGACCGACGCCACCGGCGATAATTCGTTGCCGTGGCGCGCCGAGAACGGCAGTGCGCCGCCCCGCCGCATCGTCGTCGGCGACGACCAGATGCCTGCCGACCGCGCCTACCGGCTTGCCTGCGAAGGCACCGGCATTCTCTGGAAGGGTGACTTCCACAACGCCCGCCAGCTGCTGCAGGCCATGGCGCGCCGCCTCGATCGCAAGCCCGCCAAGGTGCGCGAGACGCCCGACCTGACCGAAACCTTCCATCTTCAACGCCAGGCACAGGCCCAACGTGCGCGCACGCTCGGCATGCTGCTGCTGCCGGTCGAGGCCGGCCACGTCATCAACTTGCGCCGAGCGCCCGACGTCGCCGCAGCCTGCACCGAAGCCTACGGTCCGGCCGACACGCCCTACGCCGTCTCGCTGCGCGAGCTGCAGGGCGTGATCGGTGCCCATGAATGGCGCAAGAAAGGCGTGACGATTCCCGCCCTGGGCGCCAGCATCCATCCCCACTACGGCGTGTTCTCGCCGGTACGCGGCGAGTATCTGACCCTGGTCGCCCGCGCGCCCCTGCCCGGCTCGGATGTCGCGTTCGACATCGGCACCGGCACCGGCGTCCTGGCTGCCGTACTGGCCCAGCGTGGCGTGCGCCGCGTCATCGGCACCGACATGAGCGATCGCGCCCTGGCGTGCGCCCAGGACAACATCATGCGATTGGGCCTGCGCGGCCGCGTCAGTGTCGAACGGGCCGACCTGTTTCCCGCTGGCCAGGCCAACCTGATCGTCTGCAATCCGCCGTGGTTGCCGGGCAAGCCCAGTTCCACGCTGGAACAGGCCGTCTACGACCAGGACAGCCGCATGCTGCGCGGCTTCCTGAGCGGATTGCGCGAGCATCTGCTGCCGAATGGCGAAGGCTGGCTGATTCTGTCGGATCTGGCCGAGCACCTGGGGCTGCGTACCCGGCAAGCCCTGCTCGATCTGATCGCCGATGCAGGCCTGACGGTCGTCGGCCGCGACGAAATCGCCCCCGTGCATCCGCGCGCGGCCGATGCGACCGACCCGCTGCACGTCGCCCGCCGTGCCGAACGCACCGCCCTGTGGCGACTGAAGGCCGGTTGAGCGGCTGAATACCAGCAAT
>JAAIGF010301422.1_pt1 | contig 13265 bp, 11 predicted proteins | sample 6487441 | NCBI WGS metagenome assembly JAAIGF01 (sample SAMN13974129, study PRJNA590717) | phyllosphere metagenome | biome: pepper field; feature: multiple bacterial spot infested pepper fields; material: pepper leaves; isolation source: leaves from pepper fields | host: Capsicum annuum ... | reverse complement strand
GGTAAGCTTTTTCCGTTTTCTCTAGAACGAAGGACATCGTCGCCAGCAGCGCCGCCGCCCTCGTCAGTGAGCGGACTTATAAGAGATACCCACGAAACAAGTCAACACCATCCATGACAGATTTTTGAAGAAAATCGTAAGACATTGTAATGTATGAAGAATTTTGAGTTTTGGCATGTGGATGCAAACTTGCGTCGTTCGTGCCCGTGCGCAGAGTATTAACGCACTGCCGCATGGCTCAATTTGAGGCGTTGGCGGAGTGCGCGCTGCATTGGTTGATCGAAATAACGCGTGAGACACCATGCAATGAGGGTCGCAAAGGCGGTAAAGGCCAGTCCTGCTGGATAGGCAATTGCCCCCTGCCCTAATGCCGGCATCAGGAAAGCGACCCATGCCAGCAGGGGAATATGCAAAACATAAAGTCCGTAAGACGCTGTGCCAAGGAATGAGGACATAGCGTTCAACCATCCTTGCGGCGCCACTTTGCTCGCCACGACCAACAGAGTTGGCCATGCAAAGAAAACGATAACGAGATCGAAAAAGGGGCGGATTTTGTCGTTGATCGGCAGGAAGAGGACAAGACAAACAAAAGCAAGGCATGCAAACGCAATGGCGGAATGTATGCGCTGACGTCCTCCATGATAGCGATAGATCAACACGCCAGCGAAAAACGAGAAGAAAACGCGCGCCATGCCCGCATACATTTCATGCCAGCGGAAACCGGCATGCAGCTTTCCGAACTGGAACGCAGCGATGACCAGAGCCGCAGCACTGATGGCCATAACGAAGAGAATTGTCTTCCTCTGCCACAGCGCGCCCCAACGTGCGTAAATGACATTGGCAACGAGCTCGTTGAACAGCGACCATGCAGGGCTGACGAGAAAGAGTGCTCCGTTCAGGGTCAAAGTGAATGGGGCAGGCAGGAACAGGATGCTGGTGAACAGCGCAAATCCTAATTCTCCGAGACTAATCTTTCGATGGAGATCATCGATCGGTGTCGGAAGATCAAGCGCATAGAGGTAAAGAAAGAACGCGGCCATCAGGCCGAGAGCGATGATATAAAGCGGATAGAGCCGGAAAAAACGGGCCTTCATGAAGGTCAGCGGAGAAATCTTCCCGCTGCGCAGTCTCTCGCCGTAAGCATGCGCAAGCACGAAACCGCTCAGTGCAAAGAACAGGTCGACTGCAAGATAGCTGGATGCTTCCGGTCTGCCGAAGAAGAACTCGGCGTGGCGGTGAACGATAGCCACAGCTGCTACGCCACGTATTCCGTCCAGCAAAACGAAACGTTCCGGCGCGGGCGTGGCAATCATTTAGGCTCTCTGGCAGTGAGTATCAGGGACAGAACGCAATTTGCGATCACCGGTTCATCGACATGCAAAAAAACTAGACGATGAGACCGCGCGCGGCGACAGGCCAGACCTCCGGCTGCTCCCTGCCCTCGCCGATAACGGTCAGGCTATCAACCATGTTGGTCACGACGCAGGCATGGTTGGGCACGATGCGCAGCTTATCGCCGACCTTGAGGCCGATTGGACCTGCGCTGACAAGACGCCCATGCTCTTCGGAAAGCTGGTCGATGACGATATCGTCACGGCCGAGAACGTGGCCATAACCCGTGAGGCCGAAGAGATCCGATGTCAGCGCTTTCGAGCCCGCATCGATGATAGCGCGATTTTCCGCAGGAACCGAAACGACGGTAGCGATGACATTGAGAGCGCAGTCTTCCCAAGCGCAAACACCGCGCGAAACGAGCGATCTATCATTATAGACATAGGTGCCCGGACGATATTCGGTAACGACCGGCGCTTCTGCCAGATGCATCATCGAGGGCGTGCCACCGGACGTGATGACCGGAACAGAAAGGCCCCTCGCCTCGATCAAACACTTCGCTTCCATCATGAAACTTTGCACGGCGGCCTCACCGTTGGGTGCGGGGTAGGTCATCAGACCGCCGAAAACGAGACCGGGTGCTTCGTGGATGGAAACGGCAAGTGCCTCCGCGGCCTGTGGGGTCGAAACGCCGCAACGGTTCGCGCCCGTATCGCATTCCACCAGCACTGTGAGAGGCTTTTCGGCATCGGCAAACGCATCCGAAAGGCCTCGCGCGACATCTTCACTGTCGGCAACGACCGAGAGCCGGACTTTTTCAGAGAGTGCGCGCAGGTGTTGAAGCTTCGTTTCACCGACGATGTTGTAAGTGATCAAGACATCCTTGATTGCCTCGCTTCCGGCAACCATCGCTTCAGCTTCGGAGACTTTCTGGCATGTGATGCCGATAGCGCCCGCGGCGAGCTGCATCTCAGCGATTGCGGGGAGCTTGTGGGTCTTGATGTGAGGGCGGACATTCAGACCATGCCTATCAGCAAGCTCCTGAAAGCGGGCGATATTCTTCCTGGCAATATCGAGATCGACGACGACGGCGGGCGTGTTGAGTTCGGCGATCTGCTGATCTGTAAGTGGCATCATGTCCTCGGAAGAATCTCTCGGTGGTAGTGGCAGACGCTATATCCGATCTCAGGCAATGGCTATGGGGTAGCGCGGGATTCTCCCTGCCCGCTTAAACCTTGCTCCGCATAGCGACGCGGTATTTCTTTGGCTGAAGGCCGAAACGGTCGGTAAAGGCCTGATAGAAGCGGGAAACGGAGCCGAAGCCCGATTCGAAGGCGACGTCGGTGATGGAAAGATCGGTCGCGATCAACAGGGATTGGGCAGTATCGAGCCGATGGCGAATGATCGCCTGATTGATCGTCAATCCCACTGCGCGTTTGAAGACGGACATTGCATAGTTCGGGTGAAGCCCGACATCGGCGCCCACATCATCTGCCGAAATATCCTCCAGTGCATGCTCAGCAATATAGCGCAGCATTCGCTCGACATGTTCGATGCGTTCGCTTTCGTGAACGCCGAGGCTGGCAATTGCGGACCCCTCCTCACGCAAATCCCGCCAGCCGTCTCGCTCTATGCGCAACACTCGCGCGGTGAGTTCGTTGCGCACGATTTCAATGAGGCCTTCGTCACCGGATAGAAGTTCCTGACGCCAGCGTTCGAAGATTTCGTGGTCGTAGGAGCGCAACTCGAGCGCTTCGATCATGGCCCCGCGAAAAACCGCGTCGCGGAAGCGGGTGAGATTGGCGAGCCCCAGAAAGAAGGACATCGGCACATAGAGACAGACAAAACGCGTGCCTTCAGCACGCTCGATGACCTGATGCGGTATCATGCCCCAAAAGAGGCAAAGCCGCCCCCTGTCCAGCGTCAACTCGCGCCCATCGAACCAGTAGGTCATGTTGCCTTCCAGAACGAAATTCAATTCGATCTGGCTGTGCATGTGCGGCCCCGCCATGCGCTGAACGAGTGATGCTTCACCTGCACAAAAGCGATGATCTCCGAAAATGACCAGCGGGTGGCGTGGATCGTGATCCGGATGAACCGGTACCGATTCATCCTGTGGAGCCGGACGGAGATTTTGCATAGCTTAGGATCCTGGAAGAAATTACCAAAAACTCGGTAGATTATTGCGGCTTTGAAGCCAATGATCAACACCAACTATCGCCCTGCTCGAATGATCGTGTTGAACGATCACGAGCAACCGGCGATACGGGATGGTCATAGGGAGGAAAACATGACCCTTTTGAAGAGCCTTAGCGGGCTTGCTCTGTCTGCAGCGATGTTCACCTCTGCATTCGCAGGTGAAATCACCATCAATTCCGATCATTCCGATCCCGTGCCGAAAAAGGCCATGGAAGAGCTGATTGCCGACTTCCAGAAGGCGAACCCGGACGTGAAGGTGAAGTGGAACAACTTCGACCACGAGGGTTACAAGTCCGCGATCCGCAACTTCCTGACCGCCGATGCGCCGGATGTTGTTGCATGGTATGCGGGCAACCGCATGGAGCCCTTCGTCAAGGCAAACCTGTTTCTGGACGTGACGGATGTGTGGCAGGCAAATGGTCTGGATGACCAGCTGAAATCCGCAGCACCTTCGATGACCATCGACGGCAAGAAATGGGGCGTGCCATACACCTATTACCAGTGGGGCATCTATTACCGGAAGGATATCTTCCAGCAGCAGAACATCACGCCACCAAAGACATGGGATGAGCTGCTTGCCGCGTCGAAGAAGCTGAAGGATGCTGGTATTACGCCGTTCACAATCGGCACCAAGGCGCAGTGGCCAGCGGCTGGCTGGTTCGATTACCTTGACCTGCGCGTCAACGGTTACGACTTCCACATGCAGCTGACTTCCGGCAAGGTGCCTTACACCGACCCGCGTGTGAAGGCCGTGTTCGAGAAATGGGCAGAACTGGTCAAGCCGGGCTATTTCATTGAAAACCATGCAGCCATCGACTGGCAGGACGCGGTTCCGCAGCTGGTTCAGGGTAAAGCTGCCATGTATCTGATGGGCAACTTCGCGGTTGCGACCTTCAAGAATGGCGGCCTCAAGGAAGATCAGATCGGCTTCCTGCAGTTCCCGCAGATCACGCCAAACCTGCCTTCGGCTGAAGAAGCGCCGACGGACACGTTCCACATTCCCGCGGGCGCGAAGAACAAGGACGATGCCAAGAAGTTTCTGGCTTATGTCGCATCTCCAGACGTTCAGTCCAAGATGAACGCGACGCTCGGTCAGTTGCCGGTCAACAACAAGGCTGCAAAGCCGCAGGATCCGTTCCTCGAAGCCGGTTTCACGATGCTGTCCAATGCCCAAGGCATCTCGCAGTTCTATGACCGCGATGCAAATGCCGAAATGGCGAAGGCCGGCATGGAAGGCTTCCAGGAATTCATGGTGAAGCCTGACAAGATCGACGCGATCCTCGCGCGCCTCGAAAAGATCCGCGCCCGCGTCTACAAGTAGGACCCGTTCCTCCCAGCGCCGGATGACGTAAAGAGCAATCTTGCGCCATCCGGCCGAAATTTCCTTCATGTTCCAAAGGTGCCGCCATGAGCAACACCGTTTCACCTGCGCCGAGTTTCTGGAAGCGCAATCAGCAAAAGCTTGCGCCATGGCTGTTCCTGGCACCCGGCATGCTGATGTTCCTCATCTATGTCCTCATCCCAATCTTCGAGTCGATCTGGATCAGTTTCCACGATTGGGACGGACTTGGTGAAAAGGTCTGGATCGGACTTGGCAATTATGTGGAGCTTCTGGGCGATGACACCTTCTACGTCGCGCTGAAGAACAACGTCATCTGGCTGGTGTTTTATCTGCTGTCCATTCCGGCTGGTCTGGCGGCGGCACTCTTCCTCAATCAATCGGTCAGAGGCATCCGGCTTTACAAGTCGCTGTTCTTCTTCCCATTCGTGCTGAGCCAGGTTGTCGTCGGCCTGATGTTCACATGGTTCTATGCACCGGATTTCGGCCTTTTCTCTCGCCTGCTCGAATGGCTGACCGGCCAGCAAATCGCGGTCCTCGCGGATGAGCGCTTCGTGACCTACGGCATTATCGTTGCGGGCCTGTGGCCGCAGACGGCCTATTGCATGATTCTCTATCTGACGGGCCTGAACAACATCAACCCGGAGCAGGTGGAGGCCGCGCGCATGGATGGCGCGAGAGGCTGGAAACTTCTCTGGAACATCATTCTGCCGCAGCTGGCACCCGCAACCTTCATCGCGATGGTCGTTACCGTCATCGGCTCGCTACGCTCCTTCGACCTCGTTTCCGTCATGACGGCAGGCGGGCCTTACGGGTCGAGCCAGGTTCTATCCTATTTCATGTATGAGCAGGCGCTGTCCGAATACGGCTTCCGCATGGGCTACGGCGCATCGATTGCGGTCGTGCTGTTCCTCATCATGATGATTTTCATCTCGCTCTTCATCGTTCGCATGCTGAGCCAGGAAAGGAACGCCTGATGTTCCCGGCACCCATTCAAAAAGCCTCTCCGCTTGCCCAAGTCGCCTATAAGGCACTGTTGCCTGTCGCGCTGTTCCTCTGGCTTCTGCCTCTCATCGGCGTGGCGCTCACATCGGTAAGGCCTGCTGGCGATCTGGCCGCGGGCAATTACTTCGGCATTCCTTCCGGTTTCGCCGGTGTCGAGAACTACACGGCAGTCTTCCGGGATTCGCCCATCGGGCTATACATTCTGAACTCGTTCAAGGTCACCATCCCCACGGTTATCGGTGCAGTCGGGCTGTCCTGCCTCACCGGCTTTGCGCTGGCCGTCTATAAGTTCAAGGGCAATCTGATCCTGTTCTTCCTGTTCGTCGCAGGCAACTTCATTCCTTTCCAGATACTGATGGTGCCCGTGCGCGATATGACGCTGCGCGCCGGTCTTTACGACACGACGCTCGGCCTCGTGTTGTTTCATATCGCGTTCCAGACGGGCTTCTGCACGCTGTTCATGCGCAATTTCATCAAGGGCCTGCCCTTCGCGTTGATCGAATCCGCGCGCGTCGAAGGCGTGTCGGAATGGCGCATCTTCCGCCATATCGTGCTTCCGCTGATGCGTCCCGCCATCGCCGCACTTTCCGTGCTGGTCTTCACCTTCGTCTGGAACGACTACTTCTGGGCAACCGTGCTGGTGCAGGGGCAGCATGCCATGCCGGTCACGGCGGGTCTTTATTCGCTGAACGGGCAATGGGTTGCCGCCTGGCATCTGGTTTCGGCGGGGTCCATCGTTGCCGCACTGCCGCCGGTTGCCATGTTCTTCCTCATGCAGAAGCACTTCATTGCAGGCCTAACACTGGGAGCGACCAAGGGATGAGCAACATCGTCACCATCGGCTCTGATAATTTCACACTCAACCTTCGCCTGCCTGAACTCGGCATGCCGGAAATCCTGTCTTTCGGTAAGGCGTCGGTTAAGCAGGACGATCTGTTCGAGATTGAGCGCTCCAGCCGCGTGAACGGTATGGATATCGCCGTGCCATCATCCGTCCTGCTACCGACAGGCGGCATGGGCTTTTTCGGCTGGCCCGCGATTACCGGACACCGGCAAGGACGCGATTTCACGCTTCAGTTCGGCGTATGGAAGATCGAGCAGGAGCATCGAACCACGGTTCTTAAGGCCAGCGACCTCGTTTCGAAGATCGATATCGTGATCCGCATTACCGGCCATGAATCCGGCCTCATTTCCATGGGCACCGTTCTCACCAATCGTGGCGAAACGGATTACCAGCTAGACCGCTGCATGGCCGCAAGCTTCGCAGCACCGTCGGGCGACGTGGAATTGACGAGCTTCACCGGCATGTGGGGCCGCGAATTCCAGACCCGCAAGGAAAAGCTCGGCAACGGCATCTGGTCTCAGGAAAGCCGTCGCGGACGCACCTCGCATGATCGTTTTCCCGTGCTTTTCGTTGAAGGTTCGGGCCAGCGTTTCGGTGTCACTCTCGGCTGGAGCGGTAATCACCAAATGGTCATCGACCGCACCGATGATGGCCAGCGGCTGATCCATCTGGGTGAGCTGTTCGAACCGGGCGAGATTATTCTGGGCGCCGGTGAGAGCTATGAGAGCCCGCTGGCCTATGCCGGGGCAGATACTCAGGCCTTCCACAGCTTCGTTCGCGAAGAGTTGTTGAACTGGCCGAATAGCGAAATGACGCCGCGCCCGGTTACGCTGAACACCTGGGAAGGCAACTACTTCGACCACCAGATGGATTCGCTGAAAGCTCAAGCCACCGCAGCGACGGAGCTCGGCATCGAGCGCTTCGTTCTGGACGATGGCTGGTTCGGCAAGCGCGATGACGATACGACGAGCCTTGGCGACTGGGATATCGACGCGCGCAAATATCCCGATGGCCTGAAACCTCTGGTCGATCACGTCACCTCGCTCGGCATGCAGTTCGGCATCTGGTTCGAGCCGGAGATGATCAACCCGGTTTCGGAGCTCTACAAGGCGCATCCAGACTGGGCCTTGCAGGTGGAAGGCCGCCCGCTGCTTCAGTCGCGTACCCAGCTCGTGCTCGACCTGACGCGCAAGGAAGTCTCGGACTATCTGTTCGGAAAGATCGATGCGGTTCTGGCAAACCACGCCGTTTCATACATCAAATGGGACATGAACCGTGACCTCACCCATGCGGGTGGACGCGACGGTCGGGCCAAGACCTCCGCCCAGACGCGGGCAGTCTACGCTTTGATGGATCGTGTCCGTGCCGCGCATCCGAATGTGGAAATCGAAAGCTGCGCATCGGGCGGCGGTCGTATCGATTATGGCGCGTTGAAACGCACCAATCGCGTCTGGACTTCGGACTGCACCGATGCGCTGGAGCGGCTGGAAATCCAGCGCGGGGCATCCAGCTTCATTCCGCCGGAAATTCTGGGAAGCCATATCTCGGCCTCGCCGAACCACCAGACAGGTCGACGCCATACGCTTGCCTTCCGCGCGCTGGTGGCGCTTGCCTATCATCTCGGTGTCGAGCTCAACCCGCTGGAACTGGCGGATGACGAACGCGACGAACTCAAGATCTATATCGAGACCTATAAGCGTCTACGGCCGCTGCTGCACAAGGCTGGCGCGAATTTCCAGATCGAGCCGGTCGATGGCCGCTATGTCTGGGGTGCGGCCAGTGCTGAGAAGATCGTCGTGATTGTCGCTCAGGGACCGCAGATGGTGGGCGAGCAGCCGGAGCCTTTGAAGCTGCCGGAAAGCGTCACCAAGCTCGGCGGTCGCTGGAAAATCACCAACACGCTTCCGGCCACGCCGGAATTCATTCGCATATCCGAAGGGCAGAAAAGACTGCTTTCCGGCGATATCAGCTTCGAGCTTTCAAGCGTCGGCCTTTCCGGCCTGCCGCTGCCGATGCTGAGACCGGAAAGCGCGCTGCTCCTCGAACTGGAACCTGTCAAGGGAGGCACTATCAATGGCTGACGTGAGCCTGCGCAACGTCAAGAAGGAATTCGGCGCGCTCGCCGTCATCAAGGGCGTCGATCTCGACGTCAAGGATGGCGAGTTCTGCGTGTTCGTCGGTCCTTCCGGCTGCGGAAAATCCACGCTTCTGCGCATGATCGCAGGGCTTGAAGAAATCACCTCCGGCGAACTTGCCATCGGCGGGCGGGACATGACCCGCATCGGCCCGTCCGACCGTGGTGTGGCCATGGTTTTCCAGTCCTACGCGCTCTATCCGCATATGACGGTGGAAGACAATATCGGCTTCGGCCTGAAGATGACCGGCCACTCCAAGGAGGTCATTGCCGAGCGCACCTCAAGAGCCGCCAAGATGCTGCAACTGGACGCGCTGTTGCAGCGCAAGCCGGGCCAGCTCTCCGGTGGCCAGCGCCAGCGCGTCGCCATCGGTCGCGCCATCGTTCGCAACCCGGAAGTCTTTCTCTTCGATGAGCCGCTTTCCAACCTCGATGCCGCCCTTCGCGTGCAGATGCGTGCAGAGCTTTCCAAGCTGCATCAGGATTTGAAGGCGACGATGATCTACGTCACGCACGATCAGGTCGAGGCCATGACCATGGCGGACAAGATCGTGGTTCTGTCTGCCGGAAAGATCGAGCAGGTCGGCTCCCCACTCGAACTTTACCACCGCCCCGCCAACCTTTTCGTGGCTGGCTTTATCGGCTCTCCGAAAATGAACTTCCTGCATGTCCACGCAACGCAGGTGGAGGACGGCGCGCTTGCCGTGACGCTTCCGGGTGGTGCGCAGCTAAAGCTGCACGGGGCACCGTCATATAGCGGCGATGCAACGCTTGGCCTTCGTCCCGAGCATATCAATGCCAACGGTGAGGGAGACATCGTCATCGAAGGTACGGTTCGCCTTGCCGAATATCTGGGTTCCGAAACGCTGTTCTTCGTGGCGCTCGCCGATGGTTCGGAAATTTCCGTGAAGGCGGACGGCCTTGCTGCGGCAAAGCCCGGAGACGTGATGAAACTCGGCATCAATACGAAAGCCTGCCATCTGTTCAATCGCGATGGACTTGCGCTCATCAATGGGGATCTAACTCGATAATGCTTGGTGTATGTTACTACCCGGAACACTGGGACGAAGGTCGCTGGGCAGACGATGCGCGCCGCATGCGCGAGCTTGGAATTTCATTCGTTCGCACTGGTGAATTCGCATGGTCCCGCATCGAGCCATCCCGCGATACATTCGATTTCGGCTGGCTGGACCGCGCGATGGATGTGCTTGCCGCTGCCGGTCTGAAAATCGTTCTCGGTACGCCGACGGCAACGCCGCCGAAGTGGCTGGTAGACGAAAATCCGGACATCCTGCCTTATGACGAGCATGGAAGAGTGCGCGGTTTCGGCTCGCGCCGCCACTACACGTTTTCCTCCGAGAGCTGGTGGCGCGAAAGCGCGCGCATCGTCGAGATCATCGCCAAGCGTTATGGCGAACATCCCGGTCTCGTCGGCTGGCAGACGGATAATGAATATGGCTGCCATGACACGATCCTGTCCTGGGGGCCGGAAGACCTGAAAGCTTTCAAACGCTGGCTGCGTCTTCGCTACCAGTCGGCAACGCAGCTGAACGAAGCATGGGGCAGTGTGTTCTGGTCCATGGAGGTCAACAGCTTCGATGAGGTGGCACTTCCAAACCTGACGGTGACGGAACCGAACCCGGCAACGCGGCTGGATTTCTGGCGCTTCCATTCCGATCAGGTGGCGGCATATGACAAGATGCAGTGCGACACCATTCGCCTGCATTCGCCGGACCGCTGGATCACCCATAACTTCATGGGCTTCGTCTCGGATTTCGACCATTTCAAGGTGGCGGAAAATCTCGATCTCGCCTCGTGGGACAGCTATCCCATCGGCTTCGTGGAGAAATTCCCTTTCACGGAAGAAGAGCGCAATCGCTGGGCCGAAACCTCTCACCCGGACATCGCGCCTTATCACCATGATCTCTATCGCGGCGTCGGTCGCGGTCGTTTCTGGGTGATGGAGCAGCAGCCCGGCCCGGTCAACTGGGCACCCTGGAACCCCGTGCCGAAACCCGGCATGGTGCGGCTGTGGACATGGGAAGCGCTTGCGCATGGCGCCGAAGTGGTCAGCTATTTCCGCTGGCGGCAGGCTCCCTTCGCACAGGAACAGATGCATGCCGGTCTCAACATCGCGGGTCTGGACGAGCTTTCGCCGGGCGGTCTTGAGGCGCAGCAGGTTGGTGAAGAACTGAAGGCAATGACACTGCCTGCAGGTGGCAAGGCGCAGGTCGCGCTGGTTTTCGATTACCAGAGCTACTGGACGACGATGATCCAGCCGCAGGGCAAGGATTTCCGCTATGAGGAACTTTGCTTCCGCTGGTACGAGGGTCTTCGTCGCCTCGGTCTCGATATCGATTTCGTCCGTCCGGGCGCTTCGCTGGATGGGTACAAGCTGGTCGTCGTACCCTGCATGACGGAAGTCTGCGCCTCAACGGAAGCTGCTCTTCGCAACGCCAAAGGCACCATTCTCATCGGTGCCCGCACCGGCTCACGCGACCGCAATTTCGTCATTCCGAAGAACCTGCCCCCGGGTCCGCTCGGTGAAAAGACCGGCAACCGCGTCATTCAGGTGTCTACGCTGCGACCGGGCCTCTCGGACGCGGTGACGGGCGCAATCTCCGGCGCTGCCATTCGCTGGCGGGAAACAGTGCAGACCTCGGCTGAGGTTCTTGCCCGCTTCGGCAACGGCGATCCAGCCCTGACCGAAAAGGACAATATGCTCTATCTCGCCTGCTGGGCAAATGAAGCGTTGTTGTCCTCGGTTCTGGCTCTTGCGGCAGACAAGGCAAAGCTGAAAACAATGCCCCTGCCCGACACCATCCGCCTCCGCCGCCGCGGCAACATGGTCTTTGCCTTCAATTATGGCACGGAGACATGGACGCTGCCGGAAGGCGCAGAGCCGGTGCTTGGCGCCTGCGAACTGCAACCGCAACAGGTTGCCGCCTGGATAGAGACGACCGCGTAAAGCGGCCTTCTCATTTATTTACGCGCCCAATTTCGCGGTGCGTTCAGCAAAGACTTCCTTTGCGGCGAAGAGGCCGTTCAACGCCGCGGGGAAGCCCGCATAGACCGCCATCTGCATGATGGTTTCCGTGATTTCTTCACGGGAAAGTCCGACGTTGAGCCCGGCCTCGATGTGCACTTTCAACTGCGGTGCAGCGTTGCCGAGGGCTGTCAGTGCAGCGATGGTCGCGATTTCGCGTGATTTCAGGTCCAATCCCGGACGGCTATAAATATCGCCGAAGGGAAATTCGAACAGGTAGGTGGCGAAGTCGGGAGCGATATCCGCCAATGCGGCAATGACTTTTGCCCCGGCTTCACCGTCTATTTCAGCGAGTGCGCGTTGTCCGCGTTCCAGCCTACTTTCTTCCTGATGGGGTAGAGATTGCGTCATAATCCTTCATCCTCTGATCCTCGCCAGCATATCCGGCGATCTTCTGGTCAAGGACGAGGAGGCAGTCTTGAAGATTTTCGATCTGTGCCCGCATCTGCTGGCGATGCGCTTCGAGGATTGCCTGCCGCTCCCGCACGGTGTCGTCACCCTGCGTTCTCAAAGCGGCGTAGCGCAACATATCCCTGATTGGCATCCCGGTCGTTTTCAGGCGACCGAGAAAAGCGATCCAGACGAGAATCGACGGGTCGTAATCGCGTCTGCTGGAGCGGTCGCGATCGGCATAGGGCAGCAGGCCGATCCGCTCGTAATAGCGGATGGTGTAGGCCGAAAGGCCAGAGCGCCTTGCAAGTTCACCGATCTTCATGAGTACCTCTTCGTCACAACGCTTGGGAAGTTACGAGTTGGAGCGCACTCTAAGTCAATGGCCTTTTTTCACAAATCAAACCGCGAGGAAGCCACCATCGATGGGAAGCACGGCACCGGAGATCATCCGGCTGTCGTCCGAGAGCAGTAGCGCGATGCTCTGCGCCACCTCTTCCGCTTCGGCGAAACGGTTCAATGGGTGGCGCACCATCATGGGCGCGCTCTTTGCGGGGTCGCTCCAGGCTTCCGCAGCAAGCTCCGTCAGCGTAATCGTGGGAGCGACAGCGTTGACGCGGATGCCGTGGGGGCCGAGTTCCTTGGCGAGTACACGGGTCGCGCCCTCGAGCCCAGCCTTGGAAGCGGCGTAGCAGAGGTGATCCTGAAAGCCTCTGTGACCGGCAATGGAGGTGATGTTGACGATGGCGCCGCCACCGCCGGCAGCGACACGCGCGCGCGCAAATTCCTGGCAGGCAATCAGCGCGGCGCGGAGGTTGATGCCGAGTACGGCTTCGTAACCGGCCTCCGTCATATCCAGCACGCTTTCAAGCACGTTGATGCCTGCACTATTGATCAGGTAATCGCAGGTTCCGGCTTGCGCCATCGCAGCCCGCGTTGCGGCGGCGTCGGCCAGATCGACCTGAATGGAGCATCC
>JAAIGF010266554.1_pt1 | contig 13265 bp, 11 predicted proteins | sample 6487441 | NCBI WGS metagenome assembly JAAIGF01 (sample SAMN13974129, study PRJNA590717) | phyllosphere metagenome | biome: pepper field; feature: multiple bacterial spot infested pepper fields; material: pepper leaves; isolation source: leaves from pepper fields | host: Capsicum annuum ... | reverse complement strand
TAGTGGGTGATGACGACGGTCGCACGATCCGGAGACTTCAGCGCATTGACGCCATCGGCAACGATCTTCAGCGCGTCGATGTCGAGGCCGCTATCCGTTTCGTCCAGCACGCAAAGCTTCGGCTCCAGCAGAGCCATCTGCAGGATTTCGGCACGCTTCTTCTCACCGCCGGAGAAGCCGACGTTCAGTGGGCGCTTCAGCATGTCCATGTCGATCTTCAGATCGCCAGCGGCTTCCTTTACGCGCTTGATGAAGTCAGGCGTCGTCAGCTCGGACTCGCCGCGTGCCTTGCGCTGCTCGTTCATTGCGACCTTCAGGAACTGCATGGTCGCAACGCCGGGGATTTCCACCGGGTACTGGAACGCCAGAAAAACGCCCTTGGCCGCACGCTCGGCAGCGTCCAATTCCAGAATGCTTTCGCCGTTGTACAGAATGTCACCGGAGGTGACTTCATAGTCTTCGCGACCCGACAGAATGTAGGACAGCGTGGACTTGCCGGAACCGTTAGGCCCCATGATAGCCGCCACTTCCCCAGCCGCAACCTTCAGGTTCAGACCCTTGATGATCTCGGTTTCAGTATCGGCGATCTTTGCGTGCAGGTCGATGATTTCAAGCATGTTTTAGTTCCTATCCGTAGTGCGGTTTCAAGGACCGCCTCGTAAGCCGTACTACCGGCTTGTCTCAACATTTGCATCCGTCATCCTCGGGCTTGTCCCGAGGATCCAGTCGGTCAATTCAATTTGCACGTCGCGTCAATGGATCCTCGGGTCAAGCCCGAGGATGACGCCGAGCGAGGGGTTAGCCCACAGAACCTTCCAGCGAAATCCCGATCAGCTTCTGCGCTTCCACCGCAAATTCCATCGGCAGTTCCTGAATGACTTCCTTGACGAAGCCGTTGACGATCAGTGCGATGGCCGCTTCTTCGGGGATGCCGCGTTGCAGGCAGTAGAACAGCTGGTCCTCGGAAATCTTGGACGTGGTCGCCTCATGCTCGAAATGCGCGGATGAGTTCTTGGCTTCGATGTACGGCACGGTGTGCGCGCCGCATTTGTCGCCGATCAGCAAGCTATCGCACTGCGTGAAGTTACGGGCGTTGGTCGCCTTGCGGTGCGCCGAAACCTGGCCGCGATAGACGTTTTCCGAGAAGCCGGCGGCGATGCCCTTGGCGATGATGCGGCTCGACGTGTTCTTGCCGAGGTGGATCATCTTGGTTCCGGAATCGACCTGCTGGTAACCGTTGGAAACGGCAATCGAGTAGAACTCGCCACGGCTGTCATCACCGCGCAGAATGCAGGACGGGTATTTCCAAGTAATGGCAGAGCCGGTTTCGACCTGCGTCCAGGAAATCTTCGAACGGTCGCCACGGCAATCGCCGCGCTTTGTCACGAAGTTGTAGATACCGCCCTTGCCTTCCTTATCGCCCGGATACCAGTTCTGGACGGTGGAGTATTTGATCTCGGCATCATCAAGTGCAACGAGCTCGACCACGGCAGCGTGCAGCTGGTTCTCGTCGCGCTGGGGTGCGGTGCAGCCTTCGAGATAAGAAACGTAAGCGCCCTCTTCCGCGATGATCAGCGTGCGCTCGAACTGGCCCGTGTTCTTCTCATTGATGCGAAAATAGGTGGAAAGCTCCATCGGGCAACGAACGCCCTTCGGCACGAAGACGAAGGAGCCATCGGTGAAGACGGCAGAGTTCAGCGTCGCATAGAAGTTGTCGGTCGTCGGAACGACGGAGCCGATATACTTCTTCACCAGCTCAGGATGCTCGCGCACGGCTTCGGAGATGGACATGAAGATCACGCCCGCCTTCTTCAGCTCTTCCTTGAAGGTGGTGACGACGGAAACCGAATCGAACACGGCATCGACGGCAACCTTGCGCGTCTGCACACCGGCCAGAATTTCCTGTTCCTTCAGCGGAATGCCGAGCTTTTCATAAACCTTCAGAAGCTCGGGATCGACTTCGTCCAGAGACTTCGGGCCCGGCGTGCTCTTCGGCGCTGCATAATAATAGAGATCGTTGAAGTCGATCTTCGGGTAGTTGACGCGCGCCCATGTGGGCTCTTCCATCGTCAGCCAGCGCTGATAGGCCTCGAGACGCCATTCCAGCAGCCATTCCGGCTCCTGCTTCTTGGCGGAAATGAAACGGATCACCTCTTCCGACAGGCCCTTGGGCGCCTTGTCGACTTCGATCTGCGTTTCGAAACCGTATTTATACTGGTCCACATCGATCTGGCGAACCTGATCGATCGTTTCCTGAACCGCTGCCATTTTCGTTCTCCAATCTCGCCGGATACAAGGTCCGGTGGCTTGTCAACGTATCAAGGCGAAAACCTCGCCTTGATTCGCGCTTTCACATAAATGCGAGAGGCTTTGGAAGCCAGCGCTTTTATGCGTTAATTTAGGATCGGGTTGGCGCTTTTCACACCGCACCGCAAGCGAAATTTTGACATTTCGCAATTTATTGCCGCCTATCAGGCAGCCTGACCGGAGAGCTTTCGCCGCCCGGCAATCTTCGCAAAGGCAGTAATAGCCTTTTCAATATCGTCTTCCGTGGTGGCGTGACCGAGCGAAATGCGCAAAGCACCAAGCTTCGGATCATGCCCCATGGCCGTCAGCACATGGCTTTCACCCACCTTGCCTGACGAACAGGCCGAACCGGCAGACAGCGCAACACCTTCGATATCGAAAGCGATCTGCCCAGTTTCGGACTTCAGTCCCGGTATGGTGAAGAATGTCGTATTGGCAACGCGCTGAACATCGGCACCGTGAATAATGACGTCAGGTGCCGCGGCCCGCATCGCATTCTCAAGCTGCATCCGTAGCCCCGCCAAACGCTCGCTTTCCGTGTCCAACCTCTGCGCCGCTTCTGTTGCAGCAACGCCAAAGCCAAGAATGCCAAGCGTGTTTTCCGTGCCGGAACGATGCCCTTTCTCTTGACCACCGCCATGGATCAAAGGCTTCGGCATCATCACTTCACCGCGCGAAATCAAGGCACCCACGCCCTTCGGACCACCGATCTTGTGCGAGGAGATGATCAGGAAATCAGCCCCAAGCGCCTCGATATCGACAGGGATACGCCCAACCGCCTGCACGGCATCGACCACCATCAACCCGCCAGCGGCGTGAACGAGCTTTGCTGCCTCTTCCACTGGTTGGATAACCCCGGTCTCGTTATTCACAAGCATCAAGGCCACCATCGGCAGCCCGCTTACCGCGTCATGCCCGACAAGCAGAGCTTCCAAAGCCGTGAGATCAACAAGTCCCTGATGGGTGACAGGCACTTCCGTCACATTCGAACGCTCGAAGCGCCCGCCTTCGCGAAGTGCCGGATGTTCGATGGCCGAAACGTAGAGATGGCCAATATTTAAGGAAGCGCGGCCCATTTTAAAGAGTGGCGAAAGCACCAGATTGGCCGCTTCCGTCGCGCCGCTGGTGAAGACGACGTGCGATGCCTGCGCACCGACCAGAGCCGCAACATCCCGTCGGGCCGATTCTATAGCGGCACGGACAGCGCGTCCCTCCTTATGAACGGACGATGGATTGCCGGACATTTCCAGAGCAGAAACAAGCGCATCACGGACGGCGGGCAGCAGCGGCGCTGTCGCGTTCCAGTCCATATATGTGCGTGTCGTCATGCTCATGGCGCAAAAGCTGCCTTTATCCGGGTCATTCGCGCGTGAAAGCGCATTTTCCTTGAAATTTCCGTCGCCCTTGCCTTATGACACACCCAACTGTGCTGAAGGCACGCAAAGTTTCGAATAATTCTAAACTGGGTTTTAGAAAAGCTGACCATCCGCGTCAAGTCTTCTTGCGCATGGAAAGCGGTCAGAAACAGAAAAACCGACCGGAGTACCAATGCCCGAAGTCATTTTTAACGGCCCTGCGGGTCGCCTCGAAGGCCGTTACCAGCCCTCCAAGGAAAAAAGCGCACCGATCGCGATCATTCTTCATCCCCACCCGCAGTTCGGCGGCACGATGAACAACCAGATCGTCTACCAGCTCTTCTACATGTTCCAGAAGCGCGGTTTTACGACACTGCGCTTCAATTTCCGCTCCATCGGCCGCAGCCAAGGTGAGTTCGACCATGGTGCCGGTGAGCTTTCCGACGCCGCTTCCGCGCTGGACTGGGTACAGAGCCTGCATCCGGATTCGAAGAGCTGTTGGGTTGCCGGTTACTCCTTCGGCGCATGGATCGGCATGCAGCTTCTGATGCGCCGCCCGGAAATCGAAGGCTTCATGTCGATTGCGCCGCAGCCGAACACCTACGACTTCTCCTTCCTCGCCCCCTGCCCGTCTTCCGGCCTCATCATCAACGGTGATTCCGACAAGGTCGCGCCCGAAAAGGATGTGAACGGTCTGGTGGAAAAGCTGAAGACCCAAAAGGGCATCCTCATCACCCACCGCACCCTGCCCGGCGCAAACCACTTCTTCTCCGGCAAGGTGGACGACCTGATGAACGAATGCGGCGACTACCTGGACCGCCGTTTGAATGGCGAGCTGGTGCCGGAACCGGCGGCCAAACGCATTCGGTAAAATCATCGAGATAACCATTGAAAACCGTCGGCATATCCGGCGGTTTTTTTGTTTTCGCAGAGAGTGCGAGTGTGACTGCGCAGGTTGCGCGAGCGCTGAAAGTTGAGCCGTACCGCAGAGGGAAGGTGTCCGTCTCGTAGTAGCTTGCTACCTAGTCAAGACGTTTCAAACCCACTGCCGTCATCCTCGGGCTTGACGCACTACTGTCCGGTTTAGATTCCTGAGCCTTTTATGCAAAGCCAGAGGCTTGAGGAGAGACGGTAAATCCACCCGCACCGTCATCCTCGGCCTTGTGCCGAGGATCTACCAACATCAACAAAATCAATCGGCTGCAGATCCTCGGGACAAGCCCGAGGATGACGGCAGTGGGTATTTTTACCGGCCAGTCCAACGCGACGCAAAGTAGGAAAAGCGCGATCAAGTCGGAAGCCGATGCCTGTCTCGTCATAAATGGCACGGTCAGAGCGAGGGTCTTGTGAGCGTTGCGCCGCTGCGCTCATACTCACGCATCTCCACAGTATATTCAAAAGTCGGGCACACCAGACCATCAATCGTCATCGGCTGACACGGGCGCATGCCTATCTTGGTGAGAACGTTTTGCGAAGCATGGTTCTCAGGATGCGTGAATGCGATGAAACGGTCAGCGATACTTCTTTCGAAAAACCAGTCTCGCAGGGCAGAACTGATTTCAGTTGCATACCCCTTCCCCCATTCATGATGGTGTAGGGAATATCCGAGCTCGAAATCGGACCTCTCGTCGCCATAGAACGAGAAACCCGCCCGCCCCATGAACCGGCTATCATCCCGAGCCAACAGCTTGTACTTGGCTGTGCCGTAACGCGCGTGCTCTTCAATCCATTTCGACAAGCGCTCCTCGCATTTTTCGAAGCTCCAGGGAGCGGCACCACCGAGATAACGCGTCGTTTCTATCGTGGAATGCAATTGATGAAGGTGTCTGATATCGCCGGGCTCCCACATCACAAGCCGCAGCCTGTCGGTTTCGAGAATGACCTCTTTATGCATCGCCATTACCTCCTCGCGCCGGTGAAGACCCCACCCGTCACCGGCTGCTCCACCCCCGTCGTGCCGGGATAGGTAAGCGGCAAACCCTTGAGCGAACGGATCGCGAGATAGGCCCAAGCCTCCGCCTCCATCGCGCCACCATCGAAGCCCGCCTCTTCCGCCGCAATCACACTTGCGCCGAGCTTCGACGCCTGCTCAGCGAATTCCGCCATGATGACCGGGTTGAGGCGGCCGCCGCCGCAGACAACGTAGGTTTTGGCAGGTTCTGGCAGGTAGCTAGCGGATTTGAGGATGGCGGCGCCGGTGAGGTGGGCGAGCGTTCTTGCGCCGTCTGCGAGGCTGACCTCGCCCTTTTTGGGAGGCGCGAAGTCCGAGCGATCCAGTGAGCGGCGGATGTTGGCGGAGAAGAAGGGGCTTTGCATATAGCGCTCAACGAGCGATGGAGCGACCCTGCCCTTCGCAGCGGTTTCGCCGCCTCTGTCGTAGGATTTGCCGGTATGGGCCTCGATCCATTGATCGATCAACATGTTGCCCGGGCCGCTATCGAAAGCCGCGAGCGCGCCGCTCGCGCCGATATGGGTGAGGTTGGAGATGCCGCCGATATTGACGAAAACGGCGGGCGTTTCGAAACGTTCCGGCAGATTGGCGGCAAGCGCTGCATGGTAGACCGGGATGAGCGGCGCGCCCTGCCCGCCATGCACCATGTCATTGGCGCGCATGTCGTAGACGACATCTATGCCGGTTTCCTCTGCCAGGAGCGGCCCATCACCGATCTGCACCGTCAGTGCATCATCAGGCCGATGCAACACCGTCTGGCCGTGGAAGCCGATGACATCGACATCCCGCGGACCAAGCCTGTAGCGTGCCAGAAAGGATTTGACGGCAGCGGCGTGCGCGAGTGTCAGCTTGCGCTCTGCCTCCGCCAGATCACCCGGACGCTCATCGCGCTGCCTGATGGCGCGGGCGGTGACAAGGGCTTTTTGCCAGATGCTGCGCAGTTGTGGATCGTAAGGGAAATAGCCGGACGGGCCGTGGCGCACGATGGTTTCGCCATCTGTCCGCAGCAGCGCGATGTCGATACCGTCCATCGATGTGCCGCTCATCAGGCCGATTGCTGTTTTCACGTTGCCCATGCGCCGCTCCGCCTTCAAAGAATCATATCCTCATCAATGAGAACATTCATGGCGCAAACGGGTGCACTTTTCAAAAAATGATGATAAAGGCGCTGGCATTCACTGAAACGCAGTGAGCATCACGACAAATCCCAGAAAGAAAAAGGTTATGTCCAGGTTCAAGTCCGATTTCCTCCGCACGCTCGATGAGCGCGGCTTCATTCACCAGATCTCCGATGAGGCAGGTCTCGACGAACTGTTCGCCAAGGAAACCGTGACCGCCTATATCGGCTATGACCCGACCGCATCGAGTTTGCATGTCGGCCATCTGACGCAGATCATGATGCTGCACTGGCTGCAGGCCACCGGCCACCAGCCGATTTCCCTCATGGGCGGCGGTACCGGCATGGTGGGCGATCCTTCCTTCAAGGAAGAAGCGCGCAAGCTGATGACGGTCGACTTGATCGAGGACAACATCACCTCGCTCAAGCACGTCTTCGCGAATTACCTCGATTACGATCGCAAGCCGAACCCGGCCTTGATGATCAACAATGCCGACTGGCTGCGCGGCCTGAATTACCTCGAATTCCTGCGCGATGTTGGCCGCCACTTCTCGGTCAACCGCATGCTGTCCTTCGACAGCGTCAAGACGCGTCTGGATCGCGAACAGTCGCTGTCCTTCCTCGAATTCAACTACATGATCCTTCAGGCCTACGATTTCGTGGAACTGAACCAGCGTGTCGGTTGCCGTTTGCAGATGGGCGGTTCGGATCAGTGGGGCAATATCATCAACGGCATCGACCTCGGTCACCGCATGGGAACGCCGCAGCTCTACGCACTGACTTCGCCACTTCTGACCACCTCTTCCGGTGCGAAGATGGGCAAATCCGCCTCCGGCGCCGTATGGCTGAACAAGGATTTGCTGCCGGTCTACGATTTCTGGCAATACTGGCGCAACACGGAAGACGCGGACGTCGTTCGCTTCGCCAAGCTGTTCACCACGCTGCCGATGGACGAGATCAACCGTCTGGCCCAGCTTGGCGGATCGGAAATCAACGACGCCAAGAAGATCCTCGCGACGGAAGTAACAGCCATCCTGCACGGCCGCGCCGCGGCAGAAGAAGCAGCAGAAACGGCCCGCAAGACCTTCGAAGAAGGCGCGCTGGCCGATAACCTGCCCTCCATCGAAGTGCCAAAGGCCGAACTGGAAGCCGGTGTCGGCCTGCTTTCGCTGATCGTCCGCGCCGGTCTCGCCACCTCCAACGGCGAAGCCCGCCGCCACGTTCAGGGCGGCGCGGTTCGTATCAACGACGAAAGCATGTCGGATGAGCGCAAGCTGATCGGTTCTGGCGAAGTAACTGCGGATGGCGTGATCAAGCTTTCGCTGGGCAAGAAGAAGCACATTCTGGTGCGTCCGGCCTAAATTGTAGGGCCTACGCCGGACTTTATCTTCATTGAATTTCTGTCGCCATGCACTGCTTGGCGACAGAAAATCGGCGTCCAAGCCGCGATCATTGATTAGAATTCCGGAAATTCAAGCTTGCTCGTATCGTAACCAAGCGCCCTCGCCTTTTTCACCATAACTGCAAGTTTCGCCTTGGAGGGCACGGAGCGTGAATAAATCCACAGGTTTTCCATGTCCGGCGTTGCGCTGATGAACCATGTGCGGTCGGGGGAATTGTAGAGTACCCAATAATCGAAGGTGAAGAAAAGCGGGTAGCGGACGTGGAGCTTGGCTTTCGTGGTTTTGGAATCTTTCAGCGTACCCACGCCTTCTATCGTCTTCGGCTTGCCATTGGGTGAGCCTTCGCGGCAGCCGTCCTCCACCAGTACCTGATCGGGCGATGCGCCGGGCTTGTAGATGGAGTATCCGGCAACGCAGCCGTCAGTCAGGCGCATCGGTGTTCTGCCGATTTCCAGCCATTTGCCTCGATAGTGAGAGATGTCGGTCTGCGCAACCGCAGGCTCTTTGGCCTGCGCTTGGGGCACGAGACCAAGGCTGCCGGTGCATAATGCCAGGCTTATGCCTGCAAGTCGAAGCAGTGTGTTCATGACGGTTCTCCGCGAGAGTATCGCGGAAAACGCCGTCTTATGAACACGGTTGCATCAACAAGATGGTGAAGAGGACATCAGGAGACGACGGCTCGCCCATCGGGATATTCCGCTGGCCCCTTGATTTCCAGCGTGTTGCCGAAGGGATCCTGTATATAGAAGGAGTGGCCCATGCCGCGCGCGCCGCCATGCATGGCTTCGCGGTGGATCAGCACGCCATGGCTCTCCAGGTGAGAACGCAGCGCATCATGCTCGAAAGGTCCGGTGGCGATGCAGATGTGATCGACATTGCGCCCTCCGGCAACGGGCGGTCGGGCCTTCTCACCTCCGGGATGCGTCGTATCCCACAGCACGATGAGCGAGGCTCCGCACCATACCTGCTCCATGCCAAGTGCGGGATAGGTGTAGCCGGGGCGGCAACCCAATACGTCGTGATAGAATTTCAGCGCTTTTTCCATGTCGTCTACCAACAGAACGACGTGATCTATACCCACAAGCGAAAACGGCACGTCCGATGTCACAGATATTTCCTCCCAGAATGTCGGCCTAACAATCGCCGTATCCAGAGGAAGGTCAACTACAAAACTCTACCCGTTGCCCGTGACCACTTTTTCCAAAAGCTCGTCTAGCTCAGTGGTTTCGCCAACCTCTATCTTCTGCAGCCCAAAGCGTTCCACCTCCTCCGCCATCAGATGGTTGAACGCCGCAGCGCGTTCGGCGAAGCTGTCGATCAGGAATCTGCCTTGAGCATCCCGACTTTCATAAGCGCTTTCAATCCTGATCCGCCGTTCGACCACGCCTTCATCCGCAACGAGCCAAACCGCGCGCATCTCCTGCGAAAGAACCGTAACGACAAGTTCCGGAAGAAGCGCGGAGCCCTCAAGCACCAGCGGCTCATCACCCGTCATCAAAGGAAGAACAAGCGGCTCCCACATGGAGCGGTAATGCTGGAGAACGGATTGCAAGCGTTCATCCAGCGAAAGATCGCGATAATATTCGATGACGTGCGGCGGAACCTGCTCCGGCGCGTCCCGCCATGGACGGCCTGGATGCCGCGCGAGGCTATCGGTGGATACACAGCGCCAGCCCAGACGACCGGCAACCGCCGCACCGAGCGTCGATTTTCCGGCATGAGACGTACCGCCGATGATGAACAGCCGTGGTGTCATAAAGTCCTCGTGCGTTAACAGGCAGCATGAAGACATACATCAACAACGGCAAAGACAGACATATTTTAAGGGGAGAATATCAAACCAAGTGGTACGCCCTAGGGGAGTCGAACCCCTCTTTTCAGAATGAAAATCTGACGTCCTAACCGATAGACGAAGGGCGCATGCGCTTGGTTTGTGGCGCCCTTATAATCAGAGGTTCTGGATACGGCAAGCGGGAAAATGCGTGATTTGACAAAAAAATGACATCGCGCGCCAAAAGCCCTGCAAAACAAGGATTCTAAATTCAAAACAAAGGCTTGCTTGGCTGTGGATAAATGGTTTCAGAGGCGCTTTTCTGGATAAAAAGCGAAAGCCGATGGGGAATCCCCGGTGAATCGTCTGTTGCGCCCAATCCTGTTTCTCGTCTTTGTGACAGCAGGATTTGGCTGCGAACGCTTCGCCATCACCGCCGTCATCCCCCGTAAAAGTGAGAACAAAGTGCCGGATTGTGGGCATTCAAATGTATTTTCCTGTCGCACCGGAAAGCCTCTTGCGTTAAAGAACCGGAAAATCCCGTACCGGCTCGAACCCCGTGAGACCTATGACACTTCCAAATCATATTAAGATCACCCCGGAACTCGTTGCATCCCACGGGCTGAAGCCCGACGAATATCAGCGCATCCTTGACCTGATCGGGCGCGAGCCGAGCTTTACCGAGCTTGGCATCTTCTCTGCGATGTGGAACGAGCACTGCTCTTACAAGTCCTCAAAGAAGTGGCTGAAGACCCTGCCGACCACGGGTCCGCGCGTCATTCAGGGCCCGGGCGAAAATGCTGGTGTGGTAGATATCGATGACGGCGACTGCGTCGTCTTCAAGATGGAAAGCCACAACCACCCCTCCTACATCGAGCCCTATCAGGGTGCGGCGACCGGCGTCGGCGGAATCTTACGTGACGTCTTCACCATGGGTGCACGCCCGATTGCGGCCATGAACGCCCTTCGTTTCGGCGCGCCTGACCACCCGAAGACCCGCCACCTCGTGGCAGGCGTCGTGGCCGGTGTCGGCGGTTACGGTAATTCCTTCGGCGTGCCGACTGTCGGCGGCGAAGTGGAGTTCGATCCGCGCTACAACGGCAACATCCTCGTCAACGCGTTTGCGGCTGGCCTCGCCAAGTCCGACGCGATCTTCCTCTCAGAAGCCAAGGGCGTTGGCCTTCCGGTCGTCTATCTCGGCGCAAAGACGGGCCGCGACGGCGTCGGCGGCGCGACCATGGCCTCTGCGGAATTCGATGAATCCATCGAAGAAAAGCGCCCCACCGTTCAGGTCGGCGACCCCTTCACCGAAAAGTGCCTGCTGGAAGCCTGCCTTGAACTGATGAAGACGGGCGCCGTCATCGCCATTCAGGATATGGGTGCCGCTGGCCTCACCTGCTCCGCCGTCGAAATGGGCGCGAAGGGCGATCTCGGCATCGAACTCAATCTCGATCAGGTTCCGGTGCGTGAAGAGCGTATGACCGCATACGAAATGATGCTGTCCGAGAGCCAGGAGCGTATGCTCATGGTTCTGGAACCTTCCAAGGAAGAAGTTGCCAAGGCGATCTTCGTCAAGTGGGGTCTGGATTTCGCCATCGTCGGCAAGACCACGGATGACCTGCGCTTCCGCGTTCTGCACAATGGCGAAGAAGTCGCCAACCTGCCGATCAAGGAACTGGGCGATGAAGCCCCGGAATATGATCGCCCATGGACGCCTGCGAAGGTTTCCACACCACTGACCGAAAACGATGTGCCGGAGGCAGATGTTGCCGATGCGCTCGTGAAGCTCATCGGTTCCGCTAACAACTCCTCGCGCCGCTGGGTTTACGAACAGTACGACACGCTCATTCAGGGCAACTCGCTTCAGCTTCCGGGCGGTGACGCTGGCGTGGTCCGCGTCGAAGGTCACGACAAGAAGGCGCTGGCCTTTTCGTCTGACGTTACTCCGCGCTACGTCGAAGCCGACCCGTTCGAAGGCGGCAAGCAGGCCGTGGCCGAATGCTGGCGCAACATAACCGCGACTGGCGCTCTGCCGCTGGCTGCGACCGACAACCTGAACTTCGGCAACCCTGAAAAGCCTGAAATCATGAGCCAGCTCGTTCATGCCATCAAGGGCATCGGCGAAGCCTGCCGCGTTCTGGAATTCCCCATCGTTTCCGGCAACGTCTCGCTCTATAACGAGACCAACGGTCAGGCGATCCTGCCGACACCAACCATCGGCGGCGTTGGCCTCATGAAGGATTGGGGCAAGATGGCCCGCATCCGTTTTGCGGCTGCTGACGACGTTATTCTCGTCGCTGGCGCACCGGAAGGCCTCGGCACCCACATCGCCCAGTCCGTTTACATGCGCGATATTCATGGCCGTATCGATGGCCCTGCCCCGCATGTCGATCTGGAAAACGAAAAGAAGACTGGCGATTTCGTCCGCTCCATCATCACTGAAGGCTTGACGAGCGCGGTTCACGATTGCTCCTCCGGCGGCCTCGCGCTTGCCGTCGCCGAAATGGCAATCGCCTCCGACATCGGCGCGACAGTGGATGAAGTCTCGGGCAACCCGATCGTCGTTTTCTACGGCGAAGACCAGGGCCGTTACGTGCTGACGGTGAAGCAGTCGGACCTCGAAACCGTCAAGGCGCGAGCATCTTCTGCAGGCGTTTCGCTCGTTGCCATCGGCAAAACTGGCGGCTCCGCTGTTAAGCTGGGTAAGGCGCGCGCAATCGAGATTAAAGAATTGCGCAACGCCCATGAATCGTGGTTCCCTCAATTCATGGACGGCGAAACGCTTGTCGCAGCAGAATAAGAACTGAGGAGTGAACACATGCCCATGAAGCCCGGCGACATTGAAGACATGATTAAGGCCGGAATTCCCGGAGCAAAGGTAACCATTCGCGATCTCGCCGGTGACGGCGATCACTACGCAGCCGAAGTCGTGGCGGATGCCTTCAAGGGCAAAACCCGCGTGCAGCAGCACCAGATGGTTTACGACGCGCTGAAGGGCAACATGGGAGGCGTTCTGCACGCATTGGCGCTACAGACGTCTGCCCCGGAATAAGCCTACCTATCGACTTGAAATGAAAATGGCCTGCGTGATGACGTCACGTAGGCCATTTGTTTTTGGAGAACGGAAAATACTTGCTCCGTTTTCTCCCAACCACTGCCGTCATCCTCGCCCTTGAGGCATCGCTGTCCGGTTTAAACTGAGTTGGTAGTGGGGGGCGAGAACAGCTCCCCATCCGTCACCCCGGCCTTGAGCCGGGGTCCAGCAGACGCGCGTCTGCGCGTCGAAAGAGTCTTTCAGACCAAGGACTTGGTCTGGCTGGATCCCGGATCAAGTCCGGGATGACGGAAGTGGGGAGTGCCG
>JAAIGF010197592.1_pt1 | contig 13274 bp, 11 predicted proteins | sample 6487441 | NCBI WGS metagenome assembly JAAIGF01 (sample SAMN13974129, study PRJNA590717) | phyllosphere metagenome | biome: pepper field; feature: multiple bacterial spot infested pepper fields; material: pepper leaves; isolation source: leaves from pepper fields | host: Capsicum annuum ... | reverse complement strand
GTTGCTGGCTGAGCTTGAGTGGCTGCGCATGGAGAACGCTTACCTAAAAAAGCTGGAAGAACTGAAGAAGCAGGAACGAAGGCATCCCAAAAAGCCCTGATCGTCTCGGCGCTCAAGGACCGGTTTCCCTTGGCCGCTGTTTGTACCGCCTCCTTTTTCTTGGATCACGGCCTGCATTACGATCGAACTGTGGGCTGTTGGCTTGAGCTGCACGGATTGGCGAGCCACGGACAGGGCGCAGAGTACGTACTCCGAGGACTGGACCGGGGTGTCTTGTAGTGCCTGGGTGGACTCGAGAGAGTAGGGTGGATCAGTGACCCTCTTGCGCATTCACATCTTCGGGATCATTGGAGCTAACGCAAGCTTGCTGTCAAACAAGAGGGCGGCAGCTGCACATGGATTGACAGACCGAGGATCCCGGAGCAACTCGGCGCACCACGGGGGGCCACCTACAGCCGGCATAAACAGCGCACCTGTGCGGGAAATCGTCGGCCTGTCAAAGCCGGTCGTTGATTTTGCAGCGACAAGCCGAGACTAGAGCGCGACATAATCCGTCGTGAGCGTTTGAGCGGTTTGGCAGTATGTTTGGGAAATGGCCTACAGGGAAGGGGATAATTCTGAGGCCAAGCTGTAGGGCGGTGCGCTCGCTGTCTACGGTGGAGGCTGCCAAGCAGATTGCAAACCGGCGCCTCAAATGGGTGCGCGGGTTTGCCTCCATCTTCAAGATCGATATCGCGGGGTAGTCGGCATATTCCGTCATTCTCTTTAGCGTGGAAGGTGGGCGGTGGTGCAAGCACACCGCCCTGAAGATGCAGGTTTGAAACTACTGGTTGACCAGTGCCAGCTCCGCGTCGGTGTAGCGCGCACCACTGATTTGCGTTGGCGCAAATGCACGGTCGATGGTGGACAGATCGTTAGGGGGCAGGCGCACTTCTGTAGCCCCGACGTTATCTTCCAGATGCGCCAGCTTGCGCATTCCCGGAATCGGCACGATGTGTTCGCCAGGCCAGTGACACTGCGCAAGGCTGCAGCCTTTCTGCGCTGCCAGTGCCTGCAATTGCTGCAAGACTGCCAGGTTGTCTTGCAGGGCCTGCTCCTGGAATGCACTCCTCCCGCCACCGGCATAACGCCGCTGTGCTGCGGGTCTTCATTGAGTGGTGCAATCAGTATTACCAGCACCTGGCGCCCTGGCGGCCCGAGCTTGCGCCCGAACCACTCAGCGCATTGCCGCCAGCTTGATGCCAAACCCTACCAGGCAGGCCCCCGCCAGCCGCTCGAACATGTTGGTAATCCGCGGGTTGGCGCGCATGCGTTCGGCCAACCGGTGAGTCAGCACTACGGCAATCAACCCGTACAGGAACGTCACCACCGCCACCGTCGCGGCCATGAAGCCGAAGGTCACCAACCCCTGGTGCTTCACCGGGTCGATGAACAGAGGGAAGAACGCCATGTAGAACATGATTGCCTTGGGGTTGAGCAAGGTGATCAGCATGGTCTGGCGCAGGTACTGGCCGTTGTCCATGCGGCTGGCCCGGGGGGCGTCGCCGGGTTTGCTCAATATCATGCGCAAGCCTAGGTAGGCCAGGTACGCAGCGCCGGCCCATTGCACGATGTGGAAGGCCGCAGGGTAGGTGGCCAGCAACGTGGCGACACCGGCTACTGCCAGCCACAACAGCACCTGGTCACCTACGATCACCCCGAAGGTGGCGGCCAGGCCAGCCTTGATACCGCCCTTGCCGGTGGCGGTGATCAGCGCGAAATTGCCCGGGCCGGGGATGGCCAGAAGAATGATGAAGGCGATGACGAATGCGCCGTAGTCGGTGACGCCGAGCATGGTGAGTACCTGTTGGGCAGTTCGGAGGTAGTGCACCCAACTATCGTCGCCAGCAGCCAGCTTTACAACCTGTTATTGCATATTTGCAATGCTTCAATGCCGGGTACGACTTGGATCCAATGGCGGGGTTCTGTATCATCCGGCCGCCATCAGACGATGGCCGATGATGATTCATATAAAGGACTGAGTAATGAAAAAGCTGTTCAAGGCCACCGTAGCCGTTGCTGTCGTTTCGGGTGTTGCCCTGCTGTCGGGTTGCACTGGCCAGGTTTACAACCAACCGAAAAACTGCTCGTACGACTACCTGTTCCACCCTTCGGTTTCCATCTCCAAGATCATCGGTGGCTGCGGCCCGATCGATAAACTGCCTCAGCAGCAGTAATCTTGGCGGTACCCTGATCGCGACGCTTGCGGCGTGATCCAAGGCCCCCGGTCATGTACATGGCCGGGGGTTTTTGTTTATGGGCTGTTTACCAGCGCAGCGAGACGGTCCCCAGCAGCGTGCGCTCTTCACCCCAGTAGCAGCGCCCGGCGTTGTTGCAGCCTGCCACGTATTCCTTGTCGAACAGGTTGCGGGCATTGACCTCGACCGACCAGTTTTCGTCGATCTCATAGCCAACCTTTGCATCTACCAAGGTCACATCACCGGTATCCAGCTTGCCGTACAGGCTTGCCGGGGTGTAGGCAAAGGTGCTGTCGAAGTGGCGCACGCCACCGCCCACCTGCAGGCCCTTGAGCACACCGTCGCGGAAGCGGTACGTGCTCCACACCGATGCCTGGTTACGCGGTACGCCGGTCATCTGGTGGTCCTCAAGCAGCGAACCGGCAATGTCCTTGGTGATGCGCGAATCGGTGTAGGTATACGCAGCAGTCACGTTGAGGTTCTCGCTGATGTCGCTGTTCAGCTCAAGCTCCAGGCCCTTGGACCGGCTGGCGCCGACCTGGCGGTAGTCACCCGACTCGAAAATCACGTCATCCTTTTTGCGCAGGTCGTACACCGATGCGGTAAAGGCCGTGTTCCAGCCGTTGGGTTCGTACTTGATACCCACTTCGTACTGTTCGCTGGTGGTCGGGTCCAGCGGGCCGTTCGCGCTTTCGGTCTGTTGGGTAGGGGCAAAGGCAGTGGAGTAACTGAAGTACGGTGACAGGCCGTTTTCGAACTGATACATCACCCCGGTCTGCCAGGTGAACTTGCTGTCCCAGTTGTCCATGTCGGCTTGTGCATTGAGGGTGCCGGCCTTGTTGCGATACTGGCTGTTGACCCGATCCAGGCGCCCCCCCAGCAGCAGTACCCAGTTGTCGATTTTGGTTTGCAACTGGCTGTAGAGGCCGTACATGGTTTGTTCGAGCAGGGCGTTCTGCACATGCAAGGGCGTGCTTGGCTTGCCGCTCCATACCGGGTCGAACACATTGATGGTACCGCCGTTGCCGGCGTCCCAATCCTGGTTGAACGAGGTTCGGTCCAGGCTCGCCCCAACCAGGAAGGTGTGGTCGAACGCCCCGCTGACGAAATGCCCTTCGAACTGGTTGTCCAGCGAGTAGGCGATGGACTTGTTGTAGCGGTCGTAGGCCGTGTTGCTCAGGGTGGTACCGAAACCGCCGTTGTTCAGGCTGCCTGGCCACATTTCCTGGCGGTCGATGCGTGACTGCATGTAGCGCGAGTTCTGGCGGAACTGCCAGGTGTCGTTGAAGCGGTGGCTGAACGCGTAGCCCAGGCTCCAGGTTTCCCGCTCGAAGTTGTCCCAGTCCGGGTTGCCGGACAACTGGTCCTTGTCGATCTTGCCGTTGGGGTTGTGCAGCAGAGTGCCGGCGGCCGGGTAGCCAAGCTCCATCAGGGTGCGGTCGCGCTGGTAGGTGGCCAGTACGGTCAGGCTGTTGAAGTCGTCGAAGTTCAGGGTCAGCGACGGCGCGATATACAGGCGGTCATCAGGTTGGTGGTCGACCTGGGTGTCGGACTTGCGGCCCATCATCACCAGGCGGCCAAGCACGTTGCCTTCGTCGGTCAACGGGCCGGAAACGTCGACGCCTAGCTGGCGGCGGTTGTGCGAGCCGTAGCTCAGTTGCACTTCGCCACGGGCTTCGGCAGTCGGCCGCTTGCTGACCAGGTTGACCACGCCACCGGGGGCGTTTTCGCCATATAGGATCGAAGTCGGGCCACGGAACACTTCCACCCGTTCAAGGCCGTAGGGCTCGCTGCTGGTGTCGTAACGGTTGCCCTGAACGCGCAGGCCATCGCGCAGCAGGCCATAGCCATAGTCGGTGGCGTTAAAGCCGCGAATGAAGAACAGGTCGCCAGCCTGGCCATCACCACCGGCAAACGGTGGCGAGAAAATCCCGGGCACATAACCCAGCACTTCGGTGAGGGTTTGCGATTGCTGGTCGTCCATGCGCTGGCGGGTCACCACCGAAACCGAACGTGGAGTGTCGGCCAGGGCACTGCTGGTCTTGCTCGCCGTGTTGCTGGCCACGGCGCGGTAGCCGCTGTCGCTCTGGCCGTTACTGACGAGCAGGGTGGCGGCATTGATCGAGGTGGCGTCCAGCTGCAGTGCGTTGCCATCGGCCAAGGGTTGCAGCACATAGCCTGCGCTGCCTTGCGGTACCGCTTGCAAGCCGCTGCCCTGAAGCAGGCGGGCCAAGCCCTGGGTCACGCTGTAGCGGCCTTGCAGGCCCTGGCTGCTCTTGCCGGCGGCCAGTTCGTTGCTGCCGGCCAGGTAGATACCGGCCTGGCTGCTGAACTGGTTGAGGGCGCTGGCGAGCGAGCCGGGGGCGATGTTGAAGCTGGTTTCGGCTGGCTGTTCGGCGTGGGCCAGGGTGGCTGGCAACATCAGCGGTGTGGCGGCACACAGCGAAAGGGGCGCGGCAAGCGCCAGGCGAAGCGAGCGGTGGAAGAGCGTCGGCATGCTGATCTCTGGGGTCGAAGGGTGAGTTGGGAGGGCTATGCCGGGTTAACCGAACGAGATTGGGAAAAGGGAACTGGGTTGGCAGACTTTTCTGTATCACGCGTTTCGGCGTTGAACAGATCACCCTGTGGGAGCGGGTTTACCCGCGAAGGGTTTGACGCGCTGCATGGCACCGGCTTCGCCGGTGTTCGCGGGTGAACCCGCTCCCACAGGAGGGTGTGTAGCCGGTCAAGCAGGCTCGACCGTGACCCACCACGGCGTCAGCCGCTGCACTCGCACCGGCAACGCCGCTTGCAGCAGCTCCAGCGCCCGGTCGGTATCGTTGAGTGGAAACGCCCCCATCACCGACAGCCTGGCCACATCCGGGTGCCAGCCCAGGTGCCCATGCCGATAGCGCCCAAGCGTTTGCAGCAGATCCGCCAAGGGCATGTCTTCGGCATTCAGCCGGTGATGAATCCACGACTCACCCGTGCTTTGCGCCGAGCGCGTGCTGCCGATGCCCCGTGCACTGAAGTCCACCTGCTGGCCCGCCTGCACGACGCAGCGCTCGCCGCCAAGCGCGGTACACACCTCCACAGCGCCGACATACACGTCCAGCCGGGTGCTTTCGCCCAGTTGGCACACCGCAAAGCGGGTACCCAGCGCCTGCATGCGCCCTTGCGCCGTGTCGACGAAGAAGGGGCGTCGCGGGTCGTGGGCGGTTTCCACCAGCAGTTCGCCAAAACGCAGTTTCAGCACCCGGCTGAATGTTGAGAACTCCATGTCCACGGCACTCTGTGCGCCCAGCCACAGTTGGCTGCCATCGGCCAGGCGCGTTTCGCGGATTTCCCCAATGCCGGTGGCCATATCGGCACCCCAACCCGACAAGGGGGCACCATGCCAGGCCCGCCAGCCCAGTAGCGAGCTGGCACCCAGCACCAGCAGCGACTTGAGCCCGGTTCGCCGGCTGATGCGGTGTGCGTCGTGCTCACGCAGTGCCCGGCCCGCCGCCGCGCCTTCGCCCTGCAAGGGGGTAAAACGCTGGCCGACACGTTGCACATAGAGCCAGGCCGCCTGATGGTCACTGTGCTGGCCCAGCCAATGTTGCCACTGTGCGCGCAGGTGAGGGCTGACGTTATCGTCCTGCAACTGCACATACCACTGCGCGGCTTGTTGCAGGCTGGCATGGCTGAGCTTTTGTGCGGATGAGGTCATGGCGTCACTCCACCAGCAACCCGTCAAGCTCGGCTTCAAGAATGGCGCAATGCAGAAACGCCTGGGCCAGGTACTTTTTGATCATGCGTTCACTCACGCCGATAAGCGCGGCAATATCGCGGTAGGCCAGGCCATCGATCTGCGCCAGCAGGAATGCCTGGCGTACCTTACCGGGCAAACGCAGCAACATCGCATCCACCTCGTGCAGGGTCTCGACGATGATCGCACGCTGTTCGGGGGAGGGCTGCAATGCTTCGGGCTGCAAAGCCAACTGCTGCAACCAGGCCTGTTCAAGCTTCTGCCGCCGCCAGTGGTCCACACACAGGCCGCGCGCGATGGTGGCCAGGTACGAGCGCTCGCCGCGTTCACCATCGAATTGCCTTGGGCGGTTGAGGATGCGTACGAAGGTGTCCTGCACCAAGTCGGCAGCATCGCAACGGCTGCCCAGCCGACGGTACAGAAAACCCAGCAACCAGCGTGAATGGCTGTGGTACAGGGTATGGAGCGAGGTGTTCAACTCTGGGATCGAAACCACGGCGGCATCCGGCGCGAGCGCATACTGGTGTAAATGAGAAGTGATCGCGATAGTAGGGGCGCCGGACGAATACTGCAATCGGCAGGGCGTTTTGCTCTTTGGCCATGGGACAACCTGCCGCCTTGACGCACAGGCCTGCAATTTGTTTGTGCTGGCATTTCAGATACAATCGGAAAAACGATTCAGCCTTGTCGGTCAATTCGACAAAAGGCCGAGTCGTTTTCTGGTTCTCTGGCTGCTGAACAATGACCAACAAAAAGCCTGCGCTGAAGAACAAGGAACACCTGGGCCAGCCACAGGCCCTCCCTCCGTTCTCCTGACTGGAATTGATCAATGTTCAAGAAAGCTGGCAAGACCTTGCTGGGTCTGGCTGTCGCTGCAAGCGTCATGCAAGCGCACGCCGCAGAAACCAAGAAAGTAGACGTGCTGCTGGTTGGCGGCGGTATCATGAGCTCCACCTTGGCCGTGTGGCTGCACGAGCTGGAGCCAAGCTGGTCGATGGAAATGGTCGAGCGCCTGGACGGCGTGGCCGAAGAAAGCTCCAACGGCTGGAACAACGCCGGTACCGGCCACTCGGCGCTGGCCGAGTTGAATTACACCCCGGAAGACAAAGACGGCAACGTCAATATCTCCAAGGCCATCGAAATCAACGAAGCCTTCCAGATTTCCCGCCAGTTCTGGTCGTGGCAGGTACGCCAGGGCGTGCTGAAGAACCCGCACTCGTTCATCAACACCACCCCGCACATGAGCTTCGTGTGGGGCGATGACAACATCAAGTTCCTGAAGAAGCGTTACGACGCGCTGCAGGCCAGCCCGCTGTTCCGCCCGATGCAGTACTCCGAGGACCACGCGCAGATCGCCAAATGGGTCCCGCTGATGATGGAAGGCCGCGACCCGAATCAGAAGCTGGCCGTGACCTGGACGCCAATCGGCACCGACGTCAACTTCGGCGAGATCACCCGCCAGTTTGTCGGCCACCTGCAGACCCAGAAAGGCTTCGACCTGAAGCTGTCCAGTGAAGTGCAGGACATCACTCGCAACAAAGACGGCTCCTGGCACGTCGAGTACAAGAACCTGAAGGACGGTACCGAATCGGCCACCGATGCCAAGTTCCTGTTCATCGGTGCCGGCGGCGGCGCGCTGAAGCTGCTGCAGAAATCGGGCATTCCTGAAGCCAAGGAATACGCAGGCTTCCCGGTAGGCGGTTCGTTCCTGGTGACCGAGAACCCGACCGTGGCCATGCAGCACATGGCCAAGGCCTACGGCATCGCCTCGACCGGTGCGCCACCCATGTCGGTACCGCACCTGGACACCCGCGTGCTGGACGGCAAGCGCGTGATCCTGTTTGGCCCGTTCGCCACCTTCTCGACCAAGTTCCTGAAGAACGGCTCGTACCTTGACCTACTGAGCAGCACCACCACCCACAACGTGTGGCCAATGACCAAGGTCGGTATCGAGCAGTACCCACTGGTCGAGTACCTCGCAGGCCAACTGATGCTGTCGGACGATGACCGCTTCGAAGCTCTGCGCACCTACTTCCCGAATGCCAAGAAGGAAGACTGGCGCCTGTGGCAGGCCGGCCAGCGTGTACAGATCATCAAGCGTGATGCCGAGAAGGGCGGCGTGCTGAAGCTGGGCACTGAAGTGGTGGCCTCCGAAGACCGTACCATCGCTGGCTTGCTGGGCGCTTCGCCGGGTGCTTCGACCGCTGCGCCGATCATGCTGAACGTGCTGGAAACCGTGTTCAAGGAGAAGGTCGCTACCCCAGAGTGGCAGGCCAAGATCAAGGAAATCGTACCGAGCTACGGCACCAAGCTGAACGACTCGGCAGCGGCCACCCAGAAAGAGTGGAACTACACCGCTGAAGTGCTGCAGCTGGAGAAGCCGCCGGTGATCGACGCAAGCGTCGGTACTACCGTTGCGCCGAGCCAGCCGGTTGAAAGCAAGCCTGAGAACGACATGGCGCTGTAATCGGCCGCCGGCTAGTGATTGAAAGCCACGGGGGAAACCTCGTGGCTTTTTTGTTTCTTCCGGCCTCTTCGCGGGTGAACCCGCTCCTGCAGGGATAACACCAAGCCTGAGCGCGGCACTGTACCTGTGGCGGGTTCAACCGCGAAGACACCGCCACAGGAGGGATCACTTCTGCTGCAAAATGCACTCCAGCAACCCGGGAAACCGCTCGCCCAGCATTTCGCTGCGCAGCGAATTCATATGGGTCGTGCCCACATTGCGGGTATGCACCAGCCCCGCGTCACGCAGTACGCGAAAGTGGTGGGACATGCTCGACTTCGGTCGGCCACCGTCCAGCTCGCCACAGCTGGCTTCGGCGACACCAGCCAGGTGGCGGACGATTTCCAGGCGCACGGGGTCGCTCAGTGCATAGAGCAGACGTTCCAGGATCAGGTCTTCAGCGTTGGGATGTTTGTAGGCTCGCATGGCTCACATGATAACGGGGGTTTCACTAATTGCCATAGTTCGATTATGATCGAACAACAGTATTCAGATGAACCCGGAGTTTCCCATGCCCGCATTGTTCGAACCGTACAGCCTCAAGGACGTCACCCTGCGCAACCGCATTGCCATTCCGCCGATGTGCCAGTACATGGCCGAGGACGGCATGATCAACGACTGGCACCACGTGCACCTCGCCGGTCTGGCCCGTGGCGGTGCCGGTCTGCTGGTGGTCGAAGCCACGGCGGTGGCGCCGGAGGGGCGCATTACCCCCGGCTGCGCCGGGATCTGGAGCGATGCCCATGCCCAGGCCTTTGTGCCGGTGGTGCAGGCGATCAAGGCCGCAGGCTCTGTGCCGGGCATCCAGATCGCCCATGCCGGGCGCAAGGCCAGCGCCAACCGCCCGTGGGAAGGTGACGACCACATTGCCGCCGACGACGCGCGTGGCTGGGAAACCATCGCCCCGTCTGCTATCGCTTTTGGTGCGCACCTGCCGCAAGTGCCGCGCGAAATGACCCTGGATGACATCGCCCGGGTCAAACAGGACTTCGTCGATGCAGCCCGTCGTGCGCGCGATGCCGGCTTTGAGTGGATCGAACTGCACTTCGCCCACGGTTACCTGGGCCAGAGCTTCTTCTCCGAGCATTCCAACAAGCGGACCGACGCCTACGGTGGCAGCTTCGACAACCGCAGCCGCTTCCTGCTCGAAACCTTGGCCGCTGTGCGTGAAGTGTGGCCAGAGAACCTGCCGCTGACTGCGCGTTTTGGCGTACTGGAGTACGATGGCCGCGATGAGCAGACCCTGGAAGAGTCGATCGAGCTGGCGCGCCGTTTCAAGGCCGGTGGCCTTGACCTGCTGAGCGTGAGCGTCGGCTTTACCATTCCTGACACCAACATCCCGTGGGGCCCGGCGTTCATGGGGCCGATTGCCGAGCGCGTGCGCCGCGAGGCGAAGCTGCCGGTGACGTCGGCGTGGGGCTTTGGTACGCCACAGCTGGCAGAAGCTGCATTGCAAGCAAACCAGCTGGACCTGGTGTCGGTAGGGCGTGCGCATCTGGCTGACCCGCATTGGGCTTACTTTGCCGCCAAGGAGCTGGGGGTGGAGAAGGCCTCCTGGACCTTGCCGGCGCCTTATGCGCACTGGCTTGAGCGTTATCGCTGAATGATGTCGGGGCTGCTTTGCAGCCCATTCGCGGCGGTTCGACACATCGATGAACCTGCTCCTACACCGGGTATACACCCCCGCCGTAGGAGCGGGCTTGCCCGCGAATAGGCCGGCACAAGCTAAAACCGGTCCAACCGGTAAGCCGACATTTCAGCCCCACCCTCCCGCTCGGCCAGCCGCCCCACCCACTCCGCCGTCAGCGCTGCCTGGGTCAACCCCAGGTGCTGATGCCCGAACGCCAAGAGCACCCGCCCATCACACACCCGGTCGATCACCGGCAGCGAGTCCGGCAACGACGGCCGGAAGCCCATCCACGGTGTGGCCCCTTCAATACTCAAGTCTCGCTGGAACAAGCCCTTGCTCAGCCGGTGCAACTGCCACGCCCGCTGCATGCTCGGCGGTGCATCCAGCCCGGCGAACTCCACCGTGCCGGCCAGCCGCAAGCCTTCAGCCATAGGCGTCATGATGAACTTGCGCTCCAGTGAGGTAACCGCAAACGGCAGCCGCTGGTGCTCGTCAGGCAGCATCAGGTGGTAGCCGCGCTCGGTGTCCAGCGGTACCTGCTTGCCCGTCAGTGCGCCGGTCAGTCTTGCAGAATGCGCGCCGCAGCTGACCAGCACCTGGCGGGCATTGAGCGTGCCTTGGTCGCAGGCCAGGCTGACCCCGCCGCTGTGCAACTGGCCGCCTTCAACCTGCGCCCGGACAAATCGCACACCATTGGCCTTGGCCGCTTCGAACAACTCGCAAACCACCCGGTACGGGTCGATGAAGTGCCCGGTCTTCGGGAAAAACAGCCCGCCCAACAATGACGGGTTCAGTTGTGGCGCTGCTGCGCGCACGCGTTCTGCCGACCAGAAATCCGCGGGCACCGCCTGCTGTTGCATGCGCGCGCGCAGAGCTTCCAGCGCCTGCCGCGATTCCGGTCGTTCGAACACGAGCAACGAGCCATCTTGCTGGAACAGTTCGGCGCGCCCGATCGAGCCCAGCAACCGTTGCCAGGCACCCAGGCTGCCTTCGTTCAGCGTGCGTATACCGGCCACGCTGCGCTGGAACGGCGCCGGGCGCAGGTTGAGCAGCAGCCGGGTGAACCACGGCATGGCCTTGGGCAGGTACTTCCAGTCCAGGCGCAGGGGGCCCATCGGGTCGAGCAGCATGCGCGGCAGGCGCTTGAGGATCGACAAGTCGGCAATCGGGAACACTTGCTCGGTGGCCAGGTGCCCGGCATTGCCGTATGACGCGCCGTGCCCGGGTGCCTGGCGGTCGACCAACGTGACCCGGCGGCCCTGGCGGGCCAGTTGCAGGGCACAGGCGACGCCGACGATGCCGGCGCCGACCACGGCGATATCGGTTTCAGCGGTTTCGAGCATGCTCAGCCTTCCCGTTTACCGTCTAGCAGGCGCCGTAGCTGCAGCGGGTTGCCCTGTTGCAGCGCCTGCGGCAGCAGGGCATCAGGGAAGTCCTGGTAGCACACTGGGCGCAGGAAGCGCAGGATCGCCGCCGTGCCCACCGAAGTGGTGCGGGCATCGGAAGTGGCCGGGAAAGGCCCACCATGTACCATCGCATCGCAGACCTCGACGCCGGTCGGCCAGCCATTGACCAGTATGCGCCCGGCCTTGCGCTCAAGGGTGGGCAGCAGGGCGCGGGCGCTGTCGATGTCGGCCTCGTCCAGTTGCAGGGTGGCGGTCAGTTGCCCTTCCAGATGTTCGGCCACCTGGCGGACTTGCCCATCACTGGCGCAGGCCACTACCAGCGAGGCTGCGCCGAACACTTCGGCCTGCAAGGCCGGGTCGGCAAGGAAGGCTTCTGCCTGGGTGACGAACAGCTGCGCCTGACATTGGTTGGGGCCTTGGCCGACCAGGCCACTGGCGGCGGCTTGGGCATTGGCATTGTCTGCCAGCGCCGCGATGCCAGCCTGGTAGGCACTGAAAATGCCCGGGGTAAGCATGGTTTGCGCGGCGGCCTGCTGCACGTGGCCACTGGCTGCACTGATGAAGCGCTGCAACGCTGGCCCTTGGCGGGCGATGACCAGGCCAGGGTTGGTGCAGAACTGGCCGGCGCCTTGGGTCAGCGAGGTGACGAAGCCTTGTGCCAGTGCCTCGGCACGCGCCTGCAGGGCAGCGTCGAACAGGAACACCGGGTTGATCGAGCTCATTTCGGCGTACACCGGAATGGGCTCCGGGCGTGCCTGGGCGGCCTGGCACAACGCAACGCCGCCGCTGCGCGAGCCGGTGAAGCCAACCGCCTTGATGCGTGGGTCGCTGACCAGCGCGATGCCGACTTCACGGCCGGAACCGTACAGCAGCGAGAATACGCCTGCTGGCAAGCCGCACTGTTTCACCGCTTGCGCCACCGCATGGCCGACCAGCTCGCTGGTGCCGGGGTGGGCGCTGTGTGCCTTGACCACCACCGGGCAACCGGCGGCCAAGGCTGAAGCGGTGTCGCCGCCAGCCACCGAGAAGGCCAAGGGGAAATTGCTGGCGCCGAACACGGCTACCGGCCCCAGGGCCACCTGGCGCTGGCGCAGGTCGGCGCGTGGCAGCGGCTGGCGCTCGGGCTGGGCGTTGTCGACGCGTGCATCCAGCCATTCGCCGGCCCGTACTACACGGGCGAAGGTGCGCAGCTGCGTGCAGGTGCGGCCGCGTTCGCCCTGGATACGCGCTTGGGGCAGGCCGGTTTCGGCCACGGCGCGTTCGATCAGGGCATCGCCGAGGGCTTCGATCTGCGCGGCGATGGTTTCGAGAAAGTGTGCCCGTTGCTCGAGCGACGTTTCACGGTAGGCATCGAACGCCGCCCAGGCCAGGGCGCAGGCCTGGGCCACGTGCTCGCCGGTGCCGCCGAGGTAGGCCGGTTCCAACGCCTGGCCGGTGGCCGGGTTGACGGCGTGGATGGCTGTACGGCTGCCGGTTACCGGGGTCTGGCCGATCAGCAGGTTGCCTGTCAGGGGCATGGAGCCTCCTTTGGAGTCAATATCAAGGGAGACCGCGGCCCCTGTAGGGGCTGCGGTTCGGCCTGGCATCAGGTGGTCAGGCCAGGTTCTGCTCGGCCGACCAGTTCGCGTACCAGTTGCGGAACAGCGCGTACTGCTGCTCGGCATAGTTGCGCTGGGCGTCGGTGAGGGCGTCGGTCTCGTTGAAGTGCAGGCTGTACTCGGTGTCACCGTTGAGCACCATCAGGTGCTTGTAATACAGCACCAGG
>JAAIGF010309833.1_pt1 | contig 13282 bp, 17 predicted proteins | sample 6487441 | NCBI WGS metagenome assembly JAAIGF01 (sample SAMN13974129, study PRJNA590717) | phyllosphere metagenome | biome: pepper field; feature: multiple bacterial spot infested pepper fields; material: pepper leaves; isolation source: leaves from pepper fields | host: Capsicum annuum ... | reverse complement strand
TGACTCCGTACCGGGAGCCGGTGGCATCCACACCCGTCCACACGGTCGCTGCGGGATCCCATCCGCCCTCGAACGGCTCGACGGCGTGCAGGGACAACCCATACCGCGCGGCGACCAGTGCCGCGAGCGCAGTCGCGGCACTGGTCGACGCGGGGGGCCGGTGCTGCATCGTCGTCAGGGCCGGTCAGCATTCGTGTGCGGTCACTCGCCGCCGTTGATGAGCGACAACCACGTCCCGAACGGGCGGGTGCGCGCGGTGGGGCGGCTGTCGTCGACGGTCTCGGACTGCGGGGAGATGGTCTGCATGGTCCGAGTGTCGCGGTCAGCCGTTCCGGTCGGCGCGCGGTTGACAGGACGTCCTCGGGGGTGCACCCGGGCGGAAGCGGTGCGGAGCCTGCCCCCAACGCAGTCCCCGCACCGCTGGACGCGGGCCTCCCGCCGCGGCGGGGGCTCCGCGTCCTCCGCGGGCACGCTCATCCTGCGTCGGGCCGGGCGGCGCACGCAGAGGCAGCGGAATGCGGTGAAGGCCGGATGGCCGTGCGACGACGGGGTACCGCGGCGCTCGCCGGGGAGAACTTTTCATCCGGACGGACGAGAAGCATCGGCCGTCACACGCCGTTGCGCGCACCCCAGAGCGCCAGCTGCGTACGGTCGTCGAGCTCGAGCTTGCGGAGGGCCGCCGCCGCGTGCGTCCGCACGGTGTTGACCGAGACGCTGAGCGCGCGGGCGATGTCGTCGTTCGACGTGATGCCGCTGCTGAGCAGGCTCACGACGCGACGCTCGGCGGTGGTCAGCAGGGCGACCTGCTCGGGCTGCGTCGCGGCTGCACGCGTGTCGCGCAGCTCGCGGAGGAGCCGCGGAGCCACGCGGGGCGAGATGGTGGCGGTGCCGTCGGCCGCCCCGCGGACGGCCTGGAGCAGATGGTCGCTGTCGTGGTTCTTGAGCAGGTAGCTGGAGGCACCGGCATCCAGGGCGTCGATGACGAACGCGTCGGACACCTCGCCGGTCAGCAGCACGACTCGCGCGCGCGATCCGGTCTCGCGCGTGAGGTGGCGCGTGGCCTCGATTCCACTCATCCCCGGCATGTGCAGGTCCATGAGCACGACGTCCGCGCGCTCGGCGAGAGCCCGGACGACCCCGTCGCGCCCGTTCGCGGCCTCACCCACCACCCGGATGCCGGGGGCGTGCTCCAAGCGCAGCCGGATGCCACGACGCACGACGCGGTTGTCGTCGACGATCAGCACGCGGATGTCGGGGCGGCTCACGGCGAGGGCACCCCGGCCGTGTCGACCTCGAGGACGGGCGCATCGAGCAGTACGGCCCAGCCGCCGTCGGTCGTCGGTCCCGCCGCGAACACCGCCCGCAGCAGGTCGGCGCGCTCGCCGAGTCCGCGCAGCCCCCACCCGAGTCCGGCGGCCGTGACGGGAGTGCGGTCGCCGTGGTAAGCATCGTTGCGCACCGCGACGCGCACGGCGGCGTCGGTGACGGTCGTTTCGACGGTGACCCGCGCACCCGGGGCGTGCTTGGACGCGTTGGTCAGGGCCTCCTGCACGACGCGGTAGGCCGTGGTCGACACCATCGCCGGAAGGTCGTCCGACTTCTCGCTGGCGTGCACCTCGATCCGCATACCGCGGGCACGCCAGAAGGCGACGAGGGTGTCGATGTCGTGCAGGTCGGGAGTCGGCTCGGCGGTGGCGTCGTTCTCGGCGCGGAGGTCGCGCAGCGCGGCGTAGAGGCTGGCCGAGGCGAAGCGTCCCTCGGTGCGGATGTCTTCGATGAGCGCGATCGCCTCACCGGGATCATCGATGTCGATGTCGACGGCGGCGTCGGCCAGCGACATGAGTCCGGCGAGATGCTGTCCGGCCACGTCGTGCAGCTCCTGGGCGATGCGTGCCCGCTCGTGCGCCCGCGCGTCCCGTACCTCTTGCTCGTGTCGTCGCGCCGCCTCGGCGAGGCGCTCCCTGTCGTGGCGCAGGCGGTCGATGCGCCGACGCCACCAGATGCCGAGCGCGGTGGCTCCCGCGACCGGGGCGGCGAAGGCCAGGGCCTGCTCGACGAGGAACCCCGAGACGGCGGCGAGAGGAGCCCCGAGGGAGAGCGCCCACCCGGTCAACGCCGTGATGACGATCACGACCGTGACGATCGACACGCCGACCGACACCGCGGAGGGGCGATGGGCGGCCAGGAGGAAGACCGCGATGCCGACCACGAAAGGCAGCGGCGTCAGCCAATTCGGCACGTTGAGGCCGATCGCGAGCGCGAGGTAGCACGCCGTGGCGATCGCGACGGCGGCGACGGGGAACCGCGACGAGAGCAGGAGGCTCGCGGCCTGGAGGGCGCAGCCGGCCACCACCAGTGCGATGACGAGCGCCAGCGGCAGAGGCTCGTTCCACTCGACGCCGGCGTCCCACAGAAGCAGGATCGGGGCGGATGCCACCTGGAGCGCACACGCGCAGAAGACGATGAGAGCGAACACCGCCATCGCCCTCGGGCGGGCGAGGAGGCGCGGTCCCTCGTCGGAGGTCGTGGCTGCGGTCACGGACTCGTCTCCTCGGTCGCAACGAATCGGGGGCCACCCTAGCCCGCGCCGGCGCTCGCCGTTGCGCGAGCGGGCGCGGTCGTCAACCCGGCCGACACCCCGACGTGCCGCTCTCTAGGGTGGGCGGATGCCGGCCGAGAAGATCACCGCAGAGACCCTTGCCCGCCGTATCGTGCAGTCGGCGTCCGCCGACGTGGACGCGACCGAGACCGCCGCGATCCGCGGCGAGCCCGACGGGGTGCACCGGCACCGCACGCGCGTCCGTCGACTCCGCGGCATCGTCGCGGTCGTCCGCCGGATCTCCGACCCGGCCGACACCGACGAGTTGCGCGCCGCCCTGAAGGAGTGGGGCACGGTGCTCGGCGAGGCCCGCGACGCCGAGGTGCGCGCGGCGCGAGCCGACGACGCGCTGGCCGCCGCGGGTGTCGACGACGCCGACGCCCGGCGACGCCTCGTGGGTGACGAGCGTGCGGCGTACCGGCACCGGCACGACGAGGTGGTCGCGGCGCACGGAAGCCCGGCATCCGTTCGGCGGATCCAGCTCGTGCGCGAGGGCGGTCTGCACCTCGCGATGACGCACCCGGGCGCCAAGGCGAAGAAGGTCTTCCGTGAACTGCTGCGGCACGAGACCCGACGCGTCGACCGCGCCGCACGTCGTGCGGATGGCACGCTCGAGCGCTACCACGCGCTGCGCAAAGCCGCACGGCGTCTGCGCTACCTCGCCGAGGCGATCGACGCGACGTCGCCGGACGTCTTCGGCGACGATCTGCATCGCCTGGCACGGGCGAGCAAGCGGGTGCACAAGTTGCTCGGCGACCACCGCGACGACGAGCTGCTCGTCGCCCGCCTCGCCGTGACGCGCGCTCGCGCCTTCGGCGCGCAGGAGGACACCGCGCCGTACGACACGGTGATCGCCGCCGTGCAAAAACGGGCCGACGGAGAGCTGGACCGCCTGCCCCGGGCCGTGAAGAAGGTACGGAAGGCCTCGCGACGGCTCTGATCGCTTTAGGCGTCCGTCACGTCTCGGGCTGCTCCTCCGACCGGGGGAGACGGCTGTTGTGCCAGGCGATCGCTCCGAAATAGGGGACGCCGATCAGGATGAGCGCGATGACACCCATGGCCCACGGCTCCAGCACGCGAGACGTGCCGACGAGCCCCAGACCCAGGACGGTGGCGGCGGCGCCCAGTCCCCTCATGATGATCGCCCGTGCAGGCGCGTTCGGCGGGGTGGCCCACCAGCTGAGTCGTTGACCTTCGTGCGCCCGCAGCGTCAGTCGTATCGACCACCACCACGACCCGGCTCCGACGGCGGCGACGGCGATTCCCCAGATGAGCGGCATCACTCCATCCGAACACGGACGCCGAGCAGGGTCAACGCGACCGGGGCGCCTCCCGTGCCGCGTCGAGGAACGCCCGCAGCTCCGCCGCGAACGCCTCCGGGTGCTCGATGGCGCCGAAGTGTCCGCCCGCGGCGAAGCGGGTGAACCGCACGGTGGGGTACCACCGTCGGGCGAACGACTCGGGTCCGTGGTCGATGTCGTGGGGGAAGAGCCCGAAGCCCGTCGGCACCGTCACGCGGTCCGGGGCGGGCGGGCACTGCCGCCGATCGCGGTACACCCGCGCGGCGCTCGCCGCGGTCCGGGTGAACCAGTGCAGGGAGAGATTCTCGAGCAGGACATCGAGGGGGATGCGGTCGAGGGCGTCACCGTCCCCCCACGCCTGGAACTTCTCGAGGTACCAGCTGGCCAACGCGGCGGGGGAGTCGGTGAGCGCGGCGGCGAGCGTCTGCGGCTTCGTCCGTTGCAGCGCGGCGTACGCGCCCTCCTCGGTGGCCCAGGCCGCCGCGGCATCCACCCAGTCCTGCTCCTCGGCCGACAGATGGTCGTCCTGTGCGGCGCGCCACAGCGGAACGTCCGACAGGTGCAGGCCCGTCACCCGATCGGGCACGACGGATGCCACCTGGTCGGCGATCGCGGTACCGAGGTCGCCGCCGTGCACGGCGAACGACTCGATGCGCAGCTCGTCGAGGCCCGCGACGAGGCGCTCGGCGTTCCATCGGGGTCCGCCGACGCCCCGCGGCACGCCGTCGCTGTATCCGAAACCGGGGATGCTCGGCACGAGGACGTCGTGGTCGGCGAGCAGCCCGGCCGCATCGCGGTAGCGCAGGAAGCTGTCGGGCCACCCGTGGATCAGCACCAGCGCGGTCGCGCCCGGTGTGCCCGAGCGCCAGATGTGCACGCGGCTCCCCGGTTCGCCCACGAGCAGGTGATTCTCATCGCGCAGGCGCTGTTCGGTGGCGGACCAGTCGAAGAGCGCCCACTGCTCGAGCAGGTGACGCAGCGTCGACGGGCGGGTGCCGCGCTCCCAGTCATCGCCCTCGTCGTCGGGCCACCTCGTCGCCTCGAGGCGCCGACGCAGGTCGTCGATCTCGTCGGAAGAGGTGCGGGGCAGCAGCCGGTCGATCATGCGACCACGATGGCACGACGAGCGCGGCCGGTCACTCCAGCGTCGGCGGGAGGACGTAGACGATCTGGTCGCCGTCGCGCGAGGACTCGACGAAGCCGACGCCCGCGAGCACGTCGTGCGACGGGTCGTCCCCTGCCGACACACGCGCATACAGCGGGCGGACCGGTTCGCGCGACGCCATCTGGCGAAGCGCCTCCGTCGTCACGGCCTCGTCGGTGCCCGACGGCATCGCGAACACGATCTCGCGGTCACCGTTCACCGTCCGCACGGCAACGAGGCCGCGCGCGCCGGTGTCGTCTGCCACCGTCTGCACGTCGGCGTCGGCGATCTGCTCGGCGAGCCACGCGTCGAAAGACGAGCGGTCCGTGAACCGGTCGCGCGGCCAGGTCGCGGCGCCGTCGCGCAGCAGCGCGAACACGGCGTCGCGGTCGGCGTCGGTCGGGTCGCGCAGCTCGATGCGGGTCATGGCGTCACGGTATCCGGACGGCCGTCCACGTCGTCGCCCCTTGCGCGATCAGAAGCGACCGTGCAGCGCGAGGAAGAACATCGAGGCGTGGCGATGGTCGCGCTCGGCCACGGCCCGCCGCAGGTCGGCGAAGAGCTCGGCACGCGCGGAGGGGTCGATCACCGACGACTGCCACCCGGCGAGGTTGCGCCGCACGACGTAGTCGGCCTGCCGCAGCGTCTCGCGGAAGACCACGTTGCGGCTCGCCAGCACGAAGTGCGTGAGGACGGCGACCCCCGCCTCGACGTAGGCGGGCGATGTGTCGGCGGCGGCCATGGCATCCAGGAGTCGACTTCCGATCTCGAGGTCTTCGTCGTTGTCGGGGTGCAGCATGGTGACGTACATCGACGTCGCGGTCATGTGCACGACGTACTCGCGCATGTCGTTACGGGCGCGCTCGGAAACAGGCGACACGCGGGTGTAGCGATTCGCCGCGACCTCGACCAGGCCGATGCGTTCGAGACGCTGCAACGCCTCTCGGACGGGGGTGCGCGAGATACCCATGTGCTCGGCGAGCACGACATCGCGCAGCCGATCGCCGGGCCGCAGGCGTCCGTCGATGATCGCCTCGCCGAGGGCCGCATAGGCCTCGTCGACGAGCGCGGAAGCGCGCCGGCGGGTGTCCATCACGGGCATTTTACGACGGACGGGTATCACACCTTTTCGTCATCGAGAAGAAACTCTCAGGTTGCGTGTCGCGCAGGGGCTCTGCGCGGTTGTAAAGTGATCGCCGTCGCGCATTGCGTGACATATCCGGGGGGATCCGTCGACGCCCGGGCCTTTGAGCGAAGCTCGGCCCGGGCGTCGTATGGGCTTCGCGCCCCGGATGCCGAGACCGCCACCCGAGCGACGTGCAACGTTTGTGTCACGGGCGTGTTCTGCGAGCTGTCGCGGCCGCTAGTTTGAGGGGCACCGACCGGCGCGCGAGGTGCCGGCTGAAGCGGAAAACGGCATGTCGATGAGCACGCAGGGCACGGTCAAGTGGTTCAACTCGGAGAAGGGCTTCGGCTTCATCGCTCCCGATGAGGGTGGGCAGGACGTCTTCGCCCATTACAGCGCCATCCAGTCGGGCGGTTACCGCTCGCTCGAAGAGAACCAGCGCGTCGAGTTCGAGATCGCCCAGGGTCCCAAGGGCCTGCAGGCGGAGAACATCCGCCCGCTCTGAGCACGATCCGGCCCCGCGCCGGATCACCGGTGCCGCATCACCGACGCCGGATCAGTCGTCCGCGTGATCCAGCTCAGCGCCGGATCACGGTGCCGCCGCGTCGACTGCGTCGCTCCACGCGGCGCGTGCGGCGACGAGCGCGCTGACCGGGTCGGTCGCGGCGCGAGCCGCAGCGAGCTCGCGCCGGGCCTGCTCACGGCGCAGCCGCGCCTCGAGCGGACCCCGGACCGCTCGCCCCTCCACGGTGGCGAGGGTCGCGCGCGCAGTCGCCAGCGTTCCCGGGAGGGCCGCGCGGGCGGCGTCGAGGCGTTCGCGCGAGGTCATCGCGCCCGAGAGGACGGTGTCGACGTCGTCGCGCAGGCGAGCGACCGCCTCGACCGCCGCACGCGGACGGGCGACGGGGTCGGCCGCGGCCTCCTCGAACGCGCCGACCGCCCGATCGAGGCGGGCGGCCGCGTCGGGTCCGACCCGTGCGCGATCGCGGATGATCGTCTGCGCTGCCGCGATCTCGCGGCGCGCGGCGGCCACCTCGGCCTCGGCGTTGTCGGAGGCTTGCAGGCTGATGCGGTGCGCCTCTTCGAGCGCGCGCAGGTGGCGGGCGTAGTCGCGGGTCGCGGCGGTCGCGCGGTGCAGACGGGCATCGTCCGCCGCCACGGTGTGGTGGGGTGCGGTGCCGTCGAGCGGGGTGCCGTCGAGTGCGGTGCGGGCCTCGGTCGCGGCGGCCATGGCCGCCCGCTCCGCCGACGCGGCGTCGGCCCAGTCTTCGGCAGCGAACCGCCGCGCGAGGGCGTCGATCAAGCGTGCCGGGTCACCGGCGGCGGTGCGGACGTCGGCGAGGCGACGCGACGCGGCGGCGGTGCGCGCATCGATCGTGCGGTTCGCCGTCGTCCACGCGGCGAGCTCGGCGCGGATGCGCGCCACCTCCTCGGTGGCCGAGGCCAGTCGCGCACGGATCCGCAGAGCGTCGGCGCGCGCCTCGGCCGGCACGCGTTGCGGAGCGCGGAGCGCCGAGACCTCGCCGAAGCCCCGGTCGCGCGTCCGGGCGACCGCCGCGCGAGAGCGCCGCAGCGCATCGGGCGCATCGGACCCGACGGCGTCCGCGGCCTCGATCGCCACGTCGAGGTCGTCGACCGCGTCGTCGAGCTCGAGCAGCGCGCGCTCGGCCGCGAACCGGGCCTCGCGAGCGGCGGCTCGCGCCGCAGGCGAACGGCGCCGAACGCGCACCACGAGCACGGTCACCGCGGCCAGGAAGAGCACCACCACCAGGGCGACGCCCACGGGGAGGAGCCAGGGGACGTCAGGCACGCTCGTTCGACTGCTCGGGCGCGTCGCCGGGGAATGCTCCGGTCGCGTCGCCGTGCGCGGCATCGGGGACGAGCAAAAGCGCCCGCAGTTCGTCGGCGGTGTCGACGGCCGCCTGCGCCCCCTCGGACTCGTGGGGCCAGCTGAAGCCCCAACGCACGAAGATCACCGGTACGCCCGCGATCGTCCCGCCCTCGACGTCGTGGTGGCGATCGCCGATGAGGACCGGACGCGAGACGTCGTGGCCCGCGACCGACAGGCGGCGCAGAGCCTCGGTCACGATGTCGGACTTGGCGCTCAGGGTGCGCTCGTCGGGGGTCGCGCCGACCATCGCCTCCAGCTCGGGGGCAAGACCGAAATGCTCCATCAGGGCGACGACCTGCACCTCGGGCTTCGAGCTCGCCGTCGACTGCGGCACCCCGGCCGCGTGCAGGTCGTGCACGATCCGCTGCACGCCGGGGTACAGCGCGGCGCTGGCGGTGTAGCCCTCGCTCTTGTTCAAGCTGCGGTAGAAGGCGACCGCCTCGGTCGCTTCGGCCGGCGTCATTCCGACGTTGGCCTGGAACGACTCGAACATGGGCGGGCCGATCCACTTCGAAAGCTCACCGCGGGTCGGCGGCGTCCGGCCGAAGTGCTCGAGCGTCGTGGTCAGGCGACGGAGGATGCCCTCCGACGCGTCGACGAGTGTTCCGTCGACGTCCCACAGGACGCACGAGAAGGGAGAGCGTTCGGGCATGCGCCCCACGCTACCGGGCGGTCCCGGGGGTCGGCGGCTCAGAACAGCCGGGGAGCGCCCGAATCGATGCCCTTCATCTCGTCGTAGTCGAGGGTGAGGCACCGGATGCCGCGGTCGGTCGCGAGCACGCGGGCCTGGGGCTTGATCTCCTGCGCGGCGTAGACGCCACTGACCGGCGCGAGCAGCGGATCGCGGTTGAGCAGTTCGAGATACCGGGTGAGCTGCTCGACACCGTCGATGTCGCCGCGGCGCTTGACCTCGATGGCGACGGTCCCGCCCTGATCGTCGCGCAGCAGCAGGTCGACGGGGCCGATAGCGGTCGGGTACTCGCGACGGACGAGGGTCAGGCCCTCCCCCACCATCGACACCTGCTCGGCCAGCAGGCGCTGCAGGTCGGCCTCGACGCCGTCCTTGATGAGTCCGGGATCCACTCCGAGGTCGTGGGCGGTGTCGTGGATGATCTCGTGGATGCGCACGAGGAGCGCGTCGCCGCTCTTCGCGTGCGTCACGCGCCAGCGCTCGACGACGCCGTCCTCGACGTCGACCTCGTCGGGCTGCTCGAGAGTCAGCGAGCAGGGCGGGCTCATCCAGTTGAGCGGCGCGTGTTGTACGTCTCGATGGAACGCGACCGTGCCGTCGGCCTTGACCATGATCAGTCGGGTCGCGAGGGGGAGGTGTGTCTTGAGACGACCGGTGTAGTCGACGGAGCAACGAGCTATGACGAGGCGCACTTACCCATTGTCGCAAGACCACGGCATGCCGTCAGGCGAGCGTCGCAGTACTACCGGTCGCACGACACCAGTCACTTGCCCTTCCGGCAAGTGACTGAGAGACTTGCGCACATGGAAAATGAATTTGACCGTGCCGGTGATCAGCCTGCGTGTCCCGACGCGGCAGCCGCTCGTGAGGCTCTGGCGCAGCTTCAGGATGACGGATCACGACTCGCGAGCCGGGTCGTGACACCGTGGTGGTACCACCCTGTGTTGGGTGTGATCGTTGCTTCATTCGCTGGTTCGCAGGTGCTCCCTGGTATGGCCGCAATCTGGATTGTCGCGATCGGAATCGTGTTGCTGCCCGTCCTCACGATCGCCTACAGCCGCCGCTACGGGGTCTCGACAACGCAGCCCGCGGGGCCTCGCAGTAAGCGCCTGCTCCTGTCAATGCTCGCGGTCCTGATCCTCGCGATGGTGAGCAGTCTCGCGATCAAGTTCCTTGCGTTGTCGGCCTGGTGGGCGATTATCCCGGCCGCCTTCGCATTCTCTGCGACGGTTGTTCTAGGGCGTCGTTACGATGACGCACTGCGTGACGAATTGGGTGGAAAGACAGGGCAAGCCGCATGACCTCAGCCGCACAACCTGTTTTCAACGACGTGATTCACTCCCCGGTGCGACTGAGAATATGTGGCCTGCTCCGAAGAGTGTCAGAGCTCGAATTCTCCGTCGTTCGAGACACACTGGAACTGAACGATGCCAATCTGTCGAAGAACCTCACGGTGCTCGCCCAGGCGAAGTTGGTCGCTCTCCGCAAGGAGAGCTCACCGGCCCGAAGTGACTCGCGTCGCCTCACCTGGCTCAGTCTCACCAGTGCAGGACGAGCCGCTCTCGAAGGACACCTCGCAGCCCTCTCGGCGATCGCCGGCGAGTAGGGGTCGCTCGCTCATCCAGTTGAGCGGCTTGTAGGAACCGCCGTCGGAGTGCACGAGCAGCGACCCGTCGCCCTTGTGCACCAGCAGCCGCGTGGCCAGCGGAAGGTGCGCGTTGAGGCGGCCGGTGTAATCGACGGAGCAGCGGGCGATGACGAGACGCACCCGACGAGCCTAATCGCGGCGCACGGGCTCGGCGGTCCGGTCGGCCACCGCGAGCGGTTTCGCCGCTCCCGAGAACAGTCCGGATGCCACGATCAGCACGACGACGATGAGCAGCGTGGGCAGCAGGCCGATGTGGTCGCCGATCCACCCGAGGATCGGAGGTCCGCAGAGGAACGCGACGTAGCCGATCGTCGCCGCGGCGGCGACCCGGGAGGCCGCTTTGGCGGGGTCGTCGGCGGCCGCGGACATGCCGATGGGGAAGCCGAGCGAGGCGCCGAGGCCCCAGAGGGCCGCGCCGATGAAGACGAGGGGTCCGAACGGTGCGAGGATGAAGAGCAAGAGACCGGCCGCGGCGGTGCCGGCGAGGATGCGGAGTACGAGCACGCGCCCGAACCGGTCGACGACCGGGCCGCCCACGATGCGTCCCGCCGTCATGGCGACCGAGAACACCGCCAGCACGGCGGGTCCCGCCTCTTCGGGGGCGCCGTGCCCGAAGACGACCGCCGAGGGCAGCCAGTCGTTCGCGCTTCCCTCGGCGAACGCCATGCCGAGCATGATGACGCCGAGCGTGTACGTGCGCGGCTCGCGCCAGGCGGCCATCGACGTGTGCAGGCGCTCGCGCCAGTGCGCGCGCTCGCCGGGGGTCGTGGCATCCATCTCGATGTCGCGGGTGGGGACGTTGGCGATGGCGAGCAGGGCGACCGCCACGACGACCAGGGCGATCGCCAGGCAGTGCGCCACGACGGCGATCTGCAGGCTGACGGCGACGAAGCCGAGGCCCGCGCCGATGACGGTGCCGAAGCTGAAGAACGCGTGCAGCAGCGGCATGATCGTGCGCCCGGTGGCCTTCTCGAGCGCGGCGCCTTCGACGTTCATCATCACATCGACCGCGCCGTTGCCGAACCCGAACACCGCCAGGCCGATGAGGGCGACGCCGAACAGCTGCAGGACGTCGGAGCCCACGCCGATCACGGCGACACCGATGCCCACGCAGAACAGGGCCGCCAGCATCCCGCGGCGCACGCCGATGCGCGCCATCACGACCGGAGCGATCGACAGGCCGATGATGGATGCCACGCCCATTCCCAGCAGCAGCAGGCCCACGCCCGAGTTCTCGATGCCCAGCGACTGACGGATGGCGGGGACGCGCGAGGCCCAGGTCGCGATGCTGAGACCGCTCGCCAGAAAGATGGCGCAGATGGCGATGTGCCAGCGGACGAGCTGCGACCGCGTCAGGGAGGGGGGCATACCGGATAGCGTATCGAATCGATTCGGCGCGCGCATCGTCGCGCGGTACGCTCGGACGGTGAGCACACGCCGGGCCACCATCTCCGACGTCGCGCGCGAGGCGGGCGTCTCGCCGTCGACCGCGTCGGTGGTGTTCAGCGGCAAGACGCCGACCTCCGAGTCGACGCGGGCGCGCGTGCTGGCCGCGGCCGACCGCCTCGGCTACACCGGGCCCGACCCCCGCGCCGCGTCCCTGCGCCGCGGACGCTCCGGCATCGTCGGCGTGGTCTTCGATCAGCACCTGGGCGCCGCGTTCCTCGACCCGGTCAACACGCACATGATGGACGGTCTGGCCGAGGGGGTCTCGCGTCTCGGGGCCGCGCTCCTGCTCCTCCGCGACGACGGCGAGACGGTCGGCGCACCCTCGTTGCACACGGTGCCGATCGACGCCGCGGTCCTCGTGGGCTGCAGTCCGCGTCTGTACGACCACCTCGGCATCGTGCGCGGGCGGGGCATCCCGGTCGTGGTCATCGAGGGCGATGCGGGCGACGGCATCCCCCGGGTGCTTCTCAACAACAGGGAGGCGCAGCGCGAGGCCGCGCAGCACATCGCCGCCCTCGGCCATCGCGACGTGGTGCTCGTGACCCTGCCGGTCGATATCGAGCGGCGGCGCGGATGGCTCACCGACGACGCGACGGTGCGCGTCGAGGTGACCGCCGACCGGCTCGCCGGTGCGCGCGAGGTCTTCCCCGACGCGCCCGCGCTCGCCGCCGCGGCGAGCTCGATCGACGAGGGGGCGATCGCCGGGCGAGCGATCCTCGCGGCCGCGGGCGCTCGCCCGACCGCGATCATCGCGCAGAGCGATCTGCTCGCGGCCGGCATCGTGCGAGCCGTCGAAGAGGCCGGTCTCGCCGTCCCGGGCGACGTGAGCGTCACCGGTTTCGACGGCGTCGTCGTCGACGGACTGGCCCCGCACGTGCTGACCACGCTGGTGCAGCCGGCGACGGCGAAGGGACGCGCGGCCGGCGAGGCCGTCGCGGCGATGCTCGAGGACGGCGAACCTTCCGGGCTCGACCTGGTCTGCACCTTCCGGCCGGGCACCACCACGGCGCCGCCGCGTACCACATGAGGCTGCCGGGATTTTTTTGAGGATGCCTCCCGTAGAATAGGAACTCACCCCGAGAGCCCGGGCTCACCGCCCGTCGACCCCGAGGAGGCGCGCCATGCTGGCATTCCTCGGCGCCTTCGCTCTGGTTCCGCTGCTCCTTCCCTGGCTGGTCGCGCGCATCGGCGCTCGTGCGTTCTACGTCGCCGCCGTCCTTCCCCTGCTCGCCTTTGCCCACGCCGTTCTGATGGCACCGGCCGTGTTCGCGGGCACCATTCCCTTCGAGGAATACCGGTGGATCCCGGCGATCGACGTGTCGCTGTCGATGCGGATGGACGTGCTCGGGTGGCTCCTCACACTCGTCGTCACCGGGGTGGGCGCGCTCGTCATGATCTACTGCCGCTGGTACTTCCGCGGCAAGACTCAGGGC
>JAAIGF010018331.1_pt1 | contig 13301 bp, 9 predicted proteins | sample 6487441 | NCBI WGS metagenome assembly JAAIGF01 (sample SAMN13974129, study PRJNA590717) | phyllosphere metagenome | biome: pepper field; feature: multiple bacterial spot infested pepper fields; material: pepper leaves; isolation source: leaves from pepper fields | host: Capsicum annuum ... | reverse complement strand
CCTTTGCCGTTTTAATAATACAGTGAAATGAATTATATTGGCCCTATACTATGTTTTAAACCAAAGCGCATTGATTGATTACAGAGAGGAACTGATCCGAAATTCGGACAACTGCCATGCACGTTATTTGCCGCATGTCTCAGTAGATACCGTGATATTTGGCTTTCACGATGACGAGTTGCGGGTATTACTATTGAAGATGCACTTCAATAAGCAATGGTTTTTGCCTGGTGGATATGTGTTAAAACAAGAAGACCTTTCCGACGCTGCCAAACGTGTGTTACAGTTTCGTACTGGCGTACAAGACGTGTACCTGAAGCAATTTGGCGTTTTTGGCAAGCACGACCGCAGCCAAAAGTGGTTTGACGATTTCGACGATACGCTATGGCAAAAGCAACGGTTTATATCAGTAGGCTACTATGCGCTGGTCGATTATTCAAAAGTTATCCCTTCGAAAGACGATTGGAGCGAAGCCTGCGAATGGAAAATGCTTTCCGAGCTTGACGAGTTAAAGTTAACGATGGACCACCCGGCGATTTTGCAAGCCGGACTGGAGGCCTTGCGAAACGATACGCTGGCAAGACCAATCGGTTACAATTTATTGCCCGAAAAATTCACCATACCGCAACTACAACGATTGTACGAAACGATTTTAGGCAGAAAACTTAACCGTGGAAACTTCTATCGCAAAATAACAAAGTACGATCTATTAGAAAAAGTAGGCGAAGCAAAGATGGATAACGCTATAAAACCGCAGATTGTGTATCAATTGAACCAACAAAAATATCAATCAGCCATGGAAAATGGTTTCCGCGATAAAAACGGCATTTAAGTACTGCGCGCGCTTCAACCACCGCAATCTTGCGCCGCAGGCTGCTCTCGCTGGCCTATATGTTGCGAAGTACGGCTACCGATCAACGAAATTCCCATCGCACAAATGCACCATGGTTTTGGCTGAAAGCTTTGGACGGCCCTGCCCAATCCAGGTTTGTGCCTAGCCCGAAAATAAATGCGTTTCTTTTCAAACCAGCTCGCAGGTAAATATAGCTTACATTGTGTTCGCTTGCCTCCATACCATAATTATAGATCAACTGAGCACGGCTGTAAAATGTCCAGCGTTCATTTATTTTTGGTTTATATTCATACATCCCAAACAATTTAAGATCGCTTACACCATTTACAAAATAAGAAAGTACCGTAACTGCTAGAATATCTTTCGTTGCAAAACTGTGCCGCGGGCCCACTACCGGACTAAATCCGCTAAACGAGTTGATATCCGTGCCTACCATCGCACCAAAACCCTTGCCGAGTTGATAGCTAAGCTGTGTAATCGCGATCAGCCGATTATCGTCCACCTGGCGGTCATACGTGGCAGAATACGTGGCCAACGCAAATATTTCCAATCGCTTTTTAGGGATCAGCGGCCTTTTCATCACCATTTGATAGTAGAGCTTTTGATGCCCCGCAAAAAATTCAACCGGAATAGGCGCTAATGGCTCTTGTGCCCGCAGCGAAATGGGCCACAGCAGCAAAATAGCGCTTACCAGACTAGGGCTAAACAACGCATAAAAAGAAAGATTAAATGTGTTAAACCGCAGATTTTGCGCTTTTAATAACGTAAACGTTATCCGTGTATTTTTCATTGCCAAGATCAATTTCGTATGGATTATACTACGAAAATGCCGATTACTGTGCGGCTATTTTGTTAAACCGCCACCAAAACGAAATTTCGCCGACAGGAACGAAAAATCGCTTGTAGAAAACATGCGTGATCACAACGAACGCTATTTATTATCCCGTTAATATTGTATTTTTATCCAATAAAGCTATGCGATCACGCTTTTCTATACACGATAATTTCAGTTTACTGGTAGCTTTTGCTATCGTGATCGGCCTGTTATCCTCATACTACGAACTATCGCAATTATTGCTTAGCCGAGTCGTCCAACCGGATTTTCTGGATTATTTGATCGCCATTAGTCATGTTCTGTTTTTCTCTTTGCTCGCCGGCATCCTTATCTATAGCAACACCCGCCCGCTGCCCGTCGCCGAGAATAGGCGTCATTTTGTACAGGCTATTTTAGTGGTGGCTTTCTTCTGCCTAATCGCGTGGTTGGGTTTTGATGGAATAATCAAACGATCAAATAAACGCCATGAGCTTGCTTACGCGGCACATTTCGATAAAAAAACAGGAAACGTTTGGGAAAACTGGGAACAGGAAAAGCGCTCGTACTATTTTCATGACTCTGCTACCGATTGGATGGAGAAGGCGATCCTGTTGTTTGTAAATATTTTTGTAATCAGTCGAATATACAACATGTCCAGGCGACGCGAAGAACTGGAACTTCATTTGAAAAAGCTTGAAAACGTGTCGCTGCAAAGCCAAATAAGTGCCTTGCATAATCAGATCAATCCGCATTTATTTTTCAATGCACTCAATGCCCTTTACGCATTGATTTCCGAGGAGAATACGCAAAACTCGTTGCAATACGTATCCAATCTATCTACGGTATTTCGTTATATTTTACAAAGCGGCAAAAAAGATTTGGTAAGTCTTCAGGAAGAGTTTGACTTTTTGGATACCTACCGCGCCATGCTTAACGTGAAATATGGCGAACGGCTGGCATTTGAGATACAAATCGACGAGCACGATTTACGCCGGAAACTACCGGTGCTTTCCCTGCTCCCACTGATCGAAAACGTGACGAAACATAATGTCGTTAGCAAAGCGCATCCGATGGTGATCTGGATCACCGTGGAAAACCTACACCTTGTTATCGCTAATAAAAAGAAACCGCCCATTGACGAGGTAAGCTCTGACGGCACCGGGCTGGAAAATTTAAAAAACCGTTTCTATTTGTTGACGGGCAACACGATTGAGGTGGAAGAAACACCAAATGATTTTATCGCGCGTTTACCGCTATCACCCTTTCAACATTCGACATAATGGAAGTACTTATTATAGAAGACGAGCAAGCCGCATGCTTAAATATGAGACGACTGCTGAGCCAAATCGACCCGACAATCACCATTTTGGACAGCCTTGACAGTGTTACGGAAAGCGTAAACTGGTTTAGAAATCATCAAGCGCCCGACTTGGTGTTTATGGATATCCAACTTGCCGACGGCACGTCTTTTCATTTATTTGAGTGTATCGACATCGAAGCGCCTATTATTTTTACGACCGCTTACGACGCGTATGCGATCGAAGCATTTAAAGTAAACAGTATCGATTATATCCTCAAACCAATCACCTTAGCAAACCTGCGGGAGGCTCTCGCAAAATTTGAACGAATAAAACGCCTGTCGCTGCTACGAAGCTCTACTCGGGATATCGCGCAAATCTTACAGCCGAAAGCATACCTGGAGCGCATATTAGTACCGCAAAAAGACCTCATCATTCCAGTTAAAGTCACCGATATCGCATTTTTATACAGCACAGCAGGAAAAGTAACGCTCGTGACGTTGGCAAACCTTCACTATGTGCTTGAAAAATCTCTCGACAGCACCATGGACAAACTAGATCCACAGCTTTTCTTTCGCGCAAACAGGCAGTTTATCCTAGCTAAAGACGCTATCGAAAGCATCACCGTATGGTTTGACAACAGGCTGCTTATACGCCTGCTATTGCCTACCGCAGAGCCCATTTACATCGCAAAAAATAAAGCGCTGGAGTTTAAGCGTTGGTTTTCCGGCGATAGCTAAATTATACCGTCCCGCCGAAGCAAACTTACTTCCACCGTGCTAAAAATTGCTCAAACGCCTCGCGATAACCCTCACTCACGGAGAAATGCTGCTCGTCGATATACACCGAACTTTTGGTCACGGCCGTCACGCGGTCAAGCGAAACAATATAGGAACGATGCAAGCGCATAAAATTCTTAGAAGAGAGTTTAGCTTCCAACGATTTCAGTGTCAACAAACTAATCATCGGCTTTGCCTGATCTTCTACAAAAATCTTGACATAATCTTTCAAGCCCTCTACATACACGATTTTTGCTTTCTCTACCTTGACCATTTGGTGGTCAACGCGCAGATAAAGAAACGGATCATCATAACCATTATCAATAAGCTGATTACCCGCGGTCGTCAAATCGGGCGAAAAGGAAGGCTGAGCGGCATTACGCAGCAGCATAAAGTAAGCCACCGCCTTTTGCACCGCTAGCGAAAAATCGACATAGTTAAACGGCTTCAAAAGATAATCCAGCGCGTCTACCCGAAAACCTTCCAACGCGTAATCATCATAAGCCGTTGTAAATACAATACGCGGTTTATTAACGCCTTTTTTCTGATCGATAATCTTAGCCAGTTCAATGCCATTCAGATCGGGCATCCGAATGTCCAAAAAAATCAAATCCACCGTACTCTGGTGAATATACTCCAAAGCCTGGATGGCAGACGAAAATTTCGCTACCAAATGGACGCCCGGTGTCCGCTCGATATAACTCACCAGCAGTTCCAATGCTAGCGGCTCGTCATCAATAGCTATCGTAAGTAATTTCAACGTACAAAAATCTTTAAATTAACCAAAAACTCATTATGTTCATTCGCCCCCGCATGCAAGCGGTGTTTCTCCGGATATAGCAGCTCCAACCGCCGAGAGGTATTTGTTAAACCGATGCCACTATCCTCTTCCAGATCAGCCCCTTTTTTACTGAAAATAGGATTTCTTACGATCAGCTCCACGTAGGTTTCGTGTTGAAAAATAGCTATATAAATCAAACTTTTCTCGTAAGAGCTCACCCCGTGTTTAAACGCATTTTCAATAAACGGGAGGATAAGCATCGGCGCAATATATTGATCCTTTATCTGTGCTGGCCTTTCAAATTCGATCTGCGTAATGGCCGTCGTGCGCAGCTTCATTAACTTGATGTAATTTTCGATAAAATTGATTTCTTTTTCTACCGTGGTTTGCTGATGTTTTGACTCATACAGCACATAACGCATCATTTTAGATAAGGTGTAAATCGCGTCCTGGGATTTTGCGGCGTCCATTTCAGCTAACGCATAGATAGAATGCAAAACATTGAAGAGGAAATGTGGATTGATCTGCGCCCTTAAAAATGCCAGTTCGCTAGATACCTTCTCCTGAAGCAAGGTTTGCTTACGACGTTGATCTGCATGCAGCTGGTCGCCCACCTTAATGCTCGTACCGATAACAAAAAGCATCAAGGTAACGATTACCGAGATGAAGGTTAACGCCAAGCCAAATTCGGGGTAAACAGCATGATCATTATTCAGGTTAACCTCAATAATTTTATCGTCTAGTCGATGCAACTTGGTCAAAATCTGTTTAGCAGAGAGCATAAAGGCCAGCGCAGCCAAAATAACCAGCGTAAACTCAAAACTTCGCCCGCGCAGCAGCAGTTTTGGCACAAAAATATACATGTTGCAGTAAAACAGCGTGAGCCAGAGCAGCAGTTGATAAGCCTGCCAATACCAAAATTCGTTTGGCAAACTAAAGGGCAGCGTTAATGGATATACACTGAATAACAGCAGTGCACCAAGAACAATAACATGCGTAGCAACAGACAGCGATTTACGAATATTCATTACAATTGATAAACGAGATTAATTTAATAAAATATTTTAAACCGTAGAAAAAAAATAGATAGATATTCGAAATAAACAGTTGAATAGCTACAGCTACATCGACTACTTTGCTTTTTTTGACAAGTTCGTTGCCTCCCCATTTTCTGAAACAAGCGCACGGGCTACATCTGCAAAAAATCGGGAAGCTGGGTAGCAATATCGAAGCCAAGTTTTAAATAATAGCTGTTTTGATTTGCTTTCTAGAAAAACCCTTGTTAAATTGTGTTAAATGCCCATTTTGAAGCATTTGCATCCCTATTTTTGTAAAAGAATGAAGAAACGTAGTATCACGCTAATTATTTGGTTAATGTCTATTGCCTTGCTGGGCGTAATGGCCATGCAGTACTACTTTGTGCGCGAGTCTTATAAACAAAAATCGAAGCTATTTGACGAATCGGTCAGCGCGGCTCTATCCACCGTAGCATCCAAGATCGAAAAGCGGGAGATTTACGAATTTGCGCAACATCAGGAGCGTACCAATCGGGAGAAATTCAAGGCCGACCAGGTGCTGCAGCGCAAAAAAGAAAAACTGCTGGCAGAGCAGCTGCGTATTCAGGAAAAAATAAAGCTGCTGCAAATACAGCAATTTGAGTATCAGCAGAGCTATCGCGAATCAGAAGAAGAGCTATTGGGTATTTTTCCCAACGCGGTATTTGTGAACAACAGCTTCTACGAGACGTATGTCAAACGGAAGCGCTATCAGAACCTCATCGACTTTAACGTCATCAACAAATATGTAGGCGACAACTATTTTGATACCAACATTGAGTTGTCGGCCACGCGCCAAATCCCGATGATACCGGCCAAAGACGATAGCACGCGGTTTATTATCCCCTACTTCCGTAACAACAATGTGGAAGCGATTCAAACGGCCACGATTAAACCCAAGGTCAATGGCAAGCTTGCTTTTGAGTTGCACGACCTTGAGCGGCAATTGACCTTGCTCGACGCGCAGAAACTAGCCGTGGCAACCAACTTGTTTGATACGCTGGCCGTTATCGGCGGAAAAAGCCGCGACATCTTGCGCGATGTAGAAACAAGTTTACAACTGGCCAAAAAACCATTCCGGGAGCGCATCAACATTAAAGTGCTGAAGGGTGATATCGATGCAGAATTGGCCAAACGTGATATCTTCGTTCCGTTTAACATTGAGGTTAAGGATGACCGCAGTCTGGTGATTTACGAAACATTGCAGCGCGCCGACCCGAAAGAGGAAATAAAATTTGCGAAGTACAGCACCAAATTGTTTGAAAACGATCTGGGCAGTGTGCCCGGTGTATTGTCTATCTATTTTCCGAGCAAAACGTCTGTCATTCGCGACACGATGAGCTATATGGTCTTGCCCATGATTGCCTTACTGGCGCTTCTGATTGGGGCTTTTGCCTATACATTAAGCATCATCTTCAAGCAAAAGAAGATATCAGAAATGAAAACGGACTTCATGAATAACATGACGCATGAGTTTAAAACGCCCGTGGCAACCATCATGATCGCCAGCGAATCGTTGCGAGATCCTGAAATAGCCGCAGACGAACGTCGTGTAAACCGCCTGGCCAACATCATTTATGATGAAAATGTGCGCCTGGGCAGCCATATTGAGCGCGTGTTGAATATTGCGCGTTTAGAAAAGGAAAACTTAAAAATTGAACGCGTTGATGTGCATATCAACGAGGTAATCTCGTCTGTTTTAGAAAGCATGTATCTGCAATTGCAGAAAGTAAACGGTACGTTGCACACCGACATATCGGCAACAAACGACTTGGTTACCGGCGACGAATTGCATCTGTCAAACGTATTCTTTAACTTAGTTGACAACGCCATCAAATACAGTAGCACGGCACCTGATATTACAGTAAAAACCTACAATACAAAAAGCAATATTATCATTACCGTGGCCGATAAAGGCATGGGCATGACCAAAGATCAAAAAGAGAAAATCTTTGACCAGTTTTACCGAATACCGACCGGGAATATACACAATGTCAAAGGCTTTGGTTTGGGCTTGAGTTATGTAAACGACATTGTGAAAAGACTTAGTGGCAAAATTCAGGTAAAAAGTGAAAAAGACAAAGGCACAATCTTTGAGTTGACTTTTCCGTTAAAGGGCACTAATCTTGACTAACATAAATTAAAATTGATTACACGTATGCAGAAAATATTATTAGCAGAAGACGATCCCAATCTGGGCGAGCTTTTAAAAGATTATTTGGAATTGAAGGGCAAGTTTGATGTTACTTTATGCCAGGATGGTGAAGAAGGACTCGTTGCTTTCCGAAAAGATAAATTTGACCTCTGTATTTTCGATGTGATGATGCCCAAGAAAGATGGATTTTCTTTAGGTAAGGATGTCCGAAAAATGGATAAGACTGTCCCTATAATCTACGCGACAGCAAAAGGTATGATGGAAGATAAAACCCAGGCTTTCGAATTGGGAGGCGACGACTACATTACCAAACCATTTCGGGTGGAAGAATTGCTGTTGCGCATCAATGCGTTGCTAAAGCGTGTTTCTAAAGATAAAGACGAAGAGATCGCTGATAAATTTGAGATCGGTGAATACTTTTTTGATTACACCAGTCAAATCGTATCCTACAAGGGGCAACAACAGAAGCTTTCTACCAAAGAAGCTGAACTTTTACGCCTGCTTTGTTTAAATAAAAATGACGTGCTGACACGTGAAGAAGCGCTGGTCAAGATTTGGCATGATGACAATTATTTTACGGGTCGAAGTATGGATGTATTCCTGAGCAAGCTTCGTAAATATTTACGTGAAGATCCCAATGTGGAGATCGTCAACGTCCATGGAAAAGGCTATAAACTACTCGTAAGTTAAAAAGGTGCTGCACGATTTGTGCAGCACCTTTTAACTTTTCATGATTTTAAAATTAGTGGGTTGTTAGCTGATGTTTACTTCCATCCACCACCCAGTGCTTTGTATATAACAATCTCGTTCAGCACCTCCTCTTTCTGAATTTCTACCTCATCAATTTCAGCCGATATAGCTTCTTTCTGTGCCGTAATGATATCGAGGTATGAAACCCTACCGGCTACAAACAATTCATTCGCCGCATCGACAGCACTTTTTAAAGCCGCCACCTGCTCTTGAATATGGCGTTCTCTATTTTGAATATATTCTTGGGTATTGACCGCATTAGACACTTCGTTGTAAGCTAGCAAAACCCTTTTCTCGTATTCTAAAAAACTTAAACCATAGGTTGCTTTATATGTCTCGTACTGACTTTTCAATTGTCGCTGATTAAAAAGCGGCGCTGTAAGACCACCCAGCAAACCATAGGTTAGCGAGTTATCAAAATCGACAAGCTTGCTAAAGCTAAACGTTTGCAAGCCCATATACGGCGAGAGCACGATCGTGGGCAAAAAAGCTGCTTTTGAAGCTTTTACATCTTGCTCCGCGCCCAACAATGCAAATGAAGCTTCACGGATGTCTGGTCGACGCGCAAGCATTTCAAAAGGCGTACCGACATCCAGCTTGTCAAACAAGCGATTTTTAGCAAAGCTCGCGGAATCACGAATAACTGGCTGATTAAACCTACCCGCCAAATAATTGATGTGATTTTCTAAAATGGCAATTTCTTGCTTTACCTTCTCGCGCTCGGCAAAGGAGCCCGAAAGAAAGGCTTTAAACTGCTGCACACCCAGCTCGGATGCGCGGCCTGCTTCTTTTTGTAAAATTGTGATCTCCAGTGCACGCTCATTCAACGCGATATTGTTATCAAACACCGCGATCTTTGCATCCAAACTGAGCAGCTCGTAATACGCAGAAGCAATATTGGTAATCAGCTCCGTCTCGACAAGACGACGCGCTTCGTTCTCCGCCAATAAGGAGTTGAAAGCCGCATACTTTTGACTTTTCAGTTTTCCCCACAGATCAAGCTCCCACGAAGCACGAACACCAATAAAATAATCGGGAACTGCCGGCCCGGGAATCATTTCGTCCTCTCGGAGATTCCCGGAAAAATTAGTATCGTAATTGCCTATCCCCTGTTCGGTGTAAAAGCCATATTTGCGCAATCCCGCGTCAGCGGCAGCATCCAAGCTGGGCAATAGTGCTGCCTTTCGTTGCTTGAAACTGGCTTGTGCTATTTCAATACGCTTGATGGCCTGCTGCAAATCGTAATTATACACCAACGCCGTATCAATCAAACCTTTCAGGTTTTTGTCCGAAAACACTTCTTGCCACGGCTGTGTGGCAATAGAAAGCGTATCTACGGGCGCCACCGAATCGTGCTGAAAAGCTGCCGGCAGTTGTGTAGCGGTTTGTTTTTCTAATTTTTTGGGCATGCCACAAGAAGCTAGAAAACCTATTGCCAGCAGTATAGTCGCTATTTTTGGAACGTTCGTGCCCAGTTTTTTCTTTCCGCGCTTGGAAACCAACACGTAAAGCCCAGGAATAATCACGATACCTAACAATGTACCGATCACCATCCCACCTACCGAAGCTGTCCCGATCGTACGGTTTCCGACAGCGCCGGCGCCAGATGCTAACATCAACGGAATCAAACCGGCAACAAAGGCAAAAGACGTCATCAGGATAGGACGAAGCCTTGCAAACGCACCTTCGATAGCCGCCTGGATGACATCCATTCCTTGCTTACGTTTCAACACCGCATACTCCACGATCAAAATCGCGTTTTTACCCAACAAACCAATCAACATCACCAGTGCTACCTGTGCATAGATATTGTTTTCCAGTCCAAAGATTTTCAGGAATATAAACGAGCCAAAAACACCTGCTGGTAAACAAAGGATAACCGGCAGTGGCAATAAAAAGCTCTCGTATTGTGCGGCCAACAGCAGATAAACGAAGACCAGACAAAGCGCAAAAATATAAATCGCCTGATCGCCAGAGATCACCTGCTCACGCGTCATACCAGACCACTCGATTGTGTAGCCTTGCGGCAATTGTTCGGCCAGGCGCTGTACGGTTTCGATGGCCTGCCCGGTGCTATAACCCGGTGCGGGCTGTCCGTTGATCATGGCCGAAGTAAACATGTTATACCGTGTGATCTGCTCCGGCCCATAAACGCGCTTCATCGTAATAAACGCGGAATACGGCACCATCTCGCCATCGTTTGTTTTTAAGAAAAGATTTAATACATCTTCCGGCGTTTGACGATAATGCGGATCGGCTTGCACCATCACCTTATACATCTGTCCAAAACGAATAAAGTTTGTCGCGTAGAAACTTCCCATCAAGGTTTGCAACGTATTCATGGCATTTTCTACCGAGATACCTTTTTTCGCAGCGAGATCATAATCTATCTCCAACATGTATTGCGGAAAACTCACGTCAAAGCTGGATGAAGCGGTTTCAATGACTTCCGTTGCCGCTAAGTCTTTTAAAAATTTACCGAGCACGGCTGCCGTTTCGCTGAGATCTTCATTACCGCTACGATCTAATAAGCGGAGTTCAAAACCTGCGGCATTACCAAAACCAGGAACGGTAGGTGGCGGAAAGAAATCAATTTCGGCATCGGCAATATGTGCCGTCTTCTCCCGCAAAATAGTGATCATATCATCAACCGTTTCCTTTCGGTTATCCCAGGCATTCAGGTTAATCATGCCCATTCCGTAAGATGCCCCCGAAACTTCGGTTAAGATGCTATAACCGGCCAACGTAGAAACGGTTTCTACCGACTTCAATTCGCGTGCAATGTTGTCCACCTCATCGAGCACACGCTCTGTCCGGTCTACCGTCGCGCCAGGCGGCGTGGTCACACTGACGTAGATCATCCCCTGATCTTCTGTCGGGATAAAACCCGAAGGCAGAATGCTGCTTGCGCCCCAGGTCGCTACGAAAAATAAAATCAATAGCCCGATTGTGATTATCCGGCGACCCACAATTTTTGTCAGTAAGTTGCGGTATTTACCCGCCGTTTTGTCGTAAGACGAGTTAAACTTCTTAAAAAATTTACTGAGCCAGCTGTTGGATTCCTTCTTATCATGCGGCGATTTTAAGATCAGTGCACATAATGCCGGGGTAAGCGTCAACGCGTTAATCCCTGAAATCACAATAGCCGAGGCCAGCGTCAGCGAAAATTGCCTGTAAAAAATACCAACCGGGCCGGATAAGAAAGCGACGGGAATAAAAACGGCCGACATCACCAGGGTGATGGCAATAACCGCTGCGCCAACTTCCTTTATCGCGGCCAAGGTTGCTTCCATAGGTGGTAAATGCTCTTCTTCCATCTTGGCATAAACTGCTTCGACGACCACAATACCGTTATCAACAACGATACCGATAGCCAACACCAATGCAAACAGCGTTAACAAATTGATCGAAAAGCCCATCATCTGCATAAAAAATAGCGCTCCAATCAAACTGACTGGCACCGCTAAGATGGGAATAATCGTGGCCCGGAAATCTTGCAAGAAAATAAATACAACTAGAAACACCAAAATAAACGCTTCGATCAATGTCTTAACCACACTGGATATCGACGCATCCAAAAAACGCGACACATCATACCCCATGGTATATGTCATGCCCGGCGGAAAAGTGGCGCCTTTCAGTTCTTCCATCCGATCTTTTACCCGCTGGATAACATCCTGCGCATTCGAGCCCGGCAACTGCTTCAACATGATAGACGCTGATGGTCTACCGTCAGTTTTGGAAACCATTTCGTAATCTAACGAACCAAACTCCACGTCGGCTACATCGCGGATACGGATGATCGAACCATCCGCATTAGCCCGAATAGGCACATTAGCATATTCTTCCGGCTCAGAGAATTTTCCCGGATAACGCAATACGTATTGTTGCATATTGACCGTTTTATCCGAACTGATACCCGTCTGGCCGGGCGCGGCTTCGATATTTTGGCGACGCAACGATTCGACGACCTCATCGGTCGAAATCTGGTAAGCTGCCAGACGATCAGGCTTCAACCACACGCGCATGGCGTAATCGCGCATGCCCATGATCTGCGCAAAGCCCACCCCTTCAATACGCTTCAGCTCTTTTAAAATATTGATATCGGTAAAGTTGTAAATGAAGCGTTCATCCGCTGTCTCATCGGCGGTATAGATATTCAAATACATCAACATACTATTCACCTCTTTTTCGGTCGTTACGCCCGCACGTATCACTTCTTCAGGAAGTTCATCCAGCACTGTCGTCACTCTGTTTTGTACGTTTACCGCGGCAATATCCGGGTCTACGCCAACTTTAAAGGAGACTTGGATTAACGTTGTACCATTATTAGTTGTTACGGTATTCATAGACGTCATACCCGCCACACCGTTAATGGCTTTTTCTAGCGGAATAGCCACTGCATTGGTACTCACTTCGGCGTTGGCGCCGGTATAATTAGCGGTAACCACCACAGAGGGCGGTACAATATCTGGAAACTGGGTAATGGGCAATGTAAATAGCGCCAATAGTCCTAACAAGGTAATAAAGATCGAAATGACCAACGAAAGGACCGGCCGCTTTATGTATGTTTCAAACATAAATCAACTGTTAAAATGTAAAACTTTTATTTCTTAGCCACCGCGCGCACCTTCATACCATCACGAAGTCCTTGCACGCCTTCATACACAATACGCTGGTTTTCATTTAAGCCATCTTCGACGACATAATAATGACCAACACGCTGTCCGGCTCGGAAAGGTTGCATTTTAACCGTATCATCATCATTTAAAACGTATACATAGGTTTTATCTTGAATTTCAAAGACGGCTTTCTG
>JAAIGF010142884.1_pt1 | contig 13303 bp, 8 predicted proteins | sample 6487441 | NCBI WGS metagenome assembly JAAIGF01 (sample SAMN13974129, study PRJNA590717) | phyllosphere metagenome | biome: pepper field; feature: multiple bacterial spot infested pepper fields; material: pepper leaves; isolation source: leaves from pepper fields | host: Capsicum annuum ... | reverse complement strand
GAAGAGGAACAAGTGCACGGTTTTTTCTACGCCGCCTCTCAGCACGACGTGGTCTTCAACTATGAAGCATATATACAAAATAGTCCTTCCGAAGTATCCTACAAATGTTACCAGGACGCCACCATGATTGTTTTGGACACAAAAAAAGTCAAGGAATTGTACGAACAATTTCCTCGGTTTTACCAACTGGAGATGCTGATCATGCAACCACAATTTCTACAAGCCCTTTCCAGAAACAAGATGTTATATGCCGGAAGTGCTCCCGAAAAGATCAGTCTACTTAAAGCGCAATCCCCAGAAATATTCAAACTGTTCCCTTCGGCCTACATCGCTTCCTATCTGGGGATTCATCGAAATACGTTCAATAGGGCGATGCACAAGCTTTAGAAAAATGCACCAAATGGTGCTTTTTTTTTAGCAGCATTGCCCCTATTTTTGATCGGGTCATCGTCGATGATTCCTTACTATGAAAAACACAATACCTGCTCAATGACGCGGGATCTTATCGCACTAATTACATGTAGTGCCTAACTTTTTATTATACATTTTAACAACGCAGCGCCTGGAATGACATTAGAGGAAGAAATGAACAAAAAGATTTTTATTGGGTACGCCGAAGATTCCACCATCACCCAACTGCTCTTAAAAACTCTGATCAAACAGGACAATCGTTTCGAGCTCCTTATAGAAGCTGATCACGGACAGATGCTCTTAGAGAAATTGGCTATTGCCGAACAACAAGTTGCGGTATGTATACTGGATTTATACATGCAGCCAGGCAATGGCATTGAAACGGCATCGTTGATCAGAGAGCGTTTCCCAAATATCGTGACGATCGGTTACTCGACCAGTACTGAAGAGCAGGATATTAGCGATATGAAAGAGGCCGGGGTGGTTGCTGTTTTTGACAAAAACAAGGTAAGTGTTGGCCAATTACTTAAACACATTCACGATTACCTATCCGCTTTAGGGTAAAATACACGAATAACCCATTATTGCTTATGAAAGTAAAAGGCTGCACTCGCAAGAGGCAGCCTTTTCCATCAACTAAACAACTAAAATAATGGATTTCTTATGGATAGAAAGTGATCTCTCCCTTCACAAAATTTAATGTGGTCTTATATTGATTGAGGAAAGGTGTGCCCAACAAACCTTGTATTGGTAAGGCATCATCTCCCTTTCCAGCGCCGATATCCTGATTGGTAAGCACGGTATACATATCTTGAAGCTTTACATCACCGACTTTGGCATCGGTTAGATAAGCGACATGATTATCAGCCTGCACACCTCCCACACCCGCAATGGCAACCTTTTCCTCTTCGTAATCAAGGAAGCTCAACAAGTCCTGCGCCAAATCCTGTTTTAATACGTTAGCGTTGGCGCCACAGTCGATCCCCATGGGGTAAAGTTTACCATCGAAAGATAAGTCGACGATCGGAATATGCCTTTTCATGCGCATAGGCGCCGATCCGCAGGCCGTCCCTTTTTCAAAACCTCTACCGATAAGCTGTCCGTTGTCATCGACGCGCTCTAAAAGGAGTTCCTGCTTCGCATAGTCAAAGGTCAACTGATAGCCTTTCAACACGCCGTAGCCCATCAATCCAAAGATAGCCGCGCCATTCTCCAGCTCCATATCATCCATCGATGCTACGGGAGCATCAAGTCCATTGAGTTCTATGGCGCCCCAAGCCAAACTATTGTTGGTGGCCCACTGTACATCCTGCATCATGCCACCCATGCCGGTAAAATCTACAGATACCTCTTTGTTAATATGTGTGCTGGCCACATATTTCTTCCGCAAAATAAGTACGGGTGCACCGCTATCAAACATAAAGTAGCCATCTTGGCCATTCAGGCGGGAGGGAATGTAAATCAGTCCGTTTTGAAGCTCAAACCGCACGCGCATACTATCCGGCCTTGCCGCTGCTGCCAATGCCTGTGCGAGTGCTTCGTCGGGATTCCCTCTCAGGCGTGCCTTAATAATACCTAGGTTGACCAGCTTACCATCCTTGTTGAACAAAAACGTGGGCTTTCCTGATTTACCATCTGCGTAAGTGACCAACAGTGAAAACAGCGTATTATCCTCTGACTGATGTTGATCGTCCAGGATCTCGTAGCTGGATATACCGCTAAATTTCGACAAGATTTCCGGTATCACCTTGGTATTATCCATCTCGGGCAGATTGCCTATACGACAACTATCGGCCATCAAATGAAGTAGGCCTTGGCTATCCTTCGCATTTAACAAGGCAACGACTTGCTCAACCTTTGCGGGTGCCTTCGTCTCCTGCGCAAAAGTGGTTGCTGAAAACATCAGCAGGCCACTTAAAAGATTAATTTTTGCTATCATCTTGCTATGCCATTCGTAGCATCCAACCAAGTAATAATCGTGGCTAATGTAGATTCCGGCATAGCTCCCAAAGTGCTATACTCACGAACATCACAAGTTTTACACTCCTGCATTAAGTGATTTACATTGGGCAACAATTTCGTTGTTACACGCCCTTCTTGCCCCGACTTACTATAATTCGTCCAACAATCCAGATTTATCGGATCGACAAAAAGATCTTTATCGCCATTAATAGCCAAAATTGGTACATCGACATGACTTAACACCTTCTGCGCGTTGTAGCGCACAAAGTAGCGGTACCAAGGACCAATAGCCTGCTGCACGTAAGACCAAATTGGAAAACGAAAGTGATCGTGCTCGATTCCCAAGGTCGCAAAATAGATGTTATCCTTTTCTTTCCAATAATTATACGTCTCGTTAAGTCTATTCTCCAAACTATCCGACCCGGCATATTGATAGGCTACCGCAAACATCAAACGGTTAATCTCGTTGGAGCGCTTTTTATCTATTTGTGTAAGCGGTGAATTGTTCACCAAACTTTCGTTCTGCAGAAACAAAGATTCCAATCCGCTGGTAGCCAATCCGGCGAGGCTAACCAGAAAAGAAACGTCCTTCGATTGGGAGGCGGCGATGGAAATTGCCGCTCCGCCTTCGCTATGACCAAGTAAACCAATACGCTTGGTATCGACGTTCGGATAGCTTTTAAGATAATCCACCGCCTGTAGGGCATCCTTTGCAAAGTCTGCCGTCGTGGCCATCATATAATTGCCAGTCGTTTTGCCGACGCCGCGATCATCCATTCGTAAGACCACATAGCCACGCGCACTGAGGTAGGTAGCGATCTGGGCAAAAAGTGGCTGTCCTGCCATTTCGCAATCCCTGTTTTGAGGGCCTGTGCCCGAAACCAACACCAAGGCCGGATAACTTCCCTTTTCCTTCGGGCTCGTTATTGTAGCGCCGAAGCTGATGGTATCACCTTCGGCCCTGAAGATGACCTCTTCACTTTTAAATCCCTGTGCGGATAGCATGTTAACCAACAGGACAAACACCCCGATCAGCAAACACTGTTTATTACTTTTACTCATGTTATTTCTCTTCTTTTAGCACGTTTACCATTTCAATAATTTCATCGGCAAGCTCGGAAGTGCTACCCATATAGCCCACCTCTGAAAAACGAAGTTTTCCATTTGAGCCTACCACCATCTTGTGGGGAATAGGACCTACGCCAGATGCCTTGGATACTTTATTATCGGAATCCAACAACACCGTAAAGGGATAATCATTTTCCTTCATATAGGTGGTGACATACTGCTTCATATCCTTCTTTTCTTGGGTATCGATAAAATAAAACACCACATTCGGATCATTCTTAAAGTGCTCTACGGCTAGCTTCATTCCTGGGAAAGCGCCCTTACATGGCGCACACCATGAAGCCCAAAAATCCAATACGACTACCTTTCCCCGCTGCTCCGAAAGTTTCACCTTGTTGCCATACTGATCCAACAACTCGAAGTCGGCGATTTCTTTATCAATGAGTAGCTTCTGCACTTTCTCTTTCAACTCCCTCCCTTTGTCTGCATTTTTCAAACCAGCAAGATAGCTGTTGTAGTCTTTTTCCGATTTTTTGCGTGCAACATACAAGCTTTTCATCAGATCCAGCATATAGGTAGAGCTCTGATTTAAAGAGTAGCTTTTTTCCAAGGCCATCAACAGCTCTTTATCCTTGCCCTGCCCTTCCAGTGCACGTACGTAGGTATCGTTTAAGTCTGCATTTTCATAGCTTGCATTGCTCTGTGCTGCTGCGGCATACACAAACGCCTCATCAAAAAGCTTATTGTCGACCAATATTTTGGCGAAGAGTGGCGCATTGCTATAATACAAGCTCGCATATTTGTCGCCTTGAAAGTTATCTTTGTAATAATTCAATCGATCCATCACGACACGCGCATAGGGCAAAATTTCCGCTGCTCCCATGCTCTTTTGGGAAATGTAGGGCACGTCCAGCGATCGGTAGATAACATTGGAAAGCGATTCATAAGGCGCGGCCTGCGATATATACTTGCTGTAGGCTGCTAAATCTTTTTGCATGCTGGTGTATACCGAGATAATCCAGTAGACATTGATGTAACTGATGCGATTAGCATCATTAAATGCAGCGTCGGATTCTTTGTAGGGATGCTTATCAATAAATGTCGTAGCGGCGTTAAGACGTTCATCATCGGTCTTTGCCTCTTGAATGCGTTTGAAATCAGCCAAGCGCTGTTGATCGTTGACATATTGCCCGTTAGGAAACTGTTGGTGAATTTGCGCTTCAAGTTCGGCAGCTTTTGCCGTATCCTGCAGCAGCTCGCTGTAGACGCGAAATACTTCGACAAGATCCTCCTCGCGCAAATTTGGAATCTGTTGCAAGGCTTTCAGTTCTTTCTGCAATTTTCCGAGTGATTCCTCGGTATTCATATGCTTGAGCGCGCTGGCTGCCGCATAAAGCACGCGAAATCTATTCTCTGGATGGTACTGTAGTTCGTATTTTGCCCACATCAATAAGATTTCATCTGTTTTATACGAAGCCGTGTCTACGACATACGGAACTCCTTTTACGATATTAGGCGTACGCAACATCCCCCATCCCAACATTCCTCCAGACACCTGACGGCCATCGTTGGCTGTCAGAATGTAAGAATAAGTTGGCTCCCCGCCATTATCCGTTACCGAATCCGACTGAAAGACAAGATTCATCAATCCTAAGTTCGGCGGCAGCACATAAGTTGCACACCATAGGGTATCTGTTTTCGTAAACTTCAGTTGATCTTGCATCCACTTAAAGTCTTGGAATCCTGTCAATGTGGCCGATATTGATGAGGCATCCTTCAATACCGTTGTCCGCGCGTCGTATACCAATTGAACGGTGTCGCGCTCTTTTGGGAACTGCGGAATGACCTTAAAAATTTCTTTCTGCTGCGCCATGGCACTACCACTTATAAACAGAGCTACCGCTAATGTGTTCCATGTTCTCTTCATTATACTACGCTTATCCTTCATACTAGTGTGATAAAAAATTTCAATTTTTTTAATTATGGATTTTGTTCAATTTCTGGACTCAAGTTGATCTCATACTGTGCGATACGAAACACGTAACGGTTGCTATTCGGCGCTAAAGTGAACGTTTGCCCTCCTACAGTCCTCGTATATGTCTTTTGGAACAACGGATCATCTTTTAACCGGCGCATATCCCACCAACGAAGCATACGAAACATAAACTCGCGACGGCGTTCCTGCACCACTTTCTGCAAGGCATCGTTACCACTGATCGCCGTGAGGTTAACCTGACCAGAAGGAAGGATTCTGCTTGCGCGCAATTGGTTGACCACAGCCATTGCCGCTGCAGGTTGATTATTACGAGCTTCCGCTTCGGCCTTTATTAATAGCATCTCGGGGACAGTCGGCCCCACATTGCGGCCTTCGCCCATGATGTAATCCAAGTAATAATAACGTCCTTCGTACACATCCCAAGGAGTAATGATGTCACCTGGAACCGTAAAAAGATTATATCGTTGGTCGCTTTCGTTAAATAGCGCCTTCAGATCTGCGCTTAATCGAAAAGCGGTTGGTGTGTAGGCAGATACTCCATTGACGGGGACTTTTGACAGGAGAATTTCCGGATTGAAAAAACGCTGCGGATAGCTTGTAGCGGTGAGCTCTGCTATGCTGGTCAGGTCAATTAGCTGGCTGTTGATCGCCAAAGCCTGATCAGCAGCGGACGCAGCCTCCGTGTAGCGGTTCATATATAAATACGTCCGTGCTAACAGCCCATAGGCCGAAGCTTTAGAAGGCAAGGTGGTATATTGCTGAGTTGTAGGTAAAGCAGGCAAAGCAGCTTCGATATCAGCTAACACCGTTTCGTAAACGAGCTGCACCGTTCCTCTCTCCAAGGACTGCTCGGTCGTGGGTTCTAAGACCAAAGGTACGCCGAGATCAGTACTAGCACTTCCCGGATTATACGGATTGGCATAGGTGTTTACCAACATGAGGTAGGCCGATGCACGATGTATCTTCGCCTCAGCGATCAATGCCGCTTTTTCCTGTGCTGTTCCATCGCTCGCCTTGGGCACTTCCGCAATCACAGTATTGGCATAGGCAATACAATGGTACATGCGGGTCCAGTTGTCGTCCTTATAATATTGATTTTCGATGGGATAAATAGCATCGGCCCATTGGTAAGCACGTTTGTAATAACCGTAGTAGTCGTTATTTGCCAATGACTGCTGCTGTGTAGTGCCATCTACAATCTCTAAGTCATCGGAAGCTATATCCGAAATCGTTGGCGCCGGCTCCCAATTTGTTGTGCTATTTAGCAGGTACCGGTAGTTCTCCATGGTTCCTGGTACCAACTGTCCTTGCGTTTTTATATCGACATATTTTTCGCAACTGCCCAAGCCGAATAAAGATAACGCCGCAAAGATTGTCCTATATAATGATTTCATGATCGTCTTTCTAGAAGAAAAGTTAAAAACCAATCCTTTTGTTAAAACTGTTTTCATCGCTATTTCCTCGTGTTAAAAGTTAATGTTTAATCCAAAATTGTATGAAGGTACTGGCCGAAGATTGGATGTTTTACCCACGTAGTTGACAAAATCGGGATCATACCCCTCCTTGTTGGCCGTCCAGATTAAGCCGAGATTACGTATGGAGCCCGATAGCGACACTTGTTCTACTTTCAGACGGTTCACCAATGACTTCGGAAGTGCATAGCTCAGGGAGATCTCGCGAAGGCGGATATAATCTCCCTTGAGCACATTGATATCGGAATACGTATACCGTTGCAGACTATACTGTCCATAGATATCGGCAGTAACCGCCGGGATATTTGTGATATCTTCATCTCCCGCTTGGCGCCATCTATCTGCAATATCGGCACTGAGATCAAACTTAGGGATGGTCATTCCGCGGCTTGGTGTCATGTAGCTTTCAATACTAGGTTTCATGAAAACACTGCCAAACTGGTAAGTCACCAAAGCAAATACAGACCATTGTTTGTAACGCAAGTTTGCACGCACGCTACCAAAATAAGGTGCTACGCGGCGTCCCGCATATTTTAAATCTTCCACACCCGTCAACATTTGGTTTACGGCAACGATCTCATTATTCTTATTGTACACTTGTGTCAGACCTCTTTCATCGAGGCCTGCATTCCGGAACACAAACACATTATCGCTGGGATAACCCTGCAAGTAGCTAATGCCAATCGGCGTATAGGAATACGTATAGGGTGCAATATCCGCTGGCTCGAAGCGGTTGTCGGTAATTTCATTAGTATTGTAGGAGAAATTGGCGGTGAGATCCATTTGCCAATCTGTTTTGCGTAGCACAACACCTGTTAACCCAACATCTAATCCTCTACCAATCATCGTCGCCGTGTTACGCTGTAGCAGGCCACTATTAATCGATCCTGCATAAGGTGATGCAATAGGGAATGTGTACAACAGGTCGCGCCCGTCTTTATAATACAAATCCACAGATCCGAACAAGCGACTATCTAGCATACCAACATCAAGACCAAAGTTCGTTACATACGTTTTCTCCCAGCGCAGCTGCGGATTGGCAAGCGAAATAATATCCGCAGTAGGCAAATTTGCTAGGTCACGAGATTCATTTAACGCAATGTAGGTAAACGGGCGTGCGTCCTGCGATATATTACCGTTCACCCCGTAGGTAGCGCGCACACTCAATTGGTTTAGCCAAGCCTGTTCCTTTAAAAATTCTTCTTTGCCGACATTCCACTTTAAACCGGAAGACCATAGCGGCGTAGCCCTGAAGCTGCGATCCAAACCAAAATTGTTGTAATCATCATACCGAACACTTCCGGATAACGTGTACTTACCGCCGTAGGTATAAGCACCGTTTCCAAAATACGAAAGGAAGCGACGACGGCGATCACCTTGCTGCGGAGATCCACCCAAACCGGAAAGATAACCGCCGATATGCGTGTAGGCATTGCTGTAGTAGCTAACGGTTGTATTAAAGCCCGTTTCCTTATTATAGCCGTACATTGTGCTACTGCCCTGCCCTAACTCGGTCTGTCTAATTTCCGAACCGGCGATGGCGGTAATCTCATGTTTTTGGTTGATAATGCCATCATAGCTCAATTGTCCGCGCACGGTATAATTGTTGACATTCGTGTTGATGATGCTGTAAATACCGCCACGGGTGATTCCCATTTCGTTTCCGCTTGCTCCAATAGGCGTAAACTGATTCAGCAGATTTCGGTTGTAGAATGAATCTTCATCGTAATAGAGGCGGTTGTCACCAAATGTCCGTTCATTAGCATACATCACATTTCCTTTTAGTCCTTTAAAAATGGGCACTTCCAAGTTTATCGTTGCCAAGTAATTGTTGTTTTTCACGACATTATCGTTTAGCGCCAGTTCCTGTAGGTAATTATAGCGCCAATCCCTATATACCGAACCCAGCCCGTCAACAAAATTTGGATTCAGGCGGTCGTAAAGGATACCAGCCCCCTGTTCATCGGCCAAGAGCTGGTAGGGCAACAACGTCGTCGAATTGGCATTGAACACACTCGTGCCAAGGCTATTATCCTGGTGACGAAGAAAGCTTCCCTTGATACTGGTGGAAAGGGTTGCAATCTTAAATATCTTCCAGCTGTTGTTCATGTTCAGCGTCAGCCGCTTTCCGTTATCGCCTTTGCTGTAGGGATTTTCATTGGCGTAGGAAGCCGAATAGAAGTAATTGTTATTTTCCGTTCCGTTGCTGATCGATATATTGTATTGCTGATTACTCATAGGCTGAAAGAGGTACGTTTGCATTTGCGCTGTATTATCAATATCCTTCAACGGATTGACCAATGCATCATACGCAGCTTGGGTGATTGTACCGTTCTTTAACTGAATGGCGGCCGCCGACACCGCACCGGGGTAGTAGGTCGCGTACATGTATAAATTTGTTGCGATATTATTGTTGTTCAACACATTTTTGGCAACAAGCTCTTCTTGGTAGTCGATCAGCTCTGCGCTGTTCATGCGTTTGAGATATCCCAAATCGGGGCGACCTGAAAACGCAGTATTCACCGAAAAATTAATGCGTGGCACGCCATTCACTGATCCTCGTCTTGTGTTGACTACGATCACTCCGTTGGCAGCACGCACACCATAGATGGAAGCTGCCGCAGCATCCTTTAGAATGGTTATGCTCTCCACGTCGTTCGGGTTGAGTGTGGCAAGATCCATGGTTGAAATGGCGCCGTCAATCACCACAAGTGGTGATTTTTCGGTCTCCGAAGAAATAGATCCGACCCCACGAACCGTAAGGCTGTAGTCATTCTGTCCTACCGTGCGGGTCGTAGAATTCAACGAGAGCTGGTTATTGTTGTAGTTAAAGCTACGGTCGCCAGAACCTACAGTCACCTGAACGCCGGGAGCAAGTGCTTCCATACGCTGGATGAGGTTTGGCGAAGGGATTTTTTCCAATTCCTTTCTTGTAATGACGGATGCTGATCCGGTAGCACGTTCCTTTGATATTTTTTGATAACCGGTAGAGATGACAACTTCCTCCAATACATTCTCTTCTTCTTCCATAATGATGGCAAGCTCGGCCCTGTTACCAGCAACGGCGCTCGCATCTTTATAACCTAAAGCCGTGACGACAATTACATCAGTAGGCTTTACGTCATAAACGAAAAAGCGACCGTTGTCATCACTTTTTCCGCCCTTGCGCGTATCTTTTACCCAAATGCTTGCGAAAGGAATAGGCTTTCCGCTAGCCGAACGCACGGCACCAGACAAGCGATCCGTTACATCGGGAATTGTCACAGGCTGTGCCTGTTGTGTTACTTCCGCATCCCGCTCGCTGCGTTTTACAATGGAAAAGGATTTTTCATCGACATAGAGAAACACAAGCTGATTTGGATAAAGGACTTTCTTGAGTACTTCCTCCAGCTTAGCTCCCTTTAGTGCTTCGGTATTCGTAAACTTTCCTTGGAGTAGGTTATGTTCGTAGCTTAGGTTGGCATCAAAGCGTCGCTCGATCTGTTTAATAGCATCTTGCAATGACAAACGCTGCTGCCCAACAGCAGGCTGCCAAATGCTGAATAGCAATCCAGCGAACAACAAAACGAGAAACCCGCGTCTTGCTTTCCTGGGGTTTGTTTTCATTTTCATTCTTAATTGATAGGTTAGGGTATTCAAATTTATTATTTAGTTTTTATTCGTTCTTAGGAGTCAAATAGACGGTATCCTTTTCCATTTGTACATCAGCCTGCAAGATGTTAGCCAAGGAATAGATGACACTTTCCTGTGACTTGAGCGAGATGCGTCCGTCGATGCGTTTGGCTAATAAAGTGGAATCGTGAATCACGATTTCTCGCCCATAGATGTAGCGGAATTCATTGATCAGCTCACCTACCGATAGATTTTCTGCGACTAAATTTTTCTCGGCCCACGAGGTTGCCTGTGCCACACGTTCAGGCTCTTGGTTTGGTTGTTGTAAAGTTCCATTCAGGTAGTGGATCATTTGTCCGGGGCTTAGGATTTGCAGCTCATCCGGATGATCTTTATGATGAAGGGCAATCTTACCCGCTATCAGCGATACCGCAATACTATTATCTCTATTCTTGATATTGAATTTTGTACCCAAAACTTCTACAATAAGGCCGCTCGAATGGGCAAAGAATCGCTCACCTTCTTTTATATTTGTGCCGTCCGTATTGAGATGCTTCACATGAAAGAGCGCTTCTCCTGTACTGTAAACCTCACGGTTGCCCAACCAAGACCAAGCCCTTCTATAGGAGAGCGTAGAATTGGCATTTAGCTGCACCGTACTGCTATCTGGAAGCAGTATGGTAGCCATTTCGCCATTGCCTGTCGCAATGGTGATCATCGAGGTAAAGTACCAGAACATACCGCTCAGCAGCAGCATGGCTGCTGCCGCCACACCGGAGAACCAGCGGAAACGTGCGCGCTGCACCCGGCGGCGCTGACGACTTTTTATATCCTCATCGATATCTTGATACAACGCATCCGCGAAAGCATCCGTGGGATGCAATCGCAGTAGCCCCATCATCCCTCGCATATAAAATATAGCCTCGTCATAATCAGCCGCATTGGCAGGCTCGGAAGCGCGCCAATCTGTCAACTGTTGGGATGCCAAACGATCGGGATATTTTGCATGCTGTACAAAATCCAAATCGTCCAAAAAATCCTGTGTCGTATAAACGTTATATTTCTCCATTATTACGGCCGTGTTAAGTGTAAGACAAACGAACGATTCATTTTATCCCATGAGATTTAAACTTTTTTTTAAAAAATTTAAAAATAGCACGCTAACGCGCAAAAAATAACAAAGGATAAAGTGAAAATATTATGAAAATAAAAATCGCAAGAGGGATAACAATAGGATAACATCGCCCTTCGGCATCGCTAAAAATTCCTTCAACGTCTCTAGGGCACGATGATTTAATTTATATAAGCTTTTTACGGAAATGTTCGTAAGTACATGAATCTCTTCATAGCTTAGCTCTTCGAAATAACGAAGATAGATGACCTCGCGCTGCTTAGTTGTAAGTTGTTCCAGTGCACGTGCAAGCTTGGCTGCTTTGATACGATCATCTTCCGTCTTTAATATTTGGCTCTCCAAATTAAAGTGTAGGGCAAACTCTTCCTGTTCGCTGATTGGAGCCAGCTTACCGTCGCGAAGCTGTGCATTTAAGAGGCTATTTTTGAGGGCAACCAACAGATAATGCTTTGGGCTGCTGACGGCTTTCAATTTTTCCCGACCTTCCCACAATTTGACGAAGATATCTTGGATAGCGTCCTTAACAAGCGTTTCGTCAGCTGTACGACGCATACCATACTCATACAGATGAGGCAAAAGGGTTCTATAGATCTGCTCAAAAGCAGATCGTTCTCCGGCGAGAAAATCAACCCAATATGCATCAATAGTATTTGGCATGTCTTTGCAATATAGCCTTGTTTCTGTTAGTTAGACGAATGTAGCTACAAAGCAAATGTAAGAATGTTTAGTAATTAAACGTTCCAAAAGATACGTAAGCTTCTAATAAAATTAGCACAAAAAGCAACGACCGACATCAGTAGACCTCACACTAGCTGATTAATGGCTAAAAGACTTCACCCAAAGAAAGGTGAACACCTCGATGATGCTTACTGAAGCCGTAATCAATAGCGATGTTCGTACCCGATTTCTTATTAAATTTAATCCGGGCACCTGCCCCTGCACCGATATTCCAATTCAGGAATAGATTGCTCTGAGGACCACTAACCGTCGTCATATTGGTAAAGACAACAAATCCTAAGAAACCATTTTCCGTGATATCCCGCCGATATTCCCCCTCCATATAGTACAGCGACTTTCCGCGATACCTGCTCAATGGAAGTCCACGTCCAGAACTATTGTAAGGATCCCAACCTAAATTTGGAAGCTCCATGTACGGTGCCTTACTACCAAAAACAGACCAAAAGAAATTGCGCACAGCAATCATATTTTGCCGGTTGGGATTGTCCGTAAGACGATGATAACGACGCATCTCGACGAAAAGCGATTGCCACGATTGAGTGCTGCCCATAAATTCGGGGTTGAAGCGAAATTGGAGATTCGCATAGTTGCCGTCCCAGGCATTGATGGAGTTTGCCCGAGTATCGTAAATCATATTGATACTCAAGCCTGAAGAGATATAGGAATCATTGTATCCTGTTCCGTAGGGATAAGAGGTGAAATCAGCCAGAGACATGTCGCTTTCGCTACGCAGCCCTATGCGGTAATCCAAATCGTAGCCCAAACCCATAAAAAATCCTCCTTTAATACGCTTTAAAGCATGCTGGTAAAATCGAAGATAGGTATAATCCAGCATGATCTTCTCATCGCCGCGATGCTCGCGTCCTAAACCCCATGTTTCATGCGGATACTTTAACAAACGGATATCTCCGT
>JAAIGF010179795.1_pt1 | contig 13308 bp, 15 predicted proteins | sample 6487441 | NCBI WGS metagenome assembly JAAIGF01 (sample SAMN13974129, study PRJNA590717) | phyllosphere metagenome | biome: pepper field; feature: multiple bacterial spot infested pepper fields; material: pepper leaves; isolation source: leaves from pepper fields | host: Capsicum annuum ... | reverse complement strand
GGTTCACAGGCACCCCGTCAGTCTACGGCGGCGGGCTCGTCGGCCCGGGCGCCCTCAGCGCTGATGCCGCCCGCGGACCGCCTTGACCGCCATCTGCGACGCGATGAAGACGAGGAACACCGCGAACAGCACATTCGCGACGAAGGGGTCGACGAGGTGCGCGAGGAACGCCCCGACGGCGGTCGTCGTGCAGGCGGCCACGCCGACGCAGGCCGCACCGACGAGGTCGACGTTCGAGCGACGGAGGTTGCCGATCGTGCCCGACACCGCGGTGGGGATCATCATGAGGAGCGACGTGCCCTTGGCGATGAGGTCGCTCGTGCCGAAGAGCAGCACGAGGGCCGGCACCACGATGATCCCGCCCCCGACGCCGAGGAGTCCCGCGAGGATGCCGGTGATCACGCCGAGCACGACGAGCCCCGGCCCGGTGATCCAGGTGAGCGGCAGCCCCACGTCACGCGAGGGGATCACGAAGAACAGGCTGATCATCACCGCGACGAGGAACGCGACGAAGGCCCAGCGCAGCGCGGTCTGCGACAGCTTGGGCAGCAGCCAGGTGCCGATCTGGGCGCCGCCGACGGCCCCCGCGGCGAGGATCAGCGCGGGGATCCACGCCACGTCGCCGTTGATCGCGTACGAGATGACGCCGACCGACGCCGTCGGCACGATGGCCGCGAGCGAGGTCCCTGCGGCCAGGCGCTGGTCGAAACCGAGCAGCAGCACGAGGAGGGGAACGATGACCGTTCCCCCGCCGACGCCGAAGAGCCCCGACATCAGGCCGGCGAGCAGCCCGACGCCGACACACGTCAGAAAGAAGCGCGGCGAGCGCCGCGGGGTGTCTGCGGGGCTCATTCGGCCGGCAGGTCGATCGAATAGGTGTCGTCGACGAGCCACCGGTCGTCTACCTGCACCACGACGTAGCCGTAGCGGTACAGGGTCGGCTCGGGGTCCGCGAGCAGTTCGCCGTCGGCCCCGACGAGGTTCAGGTACGACTCGTCGGTGCGGACTTCGAAGCTGCCGTCGCTGCGCCGGGTGACCCCGGTGACGGTCTGCTCGTAGTCGCGCACGGTCTCACGGAACAGCGCCGCGTCCTCCTCGAACAGCGCGCAGTCGGGATACCCGATGATGTCGCGGAGCGCCGGAGTCGTGGATGCCTCGAGCTGGGCGCAGTCGGCATCCGCCCAGGCCTCGTCGTACCCGCGCACGGCGGCGGTGGCCGCCCGTTCCTCTTCGCTCCCGGCGAAGAACCCGACGACCGCGGGGATGACGTTGGCCAGGACGACGCCCACGACGAGCCCGCCGGCGATCAGCGCGCCCCAGAAGATCCATCGGCGCCGACGCGCGTCGGGCGAGGTGCGGGCGGGTGCCTCGGGGTCCGCCACGGCGACGGCGGGCGCGGACGCGCCGGAGGACGCCGCGACAGCGTCGGAACGGGGCGTAGCGACGGTGGCATTCTCCTCGTCCTCGGACGCGGTGTGCGCGTGCCCGGTCCATCCCGAGCCGTCCCACCAGCGCAGATCGCCGTCGTCGTCGACGTACCAGCCGGGGGGTCTTTCATCCATGCGCGCCTCGTTCCGCTCCGCGGCAGCGCCGCTCGTCCAGCGTATCGGCGGCGGCCCGAGCGCCCATCGGGGGTTGCCCCCGTGTCCGACGCCACGTCGTCCGGTCCGAAACCGATCAGCGCGGAAAAGAAAGCGGCCCCCGGTGGTCCGAAGCCGCGTCCACCGGGGGCCGTCGCCCTCACAGGTCAAGCGGAACGGTGACCCGAACACCGGTCTGCGACCATGATCGCGAGGGTGCGACAAAAGGAAACTAACTCGCTCGCGCCTCGATGTCCGACCGGTTGACAGCGGTATTTAACGGTGCTAGTTAGTTTGGCTACTGATTCGCCGTGCACGGGAATGCGCGGACACGGGGGATGTTGGCATCCATATGACGACCGTAGGAATCATCGGAGCAGGCAACATCGGCGCGGCGCTCGCGAAGGGCTTCGTCGCGCACGGATACGACGTGGTGATCGCGAACTCGCGCGGGCCCGAAACCCTGGAAGACCTCGTGTCGGCGCTGGGCGAGCATGCCCGAGCCGCCACCGCGGAGGATGCCGCCGACGCGGCCGACATCGCCGTGGTGACAATCCCTCTCAAGGCCTACCGCGACGTGCCGGTCGCTCCTCTGGCCGGCAAGACGGTGCTCGACACCAACAACTACTACTTCGAGCGCGACGGTCGCATCACCGACCTCGACGAGAAGAAGACCACCACCTCGCAGATGCTGCAGGAGCACCTCCCGGAGTCGCACGTGGTGAAGGCCTTCAATCACATTCCGGCCGCTGACATCCTGACCGACGGCTCCCCCGCCGGCACGGACGATCGACGCGCCCTGGCGACGTCGAGCGACTCCGACGATGCAGTGGCACTCGTGACCCGCATCTACGACGAGTTCGGCTTCGACACCGTCAACGTCGGACCGCTCAGCGAGAGCTGGCGCGTCGAGCGCGATCAGCCCGCCTACGTCGTGCGTCAGAATCGCGGCGAGCTCGAGCAGAATCTGGCCCGCGCCGAGCGCTGACCCGCACCCTCCCCGGCCGAGAGACACGCATAAACGCGATTCGCACGCATGAACGCGCTCTGAACGCGTTTATGCGCCCGGATCGCGTTTATGCAGGAGCCGCGAACCCGGCGCCCGCATCTGCGGGGCGCCGGGTTCGTCGTATCGCGGGCGTCAGAGCGCGGCGAGCGCCTGGTCCACGTCGGCCACGAGGTCGTCGACCGACTCGATGCCCACCGACAGACGCACCACCGTCTCGGGCACCGCGAGCTCGGTCCCGCGGACGGACGCGTGGGTCATGGCATCCGGGTAGTTCACGAGCGACTCGACACCGCCGAGCGACTCGGCGAGGGTGAACAGGCGCGTCGACTCGGCGAAGCGGCGCGCGGCGGTGCCGTCGGCGAGCGCGAGCGACACGATGCCGCCGAAGCCGGTCATCTGCGACGCGGCCAGCGCGTGACCGGGGTGCGACGGCAGACCGGGGTAGTACACCGTCGCGACGCGGTCGTGGCGGGCGAGGTGCTCGGCCACCGCCTGGGCGTTCTCGCTGTGCCGCTGCATCCGGACGCCGAGCGTCTTGATGCCGCGCGTGGTCAGGTAGGCGTCGAACGGCCCCGACACCGCGCCGGCGGCGAACTGCAGGAACTGCACCTTCTCGGCGAGGTCGGCGTCGGCGAAGGCGAGCGCTCCCCCGACGACGTCGCTGTGGCCGCCGAGGTACTTCGTCGCGGAGTGCACGACGACGTCGGCGCCGAGCGACAGCGGCCGCTGCAGCGCGGGCGAGGCGAAAGTGTTGTCGACCACGACGATCGCCCCGGCGGCGTGCCCGAGGTGGGCGAGTCCCGCGATGTCGGTGATGCGCAGCATCGGGTTGCTGGGCGTCTCGACCCAGACCATGCGAGGCGCGCGCTCCTCGATCGCCGCGGCCACGGCATCCAGGTCGCTCATGTCGACGACGCGGAGATTCACTCCCCACGGTGCCAGCACGCGGGCGAGCAGGCGGTAGGTCCCGCCGTAGACGTCGTTGCCGAGCAGCACCTCGTCTCCGGGCACGAGCGCCGCGCGCAGGAGCGCGTCCTCACCCGCGAGCCCCGACGAGAACGACAGCGCGCGTGCTCCTCCCTCGAGAGCGGCGATCTGCGTCTCGAGCGCGGTGCGCGTGGGATTGCCGCTGCGTCCGTACTCATAGCCGCCGCGGAGGCCCCCGATCCCGTCCTGCGCGAACGTCGTCGAGAGATGAATCGGCGGGATAACAGCTCCGGTCACCCCGTCGGGGGTCTGACCGGCGTGGACGGCGAGGCTGTCGAAGCCGCGCGCGGCGTCGTGGGTGCTCATGCGGAGTGCTCCTCGGAAGCGGTGTCGAAGAAGGACGGGGGGACGATGGATGCCTCCGACGCAACGTCGTAGCCATGCGCGATCATCCATCGGTCGTCGAAGATCTTGCTGAGGTAGCCGCGGCCGTGGTCGGGGAGGATCACGACGACGACCGCGTCCTCGGGGAGATCGCGGGCCACGCGCAGCGCGCCGACCACGGCCATCCCGCTGGAGCCGCCGACGAGCAAGCCCTCCTCGCGAGCAAGACGGCGGGTCATCGCGAAGCTCTCGGCATCCGAGACGCGCTCATAGGCGTCGACGACGTCGGGGTCGAAGGCCGCGGGCCAGAAGTCCTCGCCGACGCCCTCGACGTCGTACCCGTGGATGTCGCCGCCCGAGTAGATCGAGCCGACCGGGTCGACACCGACGATGCGCACCGCCGAGCCGGCGACCTCGCGCAGGTACCGTCCGCTGCCGCTGATCGTGCCGCCCGTGCCGACACCGGCGACGAAGTGGGTGAGCCGGCCCTCGGTGTCGCGCCAGATCTCGGGACCGGTGGTCTCGTAGTGACTGCGCGGTCCGTTCGGGTTGGCGTACTGGTTGGGCTTGAAGGCACCGGGGATCTCGCGGACGAGCCGGTCGCTGACGCTGTAGTACGAGCGGGGGTCCTCGGGCTCGACGTTCGTGGGGGTCACGACGACCTCGGCGCCGTAGGCGCGCAGCACCGCCCGCTTGTCGTCGGCGACCTTGTCGGGCACGACGAACACGCAGCGGTACCCACGCTGCTGCGCGACCAGGGCGAGACCGACCCCGGTGTTGCCGCTCGTGGGCTCGACGATCACCCCGCCCGGCCGCAGGAGGCCGTCGCGCTCGGCGGCATCCACGATGTTGGCCGCGATGCGGTCCTTGGCCGAGCCGCCGGGGTTGACGTACTCGATCTTCGCCAGCACAGTGGCGGCGATGCCGTCGGTGACGCGGGAGAGGCGGACGAGGGGGGTGTCACCGACGAGGTCGGCGACGCTCTGGGCGTAACGCACGATGGGGTCCTGAAAGGGAGGGGCGCCGGAGCGCCGGTGGCTGACGGGGTCGTCGAAAGGGGCGCTCGGGGCGCTCAGCGACAACAGCGACAGGTCAGCACGCGGCCAGCATACCCGACGCCGCCGATGGCGCCAGCGCGGGGTCGTGGCATCCGGAAGTCATCGTTCGTCATGCGAATTGGGTGCGACCGCGGGTGCTGCCTAACGTCGTCGGGTGCCCCGGACCGGGGCAAAGCACCGAGGAGACACCGCACCATGAGTGACAGCACGAACAGCCCCACCGGGCCCTCCCTTCCGTCCAAGCCCCGCCGACGCACCGGCTTGTACGCGACCATCGCCGTCGTCGCGGTCGCGGTCGTCGTCGCGGGTGCCCTGCTCATCCCGCGTCTGGTCGGCGGGTCCGACACGACCGCCGCCGGTGCCGGCGGGGGCGAGCGCACCACCGTTCGCCTCGGGACGACCGACGCCGCGCAGGGCCACTGGCCCGTGCTGCAGGAGATCCTCGCCGAAGAGGGCATCGACCTCGAGATCGTGCCGTTCGACTCGTACGAGACGCCGAACCCGGCCCTGGCCGACGGGTCGATCGACCTCAACGCGTTCCAGCACATCGACTACCTCTCCGACCACAACAACGCCACCGGTGACGGTCTGGCCGTGGTCGGCCCCACCATCATCGTGCCGCTGCCCCTCTACTCGGAGCAGTACACCGACGTCGCCGACATCCCCGAGGGCGGCCGCATCGCCATCCCGCAGGACGCCACCAACCAGGCGCGCGCGCTCAAGGTGCTCGAGTCGGCCGGACTGCTCGAGCTGAACGACGCCACGACCCCCACCCCCGCCGACATCACGTCGTCGCGCGTCGAGGTGGAACCCGTGGATGCCGCTCTCACGGCGCCGTCGCTGCAGGACCCCTCGATCGCAGGGGCCATCGTGAACAACAACTTCGCCACCGACGCGGGGATCCTCGACAAGGACATCTTCTCGGTCGACCCATCGGACGCGAACAGCTGGCCGTACATCAACATCATCGCCTCGCGCGCCGGAGAGGAGGACACCGAGGCCTACCAGAAGGTGTGGGAGGCCTACCACGACCCGCGCGTGACCGAGATCGTCGTGGAGGAGTCGGGTGACACGGCCCGCATCGTCGAGGAGCAGCCCGCGCAGGTCCGCGAGTGGCTCGCCGAGATCGAGCAGCAGAAGAAGGACGCGGCCTGAGCCGCATCCGTCCCGCAGCCGGCGGGGCACCGGCACGTGCCGGTCGCCCCGCCGGCGCGTCACGTTCTGACGAGGAGCCCGCGTGGAACCCATCATCCGCTTGAGCGGTGTGACCAAGACCTTCGAGGCGAACGGGTCGACCGTGACCGCCCTCGACGGCATCGACCTCGAGATCGGTGCCGGCGAGATCTTCGCCGTCATCGGCCAGTCCGGCGCCGGCAAGAGCACGCTCGTGCGCCTGATCAACGGCCTCGAGCGTGTGACCACCGGCACGGTGGTCGTGGACGGCGTCGACATCTCGACGCTGCCCGAACGTCGGCTGCGAGAGGTGCGCCGACGCACGGGCATGATCTTCCAGCAGTTCAACCTGTTCGCCTCGCGCACGGTCGCCGGCAACGTCATGTATCCGCTCAAGGTCGCCGGCTGGAACAAGGCCGACCGAGAGAAGCGCGCCGCCGAGCTGCTCGACTTCGTCGGTCTGCTCGATCGCGCGCACGACTACCCCGACCAGCTGTCGGGCGGCCAGAAGCAGCGCGTCGGTATCGCTCGCGCGCTCGCCACCTCTCCCCCGATCCTGCTCGCCGACGAATCGACCAGCGCCCTCGACCCCTCCACCACCGCCGACGTCCTGTCGCTGCTGCGGCGGGTGAACCGCGAGCTCGGGGTGACCGTCGTCGTCATCACCCACGAGATGGACGTCGTCCGCGCGATCGCCGACCGCGTCGCGGTGCTGAGTGCTGGACGCATCGTCGAGACGGGAACGGCCTTCGACGTGTTCGCCGAGCCGAGCTCCGACACCGGCCGGGCGTTCGTCTCGACCGCGCTGCACGACCGCCCGAGCGACGACGACCTCGCGCGCCTGCGCACCGCCCATCCCGGGCGCATCGTGATCGCCGACGTCGTCGACGGCGCGGGTCTCGGCGGCATCCTGTCGCGCGCCGCCGCCAGCGGCGTGACTTTCGAATTGCTCTACGGCGGCATCAGCTCCCTGCAGCAGCGGTCGTTCGGCTCGCTCACGATCGAACTGACCGGACCGGATGACGGAGTGGATGCCGTGATCTCGCAGTTGCGCGCGGTGACCCGTACCGAGGAGGTGGCGCGATGAACGCCCTGATCAGCTCGATCGCGACCCAGTGGGACGGGGATCGCTACGGCCCGATCCTTCTCGAGTCCATCGGGCAGACGCTCACCATGGTGCTGCTGACCATGGTGTTCGGCGGCATCGGCGGGCTCGTCCTGGGCCTCGGCCTCTACGTCACGCGCGGAGGCGGGGTGCTGCCCAACCGCGCGGTGAACGTCGTGCTCAACCTGTTCGTCAACGTATTCCGGCCCATCCCGTTCATCGTGCTGATCCTCGCGCTCTCGCCCCTCACGGCCGCGGTCGTCGGCACCTCGATCGGCACGAGCGCCGCGATCGTGCCGCTGTCGATCGCGGTGACCTTCGGGTTCTCGCGCATCGTCGAGCAGAATCTCGTCACTATCAACCCGGGTGTCATCGAGGCGGCGCGCGCCGCCGGCGCCGGGCCCTGGCGGATCATCTCGACGCTGCTCGTGCCGGAGGCGCTGGGCCCGCTCATCCTCGGGTACACGTTCGTCGTCGTCGCGATCGTCGACATGACCGCGGTGGCGGGAGCGGTCGGCGCCGGCGGTCTCGGATCGTTCGCACTGACCTACGGCTTCCGCCGCTGGGACTTCCTGACGATGTGGGTCGCCATCGCGATCATCATCGTGCTGGTGCAGTTGGCGCAGTTCCTCGGCAACCGGCTCGCGCGTCGCGTCCTGCGCCGCTGAGAGGCGGGCGCGAAAGCGACGTTCCGCGCCCCGTTACCTAGGCCACGGCGCCGCCCGCCCGCCGAGAGGCGGGCGCGAAAGCGACCTTCCGCGCGCCGTTGCCTAGGCCACAGCGCCGAGAAACTCGTCGAAACTCTGCGCCGCGCGACCGGTCACGGCCTCGACGTCGCCGCTGACCCGGGCGAGGTCTCCGCTGGCGATGGCCGTGTAGGTGCTCACCCACGCGTCCATCTGCCAGCGCGGAGCGCCGTAGCGTTCCCGCGACGCATAGGCCTCGTCGACGCTCTCGTCGACGAACCGCACGCGCCGCCCGCGCACGAGCGAGATCTTCTCGGCCACTTCACTCAGAGTGAGCGCCTCGGGACCGGTGAGGTCGTAGGTGCGCCCGGCGTGCGCGGCGGGATCGCACAGCACTGCCACCGCGGTGGCGGCGACGTCCGAGCGCGAGACGAGCGAGCAGCGCCCCTGCCCCGCGGGTCCGCGGATCACGCCCTCGTCGCCGGCGAATAGCTCCATCATGTCCATGTAGAAGTTGTCACGCAGCAGCGTCACGTCCATCCCGGACGCGCGCAGCAGGTCTTCGGTAGCCGCGTGATCGCGGCCCAGGGTGAACACGGCGTCGGGGGCGGCGGCCAGGAACGACGTGTACACGACGGAGCGGACGCCCGCGCGCGCGGCCGCGTCGATGAAGATGCGGTGATGCTCCACGCGATCGGCGCTCTCGGCGGCCGACACCATGAACAGCGTGTCGACGCCCTCGAGCGCGGCGGCGGCGGCCGCGGCATCCGAGTATCCCCCGACGTGCACGTCCGCACCGTCGAGGCGGGGAGCGCGGGCAGGATCGCGGACGAGGAGTCGTTGCGGGATGCCACGGGCGGCCAGGTCGCGGGCGACGCGACCTCCTACGGCTCCGGTCGAACCGGTCACGGCGATGGCGGGGCGAATCGGCATGCGTCCTCCGAGGGTCGGTCTTCCCAGGGTAGGACGCCCACCGCGCGTCGGCTCCGCCGCGCGCACATCAGGGGCCGAGGCCGGGGTCAGTTCGCGGGCGCCACCAGTCGGGCGACCCGGACGCGGACGTGCGCGGGCACGCCGTCGTCGCCGAGCGCGTGAACTGCCTGGGCGACGGCAGCGGCCACGGCGGCGGAGTCGTCTTGCTCGGAGACCCCGATGCAGACGGTGATGTCGCGCGATCCGGCTTTCTCGGTCACGGCGGCGAGCGAGCCCGCCACGTCGGCGACGTGCTCGAACGCCCGCGCCGCGAGGGGGCGCGCCGAGTAGGTCTCGCGGACTCCGCCGACGGCGGCCACCACCCCGTCGACGCGTGGCGCCAGTGCGGCGCTTCCGATGTCGCTCATCGCGCTTCCTCCCCCTCGACGTGAACATCGCCCACCGTGATGTCGACACGACCGACCCGCAGGTCGCCGTGCCGTTCGATGGCCGCGCGTACGCCGTCACGCATCTCTGCCACCGCGTCGGTCATCCGCCGCCCGAAAAGGACGCTGATCGACACGCGGATGTCGAGCGGACCGCTCGGTTCGGGCTGGTCGATGCGCACACGTCCGACGAGCACGCCGCGCACGCCGTCTCCGACGCTGCGGACGAGCTCGTACAGCGCGCCTTCGGTGACGACCAGCTCGGTCCCGTCCGCCATGCGCGCGAGGGGGATGTCGCGCCCGGCTCGGAACTCGCGCATGACCTCGCGCATGATCTCGTCGTACCAGGAGTCTGCGATGGGTTCGTTCGCCTGCTCGTCCACGAGCTCGCGGGACAGACGGCCGATGCGCTCCATCGACGCCAACAGCGCCTGGCACTCGGCGTTGCGCTCGATGGCCGCGACCCGAGGGACGCGTCCGCGGTCGAGGTAGGCCGACAGATCCTCGAGCGTGTAGCCCGACCCACCGATGTCGTCGCTCTGCTCGCTCACCGGCATCACCTCCATTCCTGCATGCGTTCGAGCACGGTCTTGCGTGCGCGGGCAAGCCGCCCGCGCACGGTGGCCGGCGTCTCGCCGACCTCTACCGCGATCTCGTCGTAACTGTGGCCGCCCACTTCGCGCAGCACCCAGACCACGCGCAGATCCTCGGGCAGTTCTCCGAGGACCTTCTTGAGCGCGTCCATCTGCGACGATGCCACAACCGAGCGCTCCGGGTCGCCCGCCGCGGCGACCATCTCCTCGTCGATCTGCTCCGAGATCTTGCGCGAGCGCAACCGGTCGGTGGCCTTGCGCGAGACGATCGTCGTGAGCCAGCTGCGCACCTTCTCGGGGTCGGTCAGGTCGGGCAGACGGCGCCAGGCGGTGATCAACGCTTCTTGGACGCAGTCGTCGGCGTCGGCCCGTGAGCCCGTGAGCTTCGTCGCGAAGGCCACCAGGAAGGGTGCGTGCCGGCGCACGAGCAGCCCGAACGCGATCTGATCGCCGTCGGCCGCGCGCGACGCGAGCACCGCGTCGGTAGCGGAGGACAAAGTGGTCATCTCAGGTCCTGTCAGGTGTTTCCCAGCGACAGATCGTGACGAATCGCGAACGGCCGGCGTCCACTTAGCGAAACACTCCGGCGCCTCACACACCGCCGCTTGACGAAAGGACGAAACCCATGGCAGACACCACCAGCACCCGCACCCCCGCCCGCACCGAGGGCGGCAAGAACGTCATCGTCGACCCCGTGGTCGCCAAGGTCGCCGGCATCGCCGCCGCCTCGGTCCCCGGTGTGCACGCCCTCGGCGGCGGAGCCGCCCGCGTGTTCGGCAGCATCCGTCAGGCCGTGGGAGCGAAGGACTACGCGCAGGGCGTGAGCGTCGAGGTCGGCGAGACCGAGGTCGCCGCCGACATCGCCATCCAGGTGGAGTACCCGGAGCAGCTGCAGCGGGTCGCCGCGAACGTCCGGGCCGCCGTGCGCGAGGCGATCACCGAGCTGGTGGGCATGAAGGTCGCCGAGATCAACGTCACCGTGGTCGACGTCTTCATCCCCGGCGACGACGAGGACGTCGACGACGAGACGCGCGTCCACTGACATCGTCCAGGGGCCCCGCGGGCGACATCGCGCCCGCGGGGCCCTGCTGTCGCCCCTGACGGTAACGTCGGAGGCACGCACCCCCGATCTCAAGGACGAATCATGCGCATCGCCCTCACCGGCTCCTCCGGCAAGCTCGGCACCGTCGTCGCCCGCGAACTGCGGGCCGCCGGTCACGACGTCATCGGTCTCGACATCGTGGGCCGACGCGGCCCCGGCTTCGTCCAGGTCGACCTCTCCGACTACGGCCAGGTGATCGACGCCCTGGCGGGCGTCAACGACCAGCACGACGGCGTCGACGCGCTCGTGCACCTCGGCGCGATCCCCGCGCCCGGACTCCGCTCCGACGTCGCGACCTTCCACAACAACATGCTCAGCTCCTTCAACGTGTTCTGGGCCGCCGTGCGACTCGGCATCCATCGCATCGTCTACGCGTCCAGCGAGACCGTCCTCGGCCTCCCCTTCGACGTGCCGCCGCCGTACATCCCGGTCGACGAGGACTACCCGGCGCGACCGGAGTCGGTGTACTCGCTGGTCAAGCACCTCGAAGAGCAGATGGCGATCGAGCTGGTCCGGTGGCATCCGGAGATCTCGATCACCGCGCTGCGGTTCTCGAACGTGATGGTGCCCGAGGACTACAGCGAGTTCCCGTTCGACGACGACGCCACCACCCGCAAGTGGAACCTGTGGGGGTACATCGACGCGCGCGACGGTGCCCAGGCGGTGCAGCGCGCCCTCGAGAACGCCCCCGCCGGCTTCGACCGCTTCATCATCGCCGCCGCCGACACCGTCATGACCCGCCCGAACGCCGAGCTCGTCGCGGAGGTGTTCCCGAATGTGCCGACGAACGGTGACCTCGGTGAGAACGACACGATGCTCTCGATCGACAAGGCGCGCCGGCTGCTCGGCTACGCGCCGCAACACTCGTGGCGCGATCACCGCTGAGACGCGACCCGTCCGCGCGCGGGCGTGTCACACTCGGGGGATGAGCGCCGACGAACCGATCATCCCCCTGCCGACGGCGCGCGAGAAAGAGGTCAGTTTCCTCGCCCGCAGCGGTGCGGTCGTGACGCTGCGCCTCATCGACACCGACCGCTTCGAGGTCAAGCTCGACACCCGGATGGACTACACGGCGACACTCCTCAAGCACGGCGAGCTGTTCGAGTTGCGACCCGCGCCCGGTGTCCGCGCCATCGGCGGTACCGGCATCACGGCCACCGACCTCTACGAGCGGTTCTGACGCCGCGTCAGTCCAGCAGCGCGGGGGTCTCTTCGCGCAGGAGCGCGCGTGCCGCCATGCCGATGACCGCGCTGTAGGTCGGGTAGGCGAAGCGCACCCCGGCCAGGGTGGACACGTCGATACCCGCCGCCATGGCCGTGGTCACCGATTGGATGACCTCGATGGCGTTCTCGCCGACGGCGTGCGCCCCGAGGAGGAGCTCGCGGCGCCGGTCGGCGATGAGCTTGAGGAAGCCGCGCTCGCGGTCGTCGATCACGGCGCGATCGAGATCGGCGAAGCGCACGGTGGCCACCACGCACGCCTCGTCGCGCTCGCGGGCCTCGTCTTCGGTGAACCCGACGCCGGCGTAGTCCGGGTCGGTGAAGCCGCCGGCGGGCAGCAGGTGGTGCGGTGTGCGGCGGTTCGCGCCCAGAACGGCGTTCTCGGCCGCCGCCTCGCCCTCGAACTGGGCCGCCTGCACGAGCATGTCGCGTCCGTTCGCGTCGCCCACCGCGAGGATGTGCGGCACCACGGTGCGGAAGTACTTGTCCACGGGGATCGCCGACCGCTCGACGTCGACGCCGGCGTTCTCGAGTCCCAGGTCGTCGACGTCGGCGGGCCAGCCCGTCGCCATGACGACCACGTCGACCTCGACCGTGTGCGTCGTGCCCTCCGCCCGCCATGTGAGCGCGATGGCCCCCTCGGCGGTGCGCTCGAGCTTCTCGACCGTCTCGATGCCGGGGTGGACGGCGACGCCGTGCTCCGTCATCGACGCCGCGATCGCCTCGGAGATGCTCGCGTCAGAAGCCATCAGCAGGCGCGGTGCGACATCGAGCAGCGTCACCTCGGAGCCGAACGAGCGGAACACCGTCACCAGCTGCGCACCCGTGTTGCCGGCGCCGATGACGGCGACGCGATCAGGCAGCCGGGTCAGTGAGAGGACGTCTTCGGGCACGGTGGCCAGCTCGGCCCCCGGGATCGGCAGTCGTCGCGAGTGTCCACCGACGCACACGAGGATCGACTCCGCGCGGATGCGGCGTCCGCTGTCCAGCACCAGGGTGCGGTCGTCGGCGAACCGCGCTCGACCCTCATGGACGAGGTCGACGCCGGCCGCGGCGAAGCGTTCGGCCTCGCGCTTGATCGAGCGCACGGCATCCACCCGCTCGTTCACCCG
>JAAIGF010184358.1_pt1 | contig 13314 bp, 5 predicted proteins | sample 6487441 | NCBI WGS metagenome assembly JAAIGF01 (sample SAMN13974129, study PRJNA590717) | phyllosphere metagenome | biome: pepper field; feature: multiple bacterial spot infested pepper fields; material: pepper leaves; isolation source: leaves from pepper fields | host: Capsicum annuum ... | reverse complement strand
GCCTGATCCAGCTGACCGCTCAGCGCCTGCAACTCGACGCTCTGCGCGCGGCCCTGGCCGATGCGTTGCAGGTTGTCGCCACCCAGTTGGTGAATGCGCTCGCTGTGGTCACGAATCTCGCTGACGGCGCTGCCCTGGTAGGCCGTTGCCTCGGCGATGCGCGACCTGGCTTCTCATGACCTGCACCGAGTCATTGGCGGCTTGCTGCAGGCGGCTCTGGCGCCAGAGGTGTCTATCGACCTGACTCAGAGGTGGTCAGCCAACTGTTCACCTGACGTATGTCGGCGTCGTTGATTCGCCCGCTCCAGCGATAGAGGACTAATAAGCTGGTGACGTAGTGGTATTGCGATTGCAGCAGATCCCGTTTGGCACGGAACTCCGTCTCGATGCTATTCAGGACGTCTACGGCGTTCATGACACCATAACTGAAGGCTTTCTCGGTGGCGGTTCGTGAGCGCTCGGTCGAGGCCAGTGCGAGTTGCAAGGCTGTCACGCGACTCAGGCTGGCTTGGAGGTTGAGGTAGGCCGTGCGAGTTTCTCGCACCACCTGGCGGCGAAGGGCTTCGTGTTCGTACTGAGCTGCATCGAGTTCAGCATGCAGTGATGAAACCTTGGCCTGGGTCGAGCCGCCACTGTAAAGGGGGATCTGTACGCCCAAAGAGGCAACATAGGTATCCGAACGGGGTGTTGCTGTTCCTTCGTAGCCGATATCGCTGCGCTGAGCGCTGAGGTCGAATGCCAGGGTGGGGAGATGACCTGCCTTGGCCTCACTTAGGGCGGCTTGCGCCGCGTCTATTGCCTGCACTTTGGCTTGCAAGGCCGGGTTGCTCTGCAATGCCGTCTCAACCCAGAAGTTCTGGTTTTGCCGCGGTGGTTGGAAGTTCGGTTGCGCGGCGAGCCGCTTCAGAGGGTGTTCCAGCGAGCGCCCAGTTAGCTCGGCAATTGCCTCTCTGTCGATTTCGATCTGGTTGGCCGCTTCGATGGCCCTTGCTTTAAGTAGGTCTACTCGGGCTTGGAGCTCGAGCACATCCGTGACCCTGGCCATCTTTTTCCTAAACAATGACTCGATACGGGTGTGGTTGCGCGCCGTTGCGTCCAGTTCTGCCTGAGTCAGTTGCAACTCATCCTCGGCCGCCAGCGCCGCAAAGTAGCGTTCTGCGAGGTCAATGCTTGCTTGGACCCGAGCCTCTTCATATTCGAATGTGCTCTGTCTAGTGAGTGCCGAAAACTTCTGGTAGTTGCGCCACGCTTGAGGCGCGTATAGCAATTGACTTAGCCCGAGAGAATAGGCCTGGCCGTTATAGCGGCTGCGGGCAAGGTCGTCTTCGCGCAGGCTGTGATTAAAACTGGCGTTGCCTCCAAGTTGTGGTAGCAGGCGGCCCAAGGCTTCGCGCTGGCGCCCTTCGCTGCTTTTTTCCAGCGCCTCGGCCCTGAGTATCCTGGGATCCGCGTTGCGGGTTTCGATATACAGGTCCCAGAGGTCGACGTGCGTGCTGGTGGCCATTGCAAGATTCGCATGTACCAGAGCGCAGACCCCCAGTATCGACCGCTTGAGTATTGAAGTGCGCACGCTTCAGTCCTCGATCAGTGACCGTGCCAGTGCGTCGCCGGCAGGCTGCAGCAGGTAGTTGAGCAGTGTGCGCTCCCCCGTATTAATCAGAACTTCCGCTGGCATTCCTGGCAGCAAGCTCAACCCTCCGAGACTGGCCCGGCCCTTTTCGGTTACTTCGAGACGACCAAGGTAGTAGGGCATGCCTGTTTCCGCATCTGTCAAGCGGTCGGCAGATATATGTGTCAGCACGCCTTCGATTACCGGCGTGGTGCTGCTCTTGAAGGCGCTGAAGCGAATATCGGCATGGCGACCGATGGCTACTCGGTCGATGTCTATAGGTGCGATGCGTGCCTCGACGACCAGTTCCGCGTTGGTGGGGACGATGTCCAGCAATGGTGTGCCGGCGCCCACGACTCCGCCCACCGTATGCACGCTCAGGCCAATCACCATGCCCGACTCCGGAGCCACAATTCGCGTCCTTCCGAGCCTGCTCTGAATAGCGGCCAGGCGCTCGCGCAAGTCTCGCACGCGGGTGCGCGTGTCACCGAGTTGGCTTGCCACGTCGCTGGCAAAGGACTTGTTCAGTTGCAGCGTCTGCAGTCGGGTCTCGCTTATGCGCAAGCGTGCCTGCGCGATTGCGGAGCGATGCTCGGCAATTTCGCTACGCAGGCGGGTCAAGCTGCGTTCTTGATCGCGCAGCCGTTGGATATCTATAAAGCCTTCGACGAGAAGCGCTCGCAGGTCGGTAATTTCTTCGGCATAAGAGCCAGCCAGTTCCTGCTTGCTGGACACCATCGTTTCAAGACCTTCGATCTGCGCCTCAAGCTGCACGATGGTTTTTTCCAGAATGCTAATTTCTCCCGACAAGCTGTTGCGCCTGGTCTGGAAAATCTGCTCCTCGTTAGCCATAGCCTCTTGGATGCGCGGATCGCCGGGGGCAAAATCCGGCACCAGTAAGGCGCCATCGTGATCTTTTTGCTCTGCCTGCAGGCGAGACTGCTGGGCCAACAGTGCGATCAACTGGCTGCGTACTACCTCAAATTCAGCGCGAAGCTGGCTGTCATCCAGCTCAAGAAGAATGTCGCCTACCTCGACCGGGTCGCCCTCGCGCACATACAGGGCGTGGACAATGCCACCCTCCAAGTGCTGCACTGTCTTGCGGTAGCTCTTGACCGTTACGACTCCCGGGGCGAGCGCAGCACCATCCAATGGCGCCAGACTGGCCCAGCCTCCGAACAGGCCGAAGGTCACGATGAGAATTACATAGCCCAGGCGCCGGATAGGCTTGTCGTCCATCGGGAGGGGGGCGAGGGGTTGGCTCTGGAGTTTCGGGCTGTTCATATCGGCTCACCGAGGCTCGGCTTGCCGAGGGCCGGTGGCGTTTACGTCCTGGTCACCCTGCAGTTGCTTGAGCACTTTGTCGCGAGGACCACATAGCAGCATTTCGCCGGCGTTCATTACGACCAGGCTGTCGAGCTGGGCCAGTACATTGGGCCGGTGGGTGATGACGAACAAAGTACTGCCGCGTTGTTTCATGACTTGTAGCGCCCGAGCCAGCATCTTTTCCCCAGCTTCATCGAGGTTCGAGTTGGGCTCGTCCAGAATCAGTACTCTGGGGTTGCCATAAAGTGCACGAGCCAGGCCTATGCGCTGGCGCTGCCCGCCGGAAAGGCCTCCACCGTTGGCACCGATTCTGGTGTCATAGCCTTGTGGTAATTGCAGGATCAGTTCATGCACACCTGCCAGTCGCGCCGAGTCCACGACGGCGTCGGCGTCCAGTTCGCCCAAGCGGGCGATATTTTCGCCGATGCTGCCCTCGAATAGCTCTATGTCCTGCGGCAGATAGCCAAGGTAGCGGCCTAGTTCCTCGCGGCGCCACTGACCTACGTCTGCGCCATCCAAACGGACGTGCCCCTCTAGCGCTGGCCAGATGCCGAGCAATGCACGTGCCAGGGTCGACTTGCCCGAGCCGCTGGGGCCAATAATGCCGACGGCGGTGCCTGGTTTGACGTGAAAACTGATGTTTCTGATTATCGGCTTGGTGTTGCCTGGGGCGCCGGTATGGAGATTCTCCACGGCAATATTGCCAAGAGGTGCGGGCAGCGGCATCGGCTCGGGCTCCTGTGCAACCTTGGCCAGCAGGTCGTGTAGGCGCGCATACTGCGAGCGTGCGCCGATAAATCCCTTCCAGGCGCCAATCATCTGGTCGATTGGCGCCAGAGCCCGGCCCAGGAGAATTGAGCCCGCGATCATCAGGCCGCCACTGATCTCCTGATTGATCGCCAAGTAGGCGCCTAGGCCGAGGACTAATGATTGCACCAGTTGGCGAAAAGTCTTCGACACAGAGTTGATCGCACCGGCGCGATCACTGGCCAAGCTCTGTAGAAGCAGAACCTTGTGCACCTGTTTTAGCCAGCGCTGGCGGAGGCTGGGCAGCATGCCCATTGCTGCAATCGCCTCCGCATTGTTCAGGCTCTTGCCGGTCAGACTGGTGGCAAGAAGTTGTTCATGATTGGCCTGCTGTAGTGGGGCGTGAGTCAGGCGTTCATTCAACATGGCCAGGGCGACCAATAGAAGCGCACTGATCACTCCCAGCCAGCCGAACCAAGGATGGAAGATAAACATCACGGCTAGGTAAATCGGCAGCCAGGGTGCGTCGAAGAAGGCGAACAGGCCACTTCCGGTAAGAAACTGGCGCAGGCCATTGAGGTCGCTGAGTGGTTGGGTAGTGGCGTTGACGCCCCCTGAGTCCAGCGCGAGCTTAAAACCAGCATCGTGGAGGCGAGCGCCCAGATCGTTTTCCAGGCGGGTACTGATGCGCACCATGATACGTGAGCGCACCCACTCTAGGGCTCCCATGCTGAGCATCAGAAACAGCATGATCAGAGTCAGCATCAGCAGCGTGGCTTTGCTGCCGCTGCCCACTGCACGATCGTAGACCTGCAGCATGTAGAAAGAGGGCACCAGCATCAGCAGGTTGATAAAGAAGCTGAACAGCGCCACCGCGAAAAAACTCGTACGACAGGCAATCAAGGTACGTTCAAGGTCGGTTTGCGATAACCGCAGCATTATCAGGATCCGGTGCGTCAATATTTGAACAAAGAGATGCGGGTGAGGGGGAGTTGGGGAGGAGGTGGAGTTTGCCTCTTGTAGCGCGCCGGCTCCACCTTGGGCGGAGCCGGCGTAAGGTTGCTACGTTAGAGGCTAAAGTCTCCAGTGCTCAGTTCGGATGTGCCGATCAGCTTGATGGAAAAATCTGCTGCTAAGGTGCCGCCGCTATTGCCGTAGACGATCAGGTCTTCACCTTCCTGGACGGCCCATAGTTGTCTAGCGCCAGTGGCAGCGAATTGCTCGCCAACCCCCATGAATTGCCATCCTTTGAGGGGGCTGAAGTCAAGTTTGTCCTGTCCTTCTCTGTTGAAATCGTGAATCACATCCTGCTTGCCTTCGCCGAGGCCGAGATCCTTGAGTGAGGTGAAACGGAAAGTGTCGTCGCCGGCGCCGCCATGCATGATGTCTGTACCTGCGCCCCCGATCAGTACATTTTTTCCGCCCTCACCGGCATGGAGAGTATCGTCGCCGGCTCCGCCGCTGAGGATGTTGTCGCCCGCGTTGCCCCGGATCACGTTATTCAGCGCATTGCCGGTCAGGTTGAGCCAGAGATCTTCAGTATCACTGGCGTCAAGATTCTCCAAGTTGGCGCCGAGGACCAGGGTGGTGGCCTTGCCGGCGTCCGCGAGCTTGTCCAGGACGTCCTGGCTGATACGCAGTTGCAGGGTGTCCTCGCCTTCACCCTTTTTCTCGAGGATGCTGTCTTCGAGGGCGACCGTAGCCTTGGCGCCAGTGCCTTTGGCAATCAGGTCGACGATGTACGTGTCGTCACCTAGACCGCCAATCAGCTTGTCGACTCCACCCCGGCCGTCGAGGGAATTGTCACCAGAGTTGCCGGTAATGACGTTCTTCTCGTTATTGCCGGTGCCGACGATATGTTCGCTGCCCTCAAGTATTAAGTTCTCAACATGGCCGGTGAGTTCGTAGCTGACATGGGCCTTGACCGTATCGGTGCCTTCCTTGTCGTTTTCTTCCACGATGTCGCCGATGTTTCTGACGACATAGAGGTCGTTGCCCTTACCGCCCCGCATGGTGTCGACGCCAGCGGAATTGAGGCCACCGTCTAGGACGTTGTTGCCGTCATTGCCGATTAGTAGGTTGGCTTGCGCGTTGCCGGTGGCATTGATCGCGGCTTTGCCGAGCAGAGTGAGGTTTTCCAGATTGTCGCCCAGGGCCCAGTGGACAGTAGATTCGACAGTGTCCTCGTCACCTTCGCTGTCCAGTTCGACTATCTGCGCGTCCTTGTGGCCGACCCTATAGGTGTCGTTGCCTGCGCCACCCTTCAGTACAGTGGCATTCTTGCCACCGTCTAGAATATTGTCGGCGGTATTGCCGATCAGCTCGAACAGGCCGGTACCAGTAAATTGGATATTCTCGACATGCTGAAGGCTGTCCTGGCTAAGGTCGACGAGCAATGTCTCGGTCTTCGACGTATTTTTGTAGGTGATGCGCAGGGTATCGTTACCTTCGTTCGCCAACTCCTCTACCAGATCCAGCTCTTCCGCGCGGTCGAGCGCGTAAGTGTCGTTACCCTTGCCGCCGATCATGGTATCGATACCGGCCTTGCCGTCGAGAATATTGTCGGCATCGTTGCCAATCAGGGTGTTGGCATCAGCGTTGCCGTTCAGGTGGAGTCTGGTTTGCACGGTCTGGCTGGCGTCTAGGGTCTCCAGGTTGGCCCCCAGGGTCAGGGTCGAGTAGTTCTCGGTCAGCACCTCGCCTCGCAGGATCAAGGTGTCGTCGCCGCCATTGGCAGTCTCGGTGAGCGTGTCCTCCAGGGTGACGCTGGCCTTCGCGCCAGTGCCCTTCTGGATCAGATCGACAATGTAGGTGTCGTTGCCGGCGCCACCGCTCAGCTTATCCACGCCCTTGCCGCCATCGAGATAGTCGTCGCCAGCTCCGCCATTGAGGGCATTGTTGCCTTCGTTGCCGATCAGCCTATTGTCCTGTGCGTTGCCGGTGCCACTGATATTGGCGCTTCCTGTGAGTTCCAGGTTCTCCAGATTGGCCCCCAGAGTCCAGTTGACAGAGGAGCGCACGGTATCGGTGCCTTCACCCTCTTGTTCGATTACTACGTCTTTCAGATTGTCAATGACGTAGATATCGTCACCGGCGCCGCCAACCAGAGTGTCTGCTCCGGTGCCCCCATTCAGGATGTTGTTGCCGCGATTGCCGACCAATCGGTTGTCGGCGTCATTGCCGGTGCCATCAATGCTGCCGTCGCCGCTCAGGGTTAGATTTTCTAGGTGCTCACCTAGGGTGTAACTGGCGCTGCTCATGACCGTATCGGAGCCGCCTCCGGCCTCTTCGATGACTACGTCATCAGCATTGTCGATGATGTAGAGGTCGTTGCCCTTGCCGCCTTTCAGCACATTGTTACCGGTGCCGCCGATCAATACGTCGTGGCTGTCACCCCCGCTGAGGGTGTCGTTACCTGCGCCGCCATCCAGGGTGATGCCACTGGCCCCGGTCCAGGTCAGAATATTGTCTCCATCATCACCTGTGAGCGTTAGGGCATTGCCGTTGGCGTCGAAGCGTTTGACGTAAATGTCGCCGCTGCCTTCGCCAAAGTTGGCAGTGCGCTCTGTGGCTTCCCAGGTGATCAGGAAGCCGCCGTCAGCGCTGGCTGTTACCGAGGGGAAGAAGTCCTGATTGGGAGCGCTGGCGACTACCAATTCGTCGCCCACCTTGGCGCCATTCTTGTCATAGACCTGTGCGTATAGCCTTGAGGGACCGTTGTACTGCTCACGTTCATCACTGGTCGCATAGGTAATGACGTAGCCACCGCCCTCCAGGGCAGTAATAGCTGGGTCGTTATAGAAACCTGAAGTACTGTTGACCTGGCTCTCTCCACCCAGCTTCTTACCATCTGCGCTGAAGCGCTGCGTGAAGATATGCGTATCGACTGTGCGCTCCTCGACCATGTTATTGCCCCATTCGTCCTCATATTTGAGATCATCGTGGGTTTCACGGGTCCATGTGACGACATAGCTGCCATCTGCGAGGGCGACTACTTCCGGATCGCCTTGGTCGCCCTTAGTATTGGTATTGACCTGGATGGCTTTGCCGTCCGGCGTTCCGTCGGCCTTGAATCGCTGCAGGTAGATTTCCTCGCTTTCTTTGGCGTCGTTTACATATTCCCATGCAACGACGAAACCACCGCTCGGCAGGGCGCTGACACTGGGTTCGAAGGCCTGCAGGTCGCCGGTGGCCAGTGCGATGGGCTGTCCCTTGGCGCTGCCGTCGGCATTGAATAGCTGGATGTAGGCTTGGCCCTCACTTTCCAGGTATTCACCGCCCGAGCCAGACTCATCCGGAATCCACGAGTCGGGAGTCTCTTCGGTCCAGGCGAGGACGAAACTGCCATCTTTCAGTTGCGTAATCGAAATGTCATCGACATTTCGAGCCTGATCGACCTGCGATAGCTCTATTGACTGGCCAGTCGAATGGCCCTCGGCATCGTAGCGTTGAACATAAAAGGCATCGCCCTCGTAGTTTCCCCAGACCAGAGCAAAACCATCGCCCAGCGCTGAGACGCTCAACGAACCGCGCTCGTATTCGATACCGCTTGCAATCGTTTGCTGCCAGTTTCCATCGCGGAAGAGCTGGATTTGTACTTCAGGGCCTTGCTTCCAAGCCACCACTTGGGTGCCATCTGCCAGTGTGGTGGTGGATGGCGTTTCGGAGTCGGACTGGCCGCTTTCCAGCGAGATGCTGCCGTCGTTGATCGTGATGGCGCCGTCGGCGAACTGGAGCTGCTCAATGCTGATCAGAGTGTCGCGCTGGGCTCCGTTAATGACCTGCAGGTTGCCTTGGCCGTCGAGGCCGAAGCGGTAGTCGGACTGATCGCCGGTAAAGATGGCAGTGTCTTCGCCTAAGCCGCCATCGAAGGTGTCGCTGCCATTGCCTCCAGCCAGTCGATCGTCGCCAGCGCCGCCATTGAAGATGACGTCGTCATCGCCGATCCAGGTCAGATCATCGTTGTCGTCGCCACTCTCGATCAGGGTCAGGGCGTTGCCGATTGCTCTGCCATCGGCATCGTAACGCTGGCTGAACAGAGAAGAGCCGCTGTCGCCATTTTCGTTGGCATTCGTCCAGGTGATGAAAAAACCACCGTCCGGCAGGGAGGTGACTTTGGCTTCGTAGGAGCTGCCAGAGGCATTGACGATGAAGCTGTCACCGCGAGGCTGGAGATCGGCATCCAGCAGTTTGGCGTAGGTGGTGTTCCCTTCGCTCCAGTTGTATGTAGACCAGACGGCCAAATACGTGCCGTCTGCCAACAGGGTCAGGCTGGCATCGTTGGCATTGGGGTTGCCGACTGGGATTACGACCTCTGCATCGCCGACAGACTCTAATGCACTGTCGAATTTCTGCGCGATCAGGGTGCGACCGAAAATAGGGGCGGCCTCGACATTGGCTACCCAGCTCGCCAGATAACCATCGTCGGTCTTGATCAGGGAGTAGTAACTGGCGTTAGGGTAGTCGGTATCTAGGGTGTGCAAAAATTGCGGAGCACCTTTGGCGCTGCCGTCGGGGTTGAATTCACGCACGTAAAAGGCGCTGTGGTACTCGCTGCTGGTATAGCCCGAGCCAAAGCCGTCTTCGTTCCAGGTATGGGTCGCTGTTTCATGGGTATAGGCAATCAGGAAACCGCCGCCGTCCAGAGGCAGGATGATCTGGTCGTCAGGTACGCTATTGGTGAATGTCTCGGTGTTGGCTTTCTGCGCCGTACCGATTTTCTTGCCGTCGGCGCCGTATAGCTGCAGATACAGGTCGCCGGTCTCGTCCCTATAGCGGCTGTCCATCTCCCCGTCGGTCATATCGAGTGCCGGGTTGTTGGTACTGGCGCGTTTTTCAACAGCTGAAGCCCAGGACACCACATAATTGCCATTGGGCAATACGCTGATGACCACATCCTCCAGTTCCGCGCTTTTACTGCTAGCAACAGTCTGCGCCTTGTTCGTGGCGTTGCCGTCCTCGTCGAACTGCTGGATAAGGACCGAACTTATACCCTTGCTCTCGGTAGACCAGGCGATGAAATAGCCGCCATCGGCAGTGGAGGTTACGCTGGGGTCTTCGGCTTCGCCGGAAACAATCTTGGTTTCCTTGAGCAATTTGCCGGAGGCATCGTAGTGCTGAAGGGTGACACCTTCGTCAGGATCGCCGTCCCGGGAACCGTAGTGTTCCCATACCAGCACATAGCCGCCGCCCTTGAGCGCCGTGCTTGCGGGGGTGCCGAAGTACTGGGTGTCCGAGCTGGCGACCCGGTTGTCGAAACTCTGGCTCAGGTCGACGCTGCCTCCGCCGGCAAATGTCACGGTGAAGTTATCGGTCTCTCGTGCGACTTCGGTACCGTCATCTCTGCGGTTGATGACGAACTCGCCGCCGTCGCGACTGAAGGTGTAATCCGTTTGATTCCCTTGGAGGATGCTCATAGTCCCTGTCCTTGCTGTGGAGATCGTCGTCTTGATGGCGGAGAAGTTCTGGCGTCTTTTTCTTGGCGCAAATGAGCGTGCTTTTTAGCAGAGGCTGCGGAGTAATGGCAATGGGCTACCTTGCTGGCCGGGAACGACTGCGAGAGTGGCCTGGGGGCAATATCTCACGATCATCTTGATAGGCAGCTGCCGAGCGGGACTTGTTGTTCCTGCCCGGAGTTGCCAAGGCTCCCGAAGGGGCGAGGTCTTTCAGCTGAAAAGGAAGTCGCTGCTGTCAAGTGCGCTTATACCGATCAGCTTAATGGAAAAGTCAGCGTCAAGGTTGCCGCTGCTGTTGCCATAGAGAGTCAGGTCGCTGCCGTCATGCACAGCCCAGAGCTGTTTGGTGCCGGTGACAACGCCATCTTCCTTAAAGCTCCAGCCCTTGAGCGCGCTGAAGTCGAGCTTATCCTTTCCTGCCTTATTGAAACCATGAATCACATCCTGCTTGCCTTCGCCGAGGCCGAGATCCTTGAGTGAGGTGAAACGGAAGGTGTCGTCGCCTGCGCCGCCATGCATGATGTCCGCTCCGGCGCCTCCGATCAGCACGTTTTTTCCGCCCTCACCAGCATAGAGAGTGTCGTTACCGGCACCGCCGCTGAGGATGTTGTCACCAGCGTTGCCCCGGATCACGTTGTTCAGTGCGTTGCCGGTCAGGTTGAGCCAGAGGTCTTCAGTGTCACTGGCGTCAAGGTTTTCCAAGTTGGCGCCGAGGACCAGAGTGGTGGCCTTGCTAGCATCCGCCAATCTGTCCAGAACATCCTGGCTGATCCGTAGTTGCAGAGTATCTTCACCTTCGCCTTTCTTCTCGAGGACGCTGTCTTCAAGGGCGACTGTCGCCTTGGCACCTGTGCCCTTGACGATCAGGTCGACGATATAGGTATCGTCGCCTTTGCCGCCGATCAGCCTGTCGGCGCCGCCTTTGCCGTCGAGAATGTTGTTGCCGTCGTTGCCGGTGATGACGTTCTTCAATTCATTACCGGAGCCCTTGAGATCGCCGCTGCCGGTGAGAATCAGGTTCTCGACATTATCGCTGAGTGTATAAGTAACCGATGCCTTGACGGTATCGGTACCTTCCTTGTCGTTTTCCACGACCTCATCGTCCTCATGGTCGACGATATAGGTATCGTTGCCTTTACCGCCAATGAGGGTGTCAATGCCAGCACCGCCGTCGAGAATATTGTTGCCGTCGTTGCCCCGCAGGATGTTGTTGAGCGCGTTGCCCGTGCCATTGAGGGCAGCCTTGCCCGTAAGGATAAGCTCTTCGAGATTCGCACCGAGGGTGAAGTGGATGGAGGAAATGACCTTGTCCCAGCCTTCGCCGGCGTTTTCATGCACCTGTGCATCCCTATGGGTCACATGGTAGGTATCATTACCACTGCCGCCGCGAAGGGTGCTGGCGGTCTTTCCTGCATCGAGCACATTATCGGCATTGTTGCCGATCACCTCGAACACGCCGCTGCCGGTGATCTGTACGTTTTCGACTTCAGCTAGGTTGGCTGCGCCCAGGTTGACCACTGCTGGAGCGGAATTGCTGCCACCTTTGAAGGTGATGCGCAGGGTGTCGTTGCCGGCATCATGGTAGGTGTTCTCCAGATCCCGGTTGATCCACTCCAATTCGCGGATGTCGTCAAGGATATAAAGGTCGTCGCCATCTCCGCCGACCATGATGTCCACGCCCTTACCACCGTCGAGCAGATCGTGTCCGGCACCGCCATATAACTGATCGTCCCCAGCCAGGCCGAACAATTGGTCGTCGCCATCGCCACCATAAAGTTCGTCGGAACCTAGATTACCGGTGATCTTGTCGTCGCCGGCGCCCCCGAAGAGCCAGTTATGGCCCTTGTCGGTGCCGGTAATGGCGTCGTCGCCGCTCAGCAGGGCCATTAGTAGGTCAACCTGAGAAATAGTTCGGTATGAGAGGTAATCAGCTAGCTCGTCCAAGATGGTTTGGGCCATGGCGCTGGCCTGATAGGAGCCGGAGTGGCTCATGCCGTCGGTATAGAGGCTCTCGCCATTGAACTTAAGGTTGTCTAGCCTGCTGCTGGGCTTGAACGTGCCAGTCAGGGCGTCGTAGGTCAGCCCTGGCTGGCTGCTCAAGGAAAGGTTGTAGGAGTGAGAGGAAGTGGTCTGGTTCGCTCCGCTCTTTTCGGTCAGTTTCTCGTTATGGGCTTTGTTGTAGGTGTTGATGGTGAGCGTCTGCAAGGCACCGCTGGATTGGTAGTTGGCCTGCCCCACGAAATTAATCGTGTCCGAAAAAGACTGATTGCCGGTTGTCGAGGTTTCGCTGTTGAAATAGCTCGCTTTGGCTTTCGTGATGGAGAGGCTCTTGTCGCTGCCATAGCCCCGGGCAAGGGTAATGTCTGCACTGGCATTGTTCTTGACGGTGGTCTGGAATAATGGCTGCCCGGCGATATTCTTCGTCGCGTAGTTGTCGCTCAGGGAAAACTTATTGTAGCTGGATGAGTGATTACTGTCGGTCAGCTTGATCTCACGTGAGCCGTTGACCCAGCCGATATGTTTTTTATTCTCGTCCAGCAGTTTCGTAGTGTCGTAGCGATAGAGTACTTTTGCCGAGAGGTTTGCAGGCGTTCCAACGAATGGACTGTAGTCGTCAAATCTGGCCCAGGAAATCTTGCGACTCTCTAATTGAGAGGCCTGGGAGGCAAGTGCGGCTGTGATGCCGTCCACATAGCCGTTATTGGCGTTCCCGTTGAAGCTGTAGTTCAGGGCGTTGATGATGTTGGTAAGGAGTGCGAAATTGTCGTTGGTCTTGATGATCGCCATCTAAGAACATTCTTCCTTGAATTAAATATGTCGGCATGAGAGGCCTACGTGGGCCAATCTCGGTCATGCTTGCCAAGTGTTGGCGCTCGCCCTGCAGGGCGGCCTCAGTACTTGGCAACAGTCCGCTATGATTTCATAGACGCAAAAAATGAGCTGCGAGTGAGGCCTAAGCTGGGTGCGCCCAATGTGAGTACCGGACTTTATAATCCTGCGGGTATTGTGAAAAGGCTGGTTATCGCGCTGTGTGATCCACGTACAACTCCACCCTGTTACGACCGCCGTTCTTGGCGCGGTACAGCGCCTCGTCGGCGCGTTGCGACAGGTGCTTGCTGTCCAGGTCATCGCCCAGTTCGGCGATGCCGCAGCTGAAGGTGCAGCTCAGGTCATGCG
>JAAIGF010138517.1_pt1 | contig 13331 bp, 14 predicted proteins | sample 6487441 | NCBI WGS metagenome assembly JAAIGF01 (sample SAMN13974129, study PRJNA590717) | phyllosphere metagenome | biome: pepper field; feature: multiple bacterial spot infested pepper fields; material: pepper leaves; isolation source: leaves from pepper fields | host: Capsicum annuum ... | reverse complement strand
CGGCGATGGCCAGGCTCAGCGCGGCACCGGGCAGGTTGCCCCAGTGTTGTTTACCGGCGGTGGCCGGCAAGGACGGCAGACGCAGTACAGGCACGGGTGGCTCGCGATTGGTAACGATTTGGCCCCCGATTGTAACTATCCCCGAGGATGACTGTCAGTGTTTCGACCGCTGCAGATTGCCGACCCCTGGCTGGGTCGTCATAATGTAGCCCCTTTTTTCAGCCCCTACATGTGGAAGGTATTGCCGTGACTCAGAAGCCCGACCAGTGTCTTGGTGAATGGATTGACCGTGAAGCTCTCGCCGAGGCGATGATTCCGCTGATTGGTCAGCTGTACCGCAACAACAACGTGGTGCTGTCGATCCATGGCCGCAGCCTGATCAACCGCTCGGTCATCGAGATTCTCAAGGCGCATCGTTTCGCCCGTCACCGTCAGGCTGACGAGAGCGGCCTGGCCGTTCACGACACCTACGCCGTACTCAAGGCCATGAGCGAGCTCAAGCTGGGCGCTGCGTCCGTCGACCTGGGCAAGATGGTCGGCAAGTTCAAGGCTGAAGGTAACGGCCGCAGCATCGAGCAGTTCGTCAAGGACGAGCTGGCCGATGTCGCCAACCAGCAGAACGCTTCGCCACGCAAGGGTACTGACGTCGTCCTTTATGGTTTCGGTCGTATCGGCCGTCTGCTGGCCCGCATCCTGATCGACCACACCGGTGGTGGCGACGGCCTGCGTCTGCGCGCCATCGTCGTGCGCAAGGGCGCCGAGAATGACCTGGTCAAGCGCGCCAGCCTGCTGCGTCGCGACTCGGTGCATGGCAAGTTCAATGGCACCATCACCATTGATGAAGAGAACAGCACCCTGACCGCCAACGGCAACCTGATCCAGGTGATCTACGCCAAGGATCCGTCGGCCATCGACTACACCCAGTACGGTATCAAGGATGCCCTGCTGGTCGACAACACCGGCGTATGGCGTGACGCCGAAGGCCTGGGTCAGCACCTCAAGTGCCCGGGCGTCGACCGCGTGATCCTCACCGCACCGGGCAAGGGCGCGCTGAAGAACATCGTGCATGGCATCAACCATGGCGAAATCACTGCCGATGACAAGATCATCTCGGCCGCCTCCTGCACCACCAACGCCATCGTGCCGGTGCTCAAGGCCGTCAACGACCAGTACGGCATCATCAATGGTCACGTCGAAACCGTTCACTCGTACACCAACGACCAGAACCTGATCGACAACTTCCACAAGGGCAGCCGTCGTGGCCGTAGCGCCGCGCTGAACATGGTCATCACCGAAACCGGTGCGGCCACCGCTGCCGCCAAGGCGCTGCCGGTGCTCAAGGGCAAGCTGACCGGCAACGCGATCCGCGTACCGACGCCGAACGTGTCGATGGCCATCCTCAACCTCAACCTGGAGAAGGCCACCAGCCGCGAAGAAATCAACGAGTACCTGCGCCAGATGGCCATGCACTCGGATCTGCAGAAGCAGATCGATTTCGTCAGCTCCCAGGAAGTGGTGTCCACCGACTTCGTCGGCTCGCGTCACGCCGGTGTGGTCGATGCCGAAGCCACCATCGCCAACGATAACCGCGTCGTGCTGTACGTCTGGTACGACAACGAGTTTGGCTACAGCTGCCAGGTGATTCGCGTGATGGAAGACATGGCCGGGGTCAACCCGCCGGCGTTCCCGCGCTGATTGCAGGTCAAGCAGTACGAGATGGGAGCCTTCGGGCTCCCATTTTTTTTGCCTACTGTCCCTGGCGGCCTGCGGGCTGTCGCAAGCGACGTCAAAAATCGCTCCTAGCGTTTTTTTCCTGCTGATTTTTCGTGACCGCTCAAGGCTGAAGGGGTAGGGAGGTGCGGCGTTATGTCGCCACCCCGCGAGCCAGTCGTGGTGAATTTTCTGTTGCGTTCTGTAACGGAAATCCGAAAAAAACCAGGCGCTTGGGTGGCGTCGCGTTGTCGCACAACTCTATAATCCCGGCGATTTCTTACCTGCGTTCGACATTGATCCACGCCAATAGCGATATTGGGGTGCGTCTTGCTTTGTGACTGGCGGTTTGTCGAGCGTCATTCAAAAATTTATAAGCTCAGTGGTTAGGCAAACCTATGATCAAAATAAAACGTGGGCTCGATCTGCCCATAGCCGGCGCGCCGGCTCAGCAGATCGATACCTCGAGAGCGGTGCGCAGCGTGGCTGTCATCGGCTTCGATTATCACGGGATGAAGCCCACCATGGCGGTGCAGGTGGGCGACCGGGTCAAGTTGGGGCAGATTCTGTTTTCCGACAAGCGCTCCGAGGGCATCCACTACACCGCGCCAGGCGCCGGTGTGATCAGCGCGATTCACCGCGGTGAAAAACGCGTGTTGCAATCGGTGGTCATCGATCTCGATGGCGACGAGCAGGAGACCTTCGCGCACTATCCGACCGCTCAGTTGAGCAGCCTGGATGCTGCCCAGGTTCGCGACAACCTGCAGCGGTCCGGTCTGTGGACGGCACTGCGTACACGGCCTTTCAGCAAGGTGCCGGCGGTCGATGCCGTGCCGAGCTCGATTTTCGTCACGGCCATCGATACCCATCCATTGGCCGCCGACCCGGCGCCAATCATCGCCGAGCATGCCGACGATTTTGAAAACGGCCTCAAGGTGCTTGCGCGCCTCGGCAGCGTATTTCTGTGCAAGGCGCCTGGCGTCAGCCTGCCGGGTGAAGGAGTCGAAGGTGTGCGTAGCCAGGCGTTTGCCGGCCCGCACCCGGCTGGCCTGCCGGGCACTCATATCCACTTCCTCGATCCGGTCAGCGCCGGCAAGAGTGTCTGGGCGATCAATTATCAGGACGTGATCGCGATCGGCAAACTGTTCACCAGCGGCCAATTGTGGGTCGAGCGCGTGGTCGCACTGGCTGGGCCGGTGGTCGAGCGCCCGCGCTTGCTGCGTACCCGCCTGGGCGCCAACCTCGATGAGCTGACTGCCGGTGAACTCGCAGTTGGTAATAATCGGGTCATTTCCGGCTCCGTGCTGGGCGGCCGCACCTCGCGTGGCTCGTGCGCTTACCTGGGCCGCTACCACCTGCAGGTGTCTTGCCTGGCCGAAGGCACTGAGCGCGAAATGTTGCACTACCTGCGTGCCGGGGTGAACAAGCACTCGATCCTCAACATCTTCGTCTCCAAGCTCAACGCCGCCAAGCGCTTCGCGTTTTCCACCAGTACCAATGGCAGCCCGCGCGCCATGGTGCCGGTCGGCAACTATGAAGAGGTGATGCCGCTGGACATCCTGCCGACGCAATTGCTGCGTTCGCTGATCGTCAGCGACACCGAGATGGCCCAGCAGCTCGGCTGCCTGGAGCTCGACGAGGAAGACCTGGCGCTGTGCACCTACGTGTGTGCCGGCAAATACGAATACGGTCCGATCCTGCGTGATTGTCTGACCCTCATCGAGAAGGAGGGTTGAACATGGGCGTTCGTCAGTTCCTCGACAAGATCGAACACAACTTCGAAAAAGGTGGCAAATACGAGAAGTGGTACGCCCTTTACGAGGCCGTGGACACCTTCTTCTATCGCCCCGGCAGCGTGACCAAAACCACCGCTCACGTACGTGACGGCATCGACCTCAAACGCATGATGATCACCGTGTGGGCCTGTACCTTCCCGGCAATGTTCTTCGGCATGTGGAACACCGGTTACCAGGCCAACCTGGTCTACGCGCAGAGCCCCGATCTGCTGGCTGCCCAGGAAGGCTGGCGTTTCGCGCTGATCGGCTCGCTGGGCGGCTTCGACCCGAGCAGCCTGTGGGACAACTTCATCCAGGGCGCGGCGTACTTCCTGCCCATCTACCTCACGGCGTTCATCGTCGGCGGTTTCTGGGAGGTGCTGTTCGCTTCCATCCGCCGTCACGAGGTCAACGAGGGCTTCTTCGTCACCTCCGTGCTGTTCGCCCTGATCCTGCCGCCGAGTATTCCGCTCTGGCAGGTGGCGCTGGGCATCAGCTTCGGGGTGGTGATCGGCAAGGAGGTGTTCGGCGGTACCGGCAAGAACTTCCTCAACCCGGCACTGGTCGGTCGCGCGTTCCTGTTCTTCGCCTACCCGGCGCAGATTTCCGGCGACGGCGTGTGGACAGCGGTAGATGGCTACGCGGGCGCCACGGCGCTGGCCACCATCGGTGGTAGTGGCGTCGATGGCCTGATCAATGATGGCTTGACCTGGACCCAGGCCTTTATCGGCCTGATGCCGGGCTCCATCGGTGAGACCGGCACCCTGGCGATCCTGCTCGGCGGCGCGGTGCTGTTGTTCACCAAGATCGCCTCCTGGCGCATCGTCAGTGGCGTGATGATCGGCATGATCGCCGCCGCCACGCTGTTCAACGCCATCGCCTCGGACAACAACCCGCTGTTCGCCATGCCCTGGTACTGGCACCTGGTCACCGGGGGCTTCGCCTTTGGGATGATCTTCATGGCCACCGACCCGGTGTCGGCCTCGATGACCAATACCGGCAAGTGGATCTTCGGCATCTTCATCGGCCTGCTGGTGACCATCATTCGCGTGGTCAACCCGGCGTTTCCGGAGGGCATGATGCTGGCGATCCTGTTCGGCAATCTGTGTGCGCCCCTGATCGACCACTACGTGGTGCGCGCCAACATCAAGCGGAGGCTGGCACGTAATGTCTAAGTTGAAAGAAACGCCTGTCCGCACCCTGACAGTGGCGCTAATCATGTGCCTGGTGTGCTCCATCGCGGTATCGGCCGCGGCTCTGATCCTGCGCCCGACCCAGCAGGAAAATGCCCTGGTCGACCGCCAGCGTGCGGTGCTTGAAATTGCCGAGCTCTGGCAGCCCGGTATGTCCAGCGACGAGGTGCGTGAAGTGTTTTCCTCGCGCGTTACGCCACGTCTGGTGGACTTGCGCACCGGTGATTACAGCGATGCGTTCGACCCGCATACCTTCGATCAGAACAAGTCCGTCGCCGATTCGTCGCTGTCCAGCATGATCCCCGCCGACCGTGACATCGCCTCGATCCGTCGCCTGGAACACTATGCGGTGGTCTACCAGATCGAGCAGGACGGTGAGCTCGAGCGTGTGGTACTGCCGGTTCGCGGTTATGGCCTGTGGTCGACCATGTACGGTTTCGTGGCCCTGCAGAGCGACCTGGAAACGGTCGCCGGCATCGGCTTCTACCAGCATGGCGAAACGCCGGGCCTGGGTGGCGAGATCGACAACCCCAACTGGCAGGCCAAGTGGGTCGGCAAGAAGGTTTACCAGGATGGTGAGCCGACCCTGCGCGTGATCAAGGGCAGCGTCAACCTGCAGAGCCCGCAGGCCGATTATCAGGTCGATGCCATCGCCGGCGCGACGCTGACCGGTAACGGCGTCACTCATATGATTCACTTCTGGCTTGGTGAGGACGGCTTCGGCCCGTTCCTCAAGAAGCTGTCCGCAGGGGAGGCTTGATCCATGTCCAAACCCACCATGAAAGAGCTGCTGCTCGATCCGATTCTCAACAAGAACCCGATCGGTCTGCAGATTCTCGGCATCTGTTCGGCGCTGGCGGTAACTTCCAGCCTCAGCACGGCCCTGGTTTTGTCCGTCGCTCTAACGTTGGTAACCGGCTTTTCCGGCTTCTTCATCGCGCTGGTACGCAACCAGATTCCAAGCTCTATTCGTATGATCGCTCAGGTGGTGATCATCGCCTCGCTGGTCATCGTGGTTGATCAGTTCCTGAAAGCTTACGCCTATAGCCTCAGTCAGCGGCTGTCGGTGTTCGTCGGCCTGATCATCACCAACTGCATCGTCATGGGCCGCGCCGAAGCCTTCGCCATGTCCAACCCGCCAGTGGCCTCGTTCGTCGACGGCATCGGCAATGGTCTCGGCTACAGCGCCATGCTGGTGGCCCTGGGCGTCGTGCGCGAGCTGTTTGGCGCCGGTTCGCTGCTGGGGGTAGAGATTCTGCATACCGTCAACAATGGTGGCTGGTACCAGCCCAACGGCTTGCTGCTGCTGCCGCCATCGGCATTCTTCCTGATCGGTTTGTTCATCTGGGCACTGCGCAGCTACAAGAAGGAGCAGGTCGAGAAGGTCGATTACCCGATGGCGCCGCAGGTGAAGAACGAGGAGGCTTACTGATATGGAACATTACATCAGCCTGTTCGTCCGTGCGGTGTTCATCGAGAACATGGCGCTGGCGTTCTTCCTGGGCATGTGCACCTTCCTGGCGATTTCCAAGAAGGTCGAGACCTCCCTGATGCTTGGCCTGACGGTGATCGTGGTGATGGTCATCACCGTGCCGTTGAACAACCTGCTCTACGTCTATCTGCTCAAGGCCGGGGCGTTGAGCTGGGCCGGCATGCCAGACACCGACCTGAGCTTTCTCGGTCTGATCTGCTACATCGGCCTGATCGCTGCGGTGGTGCAGATCATGGAGATGGTCCTCGACAAGTACTTGCCCTCGCTCTACAACGCGCTCGGTATCTTCCTGCCGCTGATCACCGTGCACTGCGCCATCTTCGGCGGCACGCTGTTCATGGTCGAGCGCGACTACAACTTCACCGAGAGCGTGGTCTACGGCGCCGGTGCTGGTGTTTCCTGGGCGCTGGCCATCGTGCTGCTGGCGGCGATCCGCGAGAAGCTCAAGTACAGCGACCCACCCGCCGGTCTGCGTGGCCTGGGCCTGACCTTCATCACCGTTGGCCTGATGTCGCTGGGCTTCATGTCGTTCTCCGGCGTTCAGCTGTAAGGAGTTGCCAATGGCTTTTGAAATTCTGGTAGCAGTCTCCATGTTCACCGGTGTCATCGTTGCCCTGGTGGCCGTGATTCTCATGGCGCGTGCGCGTCTGGTTTCCGGCGGCGACGTGAACATCGAGATCAATGGTGAGCGCACCATCACCGTTCCGGCCGGCGGCAAGTTGCTGCAGACCCTGGCCGAGAACGACATCTTCCTGTCGTCGGCCTGTGGCGGTGGCGGTACCTGTGCGCAGTGCAAGTGCATCGTGGAAAGCGGCGGCGGCGAGATGCTGTCCACCGAGGAAACGCACTTCAACAAGCGCGAGGCCCGGGAGGGCTGGCGCCTGTCCTGCCAGACGCCGGTCAAGCAGGACATGAAGATCGAAGTGCCCGAAGAAGTCTTTGGCGTGAAGAAGTGGGAGTGCACGGTCGAGTCCAACCCGAACGTGGCCACCTTCATCAAGGAACTGACCCTCAAGTTGCCGGAAGGCGAGAACGTCGATTTCCGTGCCGGTGGTTACGTGCAGCTGGAGTGCCCGCCGCACACCGTGCACTACAAGGACTTCGACATCCAGGAGGAGTACCGCGGCGACTGGGACAAATTCAACCAGTGGAAATACGTGTCCAAGGTCGACGAGACGGTGATCCGTGCCTATTCCATGGCCAACTATCCCGAAGAAGTCGGCCTGGTGAAGTTCAACATCCGTATCGCCTCGCCACCGCCGGGCAAGGATCATCTGCCACCAGGCAAGATGTCGTCCTGGGTGTTCAGCCTCAAGCCGGGTGACAAGGTCACAGTGTACGGTCCGTTCGGCGAGTTCTTCGCCAAGGACACCGACGCCGAGATGGTCTTCATCGGCGGCGGCGCCGGTATGGCGCCGATGCGCTCGCACATCTTCGATCAGCTCAAGCGCCTCAAGTCGACCCGCAAGATCAGCTTCTGGTATGGCGCGCGCTCGATGCGCGAGGCGTTCTACACCGAGGAATACGATCAGCTGCAGGCGGAGAACCCGAACTTCGAATGGCACCTGGCGTTGTCCGACCCGCAGCCGGAAGACAACTGGACTGGCCTCAAGGGCTTCATCCACAACGTGCTCTATGAGAACTATCTCAAGGATCACCCGGCGCCCGAGGATTGCGAGTTCTACATGTGCGGCCCGCCCATGATGAACGCGGCCGTGATCAAGATGCTCACCGACCTGGGTGTCGAACAGGACAACATCCTGCTCGACGATTTTGGCGGATGATCGCAACCGTTCTGAAACAGCCCGCCTTTGTCGTAGCCCTGGCTGCGACACTCGCTGCTACGCTCGTGAGCTGCGGTTTTTCCGAGACGGTCGAGGAGTTCGGCGGCCCTGCCCAGGGCAGCACCTACTCGGTGAAGTACGTCAGCGCCAAGGGCGTGCCGGACAAGGCAACCCTGAAGGCCGATGTGGAGGCGATCTTCGCCGAAGTCGACGAGCAGATGTCCACCTACCGCGACGACTCGCTGATCGAGCAGTTCAACCGCGCACCGGCCGGCACCTGCATGCCGATACCGGCGGGGGTACTGCAACTGGTCGAAACCGGCAATGCCCTGCATCGCGACAGCGGCGGCGCCTTCGACCTGACCCTGGAGCCCTTGCTTGACCTGTGGGGCTTCGGCCCGCGCGGCAACGGCGAGCGTGTGGTGCCCGATGCCGAGGCCTTGCAAGAGGTGCGCGGGCGCATCGGCCAGGATCACCTGCACATCGACGGCGAGCGCCTGTGCAAGGATCTCGACCTGCAGGTCGACTTCAACAGCATCGCCGCCGGTTATACGGTTGATCGAATCATCGCGCGGCTGGTCGAACGTGGGGTGAGCAGTTACCTGGTCGAAGCCACCGGCGAACTCAAGGCGGTCGGCCGCAAGCCCGACGGCCAGCCCTGGCGTATCGCGCTCGAAGCGCCGCGCGATGATCAGCGCGCCATTCAGCGGGTGATCGAACTGGACGGCTATGGCATTTCCACCTCGGGTGACTACCGCAATTATTTCGAGGAGCAGGGTGTACGCTACTCCCATACCCTCGATCCGCAGACAGCTGCACCGATCCAGCACACCCTGGCGGCGGTCACCGTGGCCGCGCCGGCGACGCTGATGGCCGACGGCCTGTCCACCGTGCTGCTGGTGCTCGGCCCCGACAAGGGTTTCGAGTACGCCGAGCGCAAAGGTATCGCGGCGTTCTTCGTGACCCGTGAGGGTGACGGATTCGTCACACGCAGTACCGCCACTTTCGAGCAGCTGTTCGCTGCAGGAGGCAAGCAATGACATTCGTGATGGTTTTCCTGATCATGCTCACCGCCGTCGGCCTGATGGCCGTTGGCGTGATGATGGGCCGCAAGCCCATCGCCGGTTCCTGCGGCGGCATCGCCAGCCTGGGCATCGAGAAGAAGTGCTCGATCTGCGGTGACGACCGCGAGAAATGCCCGGAAGTGACGGGCGAGGGCAACGACGAATCCGGCGTGCAAAGCTACGACGCCAGCAAGCGCTGATCGCCATTTGCCGCCTGGCCCGGTAGGCTATGCGTTATTGCGAAATGTTGCGTACCAGGCCGCACGTCCGGTCTGGTTCTGCCGATAACGCGCGATAAGCGTTGCGGCGTGATCTGAGGAGTGAACATGGCGGTCTACAACTACGATGTCGTGGTATTGGGCTCCGGCCCTGCAGGTGAAGGGGCGGCGATGAACGCGGCCAAGGCCGGTCGCAAGGTGGCGGTGGTCGACGACCGCCGCGAAGTGGGCGGCAACTGCACCCACCTGGGTACCATCCCTTCGAAGGCGCTGCGCCATTCGGTGCGGCAGATCATGCAGTTCAACACCAACCCCATGTTCCGCCAGATCGGCGAGCCGCGCTGGTTCTCCTTCCCTGACGTGCTGAAAAGCGCCGAGCGGGTGATCGCCAAGCAGGTCACCTCGCGCACCGGCTACTATGCGCGCAACCGCATCGACGTGTTCTTCGGTACCGGCAGTTTCGCCGACGAGCAGACCATCGAAGTGGTATGCCCCAACGGCGTATTGGAAACCCTGTCGGCCAAGCAGGTGATCATCGCCACCGGCTCGCGCCCGTATCGCCCGGCGGATGTCGACTTCAACCACCCGCGCGTCTACGACAGCGACACCATCCTGACCCTCAGTCATACCCCGCGTCGCCTGATCATCTACGGCGCCGGGGTGATCGGCAGCGAGTACGCGTCGATCTTCAGTGGCCTGGGTGTGCTGGTCGACCTGATCGACAACCGCGACCAGTTGCTGAGCTTCCTCGACTCGGAAATCTCCGATGCCCTGAGCTACCACCTGCGTACCAACAACGTGCTGATTCGTCACAACGAGGAGTACGAGCGCATCGAGGGCCTGGACAACGGTGTGATCCTGCACCTGAAGTCCGGCAAGAAGATCAAGGCCGATGCGCTGCTGTGGTGTAACGGGCGTACCGGCAACACCGACAAGCTGGGCCTGGAAAACATCGGCATCAAGGTCAACAGTCGTGGCCAGGTGCAGGTCGACGAGCATTACCGCACCGAAGTCCCCAATATCTATGCTGCTGGCGACGTTATCGGCTGGCCGAGCCTGGCCAGTGCCGCGGCCGACCAGGGCCGTTCGGCGGCGGGCAGCATCGTCGACAACGGCAGCTGGCGGATCGTCGACGACATCCCCACCGGCATCTACACCATTCCCGAGATCAGCTCGATCGGCAAGAACGAGCACGAGCTGACCAAGGCCAAGGTGCCGTACGAAGTTGGCAAGGCGTTCTTCAAGAGCATGGCGCGGGCGCAGATTTCCCATGAGCCGGTGGGCATGCTGAAGATTCTCTTCCACCGCGAAACCCTGGAAGTGCTCGGCGTGCACTGCTTCGGTTACCAGGCGTCGGAGATCGTGCATATCGGCCAGGCGATCATGAACCAGAAGGGCGAGGCGAATACCCTGAAGTACTTCGTCAACACCACCTTCAACTACCCGACCATGGCCGAAGCCTATCGGGTGGCGGCGTTCGATGGCCTCAACCGGCTTTTTTGAGCGGCTCCGGCCGGCGGCCTGAGCCGGTCGGGGATCCGTTCGCCGACTCCCGCGACTGGCGCTGGCCAAACCGCGAGAGCGTCTGAGCAGGCCAGAAAACCGATCCCTTGTGGATCGGTTTTTTTATGGGCGGCGCCAGCTCGGTTTCAGCTGCGGGCTTGCATATAGGCCGCAACATGCTCGACGAGCAGTGCCAGTGCCGCGTCCACCGGCAGTCGAGCGGTATCGAGGGTCAATGGCGCGTGCGGCCAGGGCTCGTACTCATGGGCCATGACCGATTGCCAGTCTGGGACCACCAGTCCAGGCACGTCGCTGACTCTCGACTCCACGCGCTGGCGATGCTGATCCCTCTCCGAACAGATGATCTGTACGTTCAGCAGGGGGCACCCAGCCTGGGTGGCGGTGGCTGCCCAGGCCTCACGGCTTTCCGCGACGGGGTTGACGCAGTCGGCGATCACCCTGCGGCCCGCCTTGAGATTGTCGAGAGCGATTGCGTTGGCGACCTGGTAGCCGCTGCTGCCGATGTTTTGCCCGAGGGCGCCACTGTCACGCAGCGCTTGCTCGATACTGTCGATGCGCAGGTAGGTGGCTTCGAGATGGGTGGCCAGGGCCTTGGCGAGGGTGGTCTTGCCGGTGCCGGGCAGGCCACTGAAGACGATCAGCATGGTCGGTCCTTCTGATTCTTGAGCAGCACTGAGGCTTATGTGGGAACGGGCCATGCCCGTGATTTCGCGCGCATGGACTAGGCGTCCCCGCGCGCTCCCACATGTTGCATAAGTCACCGCGCTACTGCGCTCAGCCGCGCAATGTGCTCACGGCGATGCCGGGAAAGTCGGTGATGATGCTGTCCACTCCGAAGTCCGCGAGGCGGCGCATCAGGGCGGGCTCGTTGACCGTCCACACCGATACGTGCAGGCCGGCCTTCTGCGCCTTGAGCAGGCGTTCCGGAGTGCACAGCGTCCAGTTCAGGGCCAGCAGGTCGCAGCCATAGTGGCGCGCCACCTTGATCGGGTCCAGCCAGGCGTATTCGGCGACCAGGCCGCGTCCCAGGTGCGGGGTCAGGCGTTGGGCGGCGCTCAGCACTTCGCGGGAGCTGGAAGTGATGGTGATCTTGTCGTCCAGCCCAAAGCGCCGGCTGAGCAGGGCGATGGCCTCCACGGTGCGCGCGGCACGGACTTTGGAGGCGCTCTTGACCTCCAGTTGCCAGTGTTCGAAATCGCACTGCTCGAACAGTTCGCTCAGCCGTGGAATAGGGCAGGGATGACGCCAGCCCGGGCCGCCGCGGCGGGCGTCGTAGTGCACCAGGTCGGCGGCATCGTGCTCGACCACCTTGCCGCGCTGGCCGGTGGTGCGCTTGAGTGTCGGGTCATGGATGACCATCAGCTCGCCGTCGCGTGACAGGTGCAGGTCCAGCTCGCAGCGGCGCACGCCGTGCTCCAGGCACTGCTGGAAGCTGACCAGGGTGTTTTCCGGGGCTTCGCCCTTGGCGCCGCGATGGCCGTAGATCAGGGTCACGGTTGCTCCTTACTCGGTGGCGGTGGTGCGCGGTTGCTGGTGGCGCACGCTGTCGATCACATGATCGTATTCGAAGTAGACGCTGAATTCGCGGTAATCCCAGCGGGTGATCGGTGGTTTGCCGACCGCGGGGTGTTCTTCATCGGCGAGGCCGAAGCGCTCCAGCACCGAACGCTTGGACTGGCCCTTTTGCGGCACCTCGGTGAGGTCGGCGCCTTGCTGGCCGATGGGAATAGTCAGGGTGTCGGCCTGGGCTGCCAGGGGCAGCAAGCAGATCAGCGAAAGCAGCAGTCGGGAAGGGGTCACGTGAGTTCCTCGCGGGCCTGGCGGCGCTCCTGCGCCTGACGCTGCAGGATATGCCGGGCGAGCAACTGGCGCTGTGCGTCAGTCAGCGCTTCGAACTCGGCGCCGATCTCGAACTGCCCCTCACGCTCGTTGCAATGCAGCACCTTGGCGCGCAGCAACAGGCCGAGTGCCTGGGGCATCAGCACCATCTTCATGGCCAGGTGGCTGTCGACCGCTACCGGTTGTGGGTGAAGAAAACTGATGCCGCCCTCGGACAGGGTGACACGCTTGGGCGGGCCGATATCGCGCAGCAGGCTCTGGGCCATGGCCTGGCCGAGCAGGTCGATACGCTTGTTGACCACCTTGAGGTAGTTGGCCAGGGTGCGGTCGCGCTCGCTGATGTTGCGCAGCAGGTGCTGGGATTCGAAATCCATCAGGTGCAGTTCGCTGAGCAGGTTGAACAGTGGCGAGGCGTCGTGGAGCTCGTCACTGGCCAAGGCTTCGGCGCCGGCCAACGGGGTGAAATCCAGTGCGATCGTGTCCTCGATACGGTAGTATTCGCGGCGATCGTTTTCGTCTTGAGTCGGCATGGCGAACCCATGGCAGCAGTGGTGGTCAGAGTGTAAGGCCGCTCGCCAGACCCCGCCACAAGGACGTTTCTCTTTCCTTCGAACAAGCGCCCCACATGTTCAGACCCCTGTCCGTTTTTCTCGGTACGCGCTACACGCGGGCCAAGCGTCGCAACCACTTCGTTTCGTTCATTTCCCTGACCTCGATGATCGGGCTGGCACT
>JAAIGF010052781.1_pt1 | contig 13332 bp, 9 predicted proteins | sample 6487441 | NCBI WGS metagenome assembly JAAIGF01 (sample SAMN13974129, study PRJNA590717) | phyllosphere metagenome | biome: pepper field; feature: multiple bacterial spot infested pepper fields; material: pepper leaves; isolation source: leaves from pepper fields | host: Capsicum annuum ... | reverse complement strand
TCCCGGCGAGGGACAAAAAGTATGTTGAAACGATCTTTTTCCCTCACACAAACCTTTCCGCCGCTCGCCGCGGCAAGGCCTTCCTTTTTTTCTTGATAAAAAAAGGAAGCAAAAAAATCAAGGCTGGGATTCTCAGTGCTATCTCGTATGTGAATAGCCTAAACCATCCGAAACTCGCTACGCTCAAACAGCGGATGCTTTTTAACGGCTATTCATCATCCGTGATTACGCCCTCGAATCCTAAGGCCGTTTGATTTAAATATCGCTATGCGAAGTTGTGAACGCTAGCATTAATAAACGCTATGCGAACGACATCACCAACGTTTCATCAAGCGATGGGAAACAAGGAATTGACGCAGGATGTGCGATGGGAAGGCATGAGAAATCCTGATAAAAAAACACAAAAGGATTTTTTTTATAACAATTTCTAGCCTGCGCGGCAATTGGCTTGTGTGGGAGGGATTCGTGCGGCAGATCGCCTCGATGAAACAAGGACTTTTTTGAGTACTTTTTGTGTCCAGACAAAAAGTATTGCCTTGTCCCGTCGAGGAACATAAACCGACATACGACTCCGCTGGAGTCGAAATAACAAATCTTGTTAATTTACTATAAATATATGACCTCCCTGAGGTCAACTGTTTTTACAAGCGCTTTGCGAAGTTGTGAGCGCAAGAATCAATAAACGCTTTGCAGATAGGAACGTATGAAGCTTGACTTAGGCCTGATAGATAGCAAATCCAAAATTTGTAACTTTGCACTCGATTTTTGCATAAGACCAACAGTCTAAGCTGACCGAGCAAGGAGGCTAAAGATTTGCTGTGCAAACCGGTCGCATACCATTTAATCCGTGATATTTGTTGAAGATAAGATTATCAAAAATAGCATTCATACTCAAAGCATTGCTCGCTGAGCACGGCGTTGAAGCTTTACGTAGTACGCTTACCGGTATGATTCCGGCTGTTATTATTGCTTTTACCATCGGGCTGGATTACGCCATTCCTTTTGTGATTGGCGCGCTGAATGCATCGATGACAGATTTTCCAGGTTATCGGCAAGAAAAATTACAGGCAGCCGCTTGGGGCATTGTTTGCGCCGTCTTGACCAGTCTGCTGATTGGCTTTAGTTTGGGACATACCGCTTGGCTTATTCTGCTGATGACCGTTATGGCGGGCGTATACACTTTATTCAGTGCATTAGGACCGCGTATTGGGATGGTCGGAACGACTTCCTTGTTTTTGATCGCTTTTGTGATGGGGTTGAAGCCCGAGAATGTACCGCAGTTTGCAATTTGTGTAGGCGCTGGTATCGCTTGGTTTTATCTGATCAATATTTTGCATTCGTCTATTGATCCGCTTTGGGAGCTCCGAAAAGCAATTGCCAATGGTTACCGCACAACAGCACAGCTACTGCGCGTCAAAGCCCGGTGTTACGATAAAGAAGTACCGCTTGATGGGCTCTATCATCGCGTGGCGGCGATCAGTATCAAATTGGCCGATCAACAGGAATCGGTGCGCCATTTGCTGCTACGCGAACGTCGTTATCTGCGTCAAAAGGGAAATAAAGCCTATTCCCTATGGTTGCGTGCCTATGTGTTGATGGATCTCTACGGCATGGCTACTGCGCTCGATCATGACTACGAATTGATTCGCGAACGTTTGGCACCAAGCGGTGCGCTGGCGATTATCCACGAGCTGGTCTTATTGGTGGCTGACGGTATAGAGATGGCGTCTCGTAGAAAAGCCGCGCATCGCGTCGATTTTCAGCAGCTGGAAGAAAAGATCGAACAGCTACTGGCGCAATTGAAGCAAAAGCAGCACGGTGCAAAAGCTGAGGAATTAGCCATGTTAAATGGTTCTATCGGCAACGCGCGCACCTTTTTAGCGTCTATGGAGCAGTTGCGCAATAGGCAAGGTGATAAATTGATGGAAGATTTCTATGCCAATAACTTAGACTTAACAGGCTTTCTGCCTCCGCTTGCCTTGGGTATTAAAGAGCTATTTATGCAGGTGCGTAGCTATTCGCCGCTGTTTATGTTTTCCGTGCGCATGGTCGTGTTATTTCTGTTGGGCGGGTTGCTTGGCGAACTGCTTTCAGACATGAAATATACCTATTGGATATTGATTACGATTATCGTCGTAGCGAGGCCGAGTTATTTACTGACCCAGCAACGTAATAAAGAGCGTATCTGGGGCACTTTGGGCGGCGTGTTGCTCGGACTTTCTATTATTTTTGTTTTCCCCAATCTATACGTATTGCTGGTATGGATTTGCTTTTTGCTTTTCGCCTTTCTGCTGTTTAACAAACGATACTACATGGTCAGCGTGTTTTTTATCACGGCGATGGTTATTGTAGCCCTGCATTTGCACGATGATACTTGGGCTGACGTGATGCGGAACAGGATCTTGTTTACGCTTTTGGGTTGTGGCTTGGCTTTGCTGGGGTGGTTTTTGGTACCAGTTCGCCAAAAATCCAATATCCTTCCGCTGGCAAGGCAAGCTTTTCAGGCGCAGCAAACGTATTTTGATGCGGTGGAGCAATATGTAGCTTCTGGATTGAAAGGGGAGCGCTATGAAATACGCTTGGCCAGAAAACGGGCTTTTATGGATTTAACGAAGTTCTCCGATGCTATTTTGCAGGTGCAACGCGAACCCGGGCGTGATCGCGAAAGAATGAAAACAGGTGTCAGTCTGCATATCGAATTATACCGTCTGCATGCTATGATTTCCGGCGTGTGGATTCAGCATAACCAGGATACATTTCTTGCTGATCGTGGTGTGTTACTTGAAGTGGATCGAAGACAGCGTATTCGCGATTTTTTTGCCAGGCTGCAGGTCAAGCTAGCCGCTTCGGCAGCATAGAAATTATAATAGAGCAAACGATGGTCTACTAAAAACGAGCAAAGGCAGAACTTTAAGGAAGGCCGCCTTTGCCTATTAGATTTGGTTTCGTGTTTAGTTTATACCCAGCAGTTTGTAAATCTTTTTAGCGATTTCGCTATTGTCCACAAAACCTTGAAAATGTTCAGCTCCCGGGCCGTAGGCCGCAAGTGGCACAGGAATGCCCGTATGGTCTGTCGTGGCAAAATTGCCCAATACCTTGCCCGTTTTATGGTCTGCATCTAACAAAACCAATCCGCCCGTTTCATGATCGGAGGTGACGATTACCAAGGTTTCGCCATCTTGATCGGCGTAAGCCATAGCTTGGCCTACCATTTTGTCAAAGCTTAAATACTCGGTTACCGTAAAGGGCATGGAGTTTCCATGGCCACCGCCATCAATCTTGGCGCCTTCTACCATCAGGAAAAAGCCCTGGCTGCCGCCTTGTTTTTCAAGAAAATCAACACTTGGCGCAAAAGCATTTTCTATCAAACGATAATCGGTTTTTATCTGCTCTTGTCCTTCGCTAAGTTTATCCCAAGGCTTACTAACTTTGTCTTCTGCAAAAACGAGCAGGCGTTTGCTTTTACTATTTTTAATAGCGTCAACACCGTGGGCTACGGTAACGTCTTTTTTGCGCAATTGCTGGATCAAAATGCTATCTGCTTTTGCAAATGCAGGATGCATGCCGCCAACAACCAATGTTAATTTGCTAGTCAAAAGATCTGCCGCGATGCTATCTGATAAGTCTCGTTCCTGTACATGCGTGTAGAAAGAAGACGGCGTAGCACCGGTTACCCGATCGTTCGATAAAATACCGCTCGCCATTTGGCGCTCAGCCAATCGATCTGGAATATTGCTTACGGCACGCCCCAACGTATCAACCCCGATGTAACGATTTTTTGTTTTTACACCGGTAGCCAGTGCACTGCCACCGGCGGCAGAATCTGTGTGATAATTGTCTGTAGAACCCGTGTACAGATAGCCGGTGTACGGCATGTTGAGCACATTTAATTTTCCGCGGTTAGCCAGAGCCGCCGCCCAAAGCTGGGATAATCCGGCACCATCGCTAATCAACAAGATCACGTTTTTTGGGGTTTTGCCTGTGGCGTATTGTCGTGTAGGCTGGTAAGGTGTGTAAGGTTGTCGCTCCTGATAGCTAACTTGATCGTAAGTTTGCAAAAACTTTGATACTTCCGTCGGCTTATCGGTGTTGATGTAATCGATCCCCATCTTAAGCCATTCATACCAGGTTGTCTTCGTATCGGGCGATGCCCAAAAACGTATTTTTTTGCCAAGTTGATGAGCCGAGTCTACTGCATGGCGCACTTTGCCCAGATCGGCGTCGGTTAGTCGGCCTAGGCCATTCCATTTTGAAAATGACGGAAAAGCTGCGCTGAATAGTCCGATCCGTGCCAATTGATCGTCGGTGTAAGCAACGCCAAGATCGCCATCGAAAAAGAACATATCATCGAAATGTTTAAAATCTGCGGCTTTAGGCTTCCGTCCGCTAATTAATAATTTAACAGCTTTTGGATTATTACGGCTATCGAAAAGCGCACGATGAGGTGCTAGTTTCTTCGTTAACAGTTTTAAAATCTCCTTACCATCGGTTTTTGGGTCGATAAGTAATTGCAACTGTCCCTGTTCCGGATAGATATAACCGTCGCTGCTCGATGCAAATGCTTGCAAAATAGGCGTAAGATAGAGTTTGTCAAACGTACGGTCGGCTTTGATTTCTCGCGGTTCATGCGCCACATAAAGTTCGCCGTCTTGAAGGTAAAGATCTACTTCAATAGAACCAAAACCTAAGCTATAGGCATGGGTGAAAGGATTATTACGTGTGTAATCGTTGTGCGAATGGGCGTTGGGCAAGTACGCTTCCGGGCGTATTTGTGCTGAAGCAGTTAACGCAGCTGCCCAGGCAAGAGCGCATGCTAAGGTACGTATGCGTGTTTTATTCATCATGTTCAAACTTTTTGTCGAAACCTTCGGTAGTAATATCTAAAAGGCGTTGCATAGCGGCTCGCGCAGTTGCTGGCTGCCGATGTTTACCGGTTTAGGTGGCTTTTTCTGTGCCCCACAAAAGTATTAGCCTCTTGTTAACTGGATATTATCTAAAAGTAAGGTTTCGATAAAGAAATATAGCTTTTTAAGAATTGTTCTATGTCTCATATTAGACATTTTAGTTTCGTTAGGGGAGACTCCGTTGCTATAAAAGATTAGTCCATGATGGGCGGCGGCCTGCTTTTTTATTCAAAATAAAACAGAAAAATTGGACTAGGTACTTTATAATAAGTGGATGACGATCGGATTGCCGTTAAGCCTTACTTTCGGTTTTCAATTAAGCTGTTTATCCGATGTATATACCCAAAAAATTTGAGATGGCTGGGGAATCTGCCAAGATTTCGTTTATGAAGCGCCATAGTTTTGCCTGCATGGTAACCTATCAGCAAGGGCGTGCCGTAGCAACACATATTCCATTTGTGGTGCAGGAAGAAGATACGGGTCTTTACCTTGTTTCGCATATGGCAAAAGCCAATCTACAGACGGATCACCTGCATGGACAATCCTGTCTCGTGATCTTTACAGGGCCACATGCTTATATCTCACCGCAACATTATGAACGGATAGAATCTGTACCGACCTGGGATTATGTCGCTGTTCATGCTTATGGCATGGTCACAGTGTGCGAGTCTGTAGAAGAAAAGATCGCAAATGTGGAAAGCATGATCGACTATTACGAGCCTGGCTATCAAGCGCAATGGAGCGGTTTGTCGGCAAGATTTAAAGCAGGGATGCTCGCAGGTTTGGTCGCGTTTCGCATCGCGATTCATGCGCTTGAAGGACAAGAAAAACTGAGCCAAAATAAATCGTATACCGAGCAACAACGTATTGAAAATAGCTTGGCAGGTAGTGATTTGCACGAAGAAAAAGCATTAGCGGATTACATGAAGTCATATCGTGCACAACAAGCCAGTAACCCCGATAAAGACGTTTAGTCTTTATCGGGGTTAGTTATCGCTAAATCTTCATTACAAAATACATTACTTGCTAACGCAAACTGATGAGCTTGCGATTCAAAGAAATGCATCATATATCCGGCGGTATTTGGGAACACAATCAAGTCACCAATCTGCGGATACGTAGCAAATTGTATTTTGCGTTTCAGCAAAAATTCCTGCTCCAAACAATACCCGCCAACGAGAAAACCACTTACGGGCTGCTGCAGTTCTTGGGCTTGATGAGTAATATGTATCGGGTCGACGAGGAAATCAGCACTGGAGCTTTTCAACTGCGTGCGGTTCATTTCCAAGCCCACCAATAAGTTGCCTTCAGTATCCTGTTTTCGAAAGAGCACACGCGCCACCGTGATACCAGCTTGATCTAATAACGATCGACCTGGCTCGATTCGAAGTTCTATAGACCGCTCTTTGATAAGCTCATGAATGGCTTGCTGGTAAGTAGGCGCCTCACTCGTTAATATTTTCTCCAGGAAAAGGCCTTTGTACATTTCATTGTAGTACGGATATACAGTCGGTTCCCCATGCAGTTTTCCATCAATAAGCACCATGCCGAGCGCATCGTTTTGGTAAGTTAAGGCTGGCCTTTGTTCCAGCACGGCTTTTTTTAATTCCTGCTGAAAGTGCTCCCATTCAGCTCGATTTGCAAGATAGTTGACGAGATACCCACCACCGATATCGAGATGTTGCGTCTGTATGCCAACAGCTAAGAGCTTATCGATCAGTTTTACGCATTGATCAATAGCGGCCACGCGCTGTTCGACAGAGTAACCGTTCAGATGAAAATGCAACCCCGTGAATGTCAGGTAGGGATGCGCTTCGATTTGCTCACTTATCAAGCTATAAGCTTGTGTTAATGTAAAACCAAAGCGGGTGGGCAGCGTTTTGTTGTCGTACGCAAAACCGCCTAAACGTATGCTTACTTTGGCACTGACTTCTTTCGCACGCACGATACTATCCAAGGATTCGTATTCGTCCATATTGTCAATGATGATGGTGACATGTTCTTCAACAGCCAGTTCGAGTAACGCCTGATTTTTTACTGCTGCTGTCAAGATCAGCTGTTCGCCAGGTATCCCCGCTTCCAGGCATTGCTGAAGCTCCTTGTGGCTAGCTGTATCCACGCCTTCGCCGGCCGCTGCTGCAGCTTTTGCATAGCTTAAACATTTATTGGCTTTGCGGGCAAAAAAAATTTTATGCGCCAGCGCGTAGCGATCGAATACCGTCTTATAGGTTGCGATGTTTTCCCTGAAAGGCGTCGTACTCTGGATATTTACAGGCGAGTTTTCCTGCTTTACCGTCTCGGCCAACAGATCTTTATCAGCTAAGAGCCGTTGCACCCAATCATGGATAATGGGCGTTAGAGAAAGATGCTTATCGTCCGTTGTAGTTTTCATGAATAATCTCTTTATGTGTTTGTATAAGATAATGAACAATATGTTTTGCCCAAGGTGTCGCCATATCGTTTCGTTTTCTTGATAACGAGTCGTTATCGAGCAGCACACCTTCTGTTGGGCTGCCGTAAAAAAATAATGGGGGCGAAGCTATGTGCGGTGCGCTGATAGCCCGGCCGTCTGTATCAAGTGCCGGCCCGCCAGGTTGATAGCGCTCGTTGCTGTGTGGCTGGATTAGTCCGTTGGCTAAAAGCGCACTGTAAAGCGGCGCGTTAGCCGGCTGAAGCTTTCCGCGCGCAATACGCGCATCAATGAGGTACGAAAGGGATTGTTGATCCTGATCATTCGTCCACATAAATTGCGCTGTTTCGGTATCGTAATGCATGCTCGCCCAAGTCTCTGTACTAAACTGGATTACGCCCGCTTTGGCGAGTGCTATAATTTTTTGCATGTTTTCAACTGGCGGCCCGAAGCTGGTCCGGCAAAAAGCGCCCCAAAGTTCCTTATCGAGCACGCGCTGACTTTCACCGGTAAGTCCACCATGATTGTAAATATCAGCAATCCAATTAGTAGCTTCGCGCCAAACGGCTGCCGCAGCCATTATCGGACTTTGCAGTTCACCCAAACGCGCTTGTTCGATATTTGCTTCTATGTATGTTAGTACCGGATTCGATTCGGCATCGTATTCTGCATAGGAAGGAAATAACAAGTTTTCTAGCTGAAACCGTTGCGACGTAGGAAGCGAATCCGTATAAGCTTTTATAGCAGCTATGTCGCTTGTCTGCAGTAACGTACTGTAGTATGCAAATTGCGCTTCTTGCTGTAACACCGGATAAATCTCCTCTTGAAAATCGATTTTTTGTTGTGCTGTGCTCGCTGCTAACTGCTTGAAATACTGAATAGTTTTCGGACGTAATTGATAATGATTTCCTCCGTAAACTGGTCCGCGTGCCAAGATGGGCACATTTGTACGGCTACAGGCGACTATACGAGGTTCTTTTCCCGACGGAAGATATTCTCCTGAATCGGTAAATTTACCACCACGACCCTCGGTCAATTGCAGCGCCACATCAATAAACGTTAGCCCCAATCCCACAACCCCTACGGACGCTTGTGCTGGTATGCTGTCTAGCTTGTGTACGGGATAAGCACGAGCAAAATAATTAGCCGGCATTTCCAGCAATTGTTTTTCGTTTTGCAGGAGGCTAGCGTTGCTGTAGCAATGACCCGTAGCTAAGAGTAGTTTATCGACTTGAAACGTCTGATGTTGATTCTCAAGCTGCAAATGAAAACCATGCTCGTAGCTTATCGTGCTTACTTTGCCGACGATGAAATGTACCTCTGCACAAGCGGGTTTGCTCGCGAGCAAGCCTTTTAACTGATCTTGCAAATAGCTACCTACTACCGCCCGTGATGCGTAGTCTGTTGGCTCAGGTTTGATGCCCGCTATTTGATGCGCTTCGATCCATTGCGTCAAATTTAGCTGTTGTTTCACCTCCGGGTTGACCGCTTCGCGGTTCCACGCATCAATATTCCCGATACAATAGTTAATCAACAGGTAGTCTGCCTGATCAACTTGATAATTAGGACCACTCGCAAAATCTGGAGTTTCGTTAAACAAATAGATCCGTATTGGTTCGGTAAGCTGCTGTGATTGCATCTCCATAAAAAGTCGCTCCAGCGCGTAAAAGCCTTTAGGGCCACCGCCTACTATACCGACCACCAACTCATCGCCGAAGCGCGATGCTTTTGATTCGCTAATATGCTGTTGAATAGCGTAGCGCGCGCTTCTGGCGTTCTGGTCTATGTGCTCCGTTTTCCAGATCATAGTTTGTTGCTTTGTGGAAAATGTTGTGCTGCCCAATCGTCAGAGTAGACCGTATCAAGATAGCGCTCACCATTATCCGGGATAATCGCCACCACGGTTGCATCCGGTTCTAAATGCGGTAGATAGCGCTCCATAGCTTTCACGACGGCGCCCGAGGAACCGCCAGCCAGAATGCTTTCCCGATCGAGTAACAGTTTGCAACCTGCTATACAAACCTCATCCGAGACATGTACCACATCATGCACTTGTTCGATTTTCAAAAAGTGCGATTTTCTACTGGCGCCCATGCCGGGTATCAATCTGGCGTTAGCCTGATCTTTAAAAATTAAGCTGCCTTCCGCATCAACTGCAATAATTTTTGTGTGTGCGCCGTAGCGCTCTATTGCATCTGCAAAACCACGTAAGGTGCCACAAGTGCTGGTCGGAATAAAAAGGTAGTCTGGTGCCATTCCCAAATCTTGGATAATTTCAGCTAGCGTCTGCTCCTGTGCGGCAGGACTATCCATATTATGGTATTGATCTGGCCAAAAGCTATTTGGAATTTCAGTCAACAATTCGCGCACTTTCTCCAATCGCGAGTTGAGATAGCCACCCTGTCCATCATGCTGCGCAACTTTGACGATGTTTGCACGAAAGGTTGTCAAGATTTTCTCGGCTAATGGATTGATGTGTGGGTCTGTAACCAATAACAAACGTAAGCCGTAATAATGGCAGATCCGCGCCAAACCGATGCCCATATTTCCCGATGTAGATTCGATTAGCACAGTATCTTTCGTGATCTTACCTTGTTCCATCGCGCGCTGCACAATTTGTAAAGCAGATCGATCTTTAATGCTGCCTCCCGGGTTGAGTAACTCCAGTTTTCCAAAAATGGCAGCCGTCGCAGGGCTAAACAGCCGATTGAATCTAACCAAAGGCGTGTTTCCTATGCAAGACAATATATTGTCGGCATGCTGTTTAATTTCCGTGATTTGCATATATCATGTTCTAATCTGTTGCGCCATAGTGGAAATCCATCGTTAATATGTTGCCATGTGCCGATTTTTTTTGTCGTTTTTTGGCGCATATCGCCGATTTTTCACGTAAATTTGTCGCTGTAGTAGAACGATATTGACTAGCCAATAGTTCAACAACCCACCTAATTATATTTCAATAGATTTCATTTTGATATTAACGTGATTGTATATGGGATTTTTTGTGATCACCGGAGGCCCGGGCGTAGGAAAGTCGGCGCTGATAGCAGCGCTAAAATTAGCTGGCTATAAGATTGTTGCAGAAGATGCTCGTGCGATCATCAAAGCCGAGCAGCAAAGCGATGGTGACGCGCTACCTTGGAAAAATAAGCATAAATACCTTGACCGGATGCTTGAGTGGGGCTTGCAGCATTACACGCAAGCGCTTGAGCAACACGACGGAGAACCGATTTTCTTTGATCGTAGTCTTGTTGATGCGCTGTGCTATGCTGCGATGGAAGATTTGCGTGTAGCGCCGGCACAGCTCGCTCGTGCAACGGCATGCCGTTATGAAAAGCTCGTTTTTATCCTACCACCTTGGGAAGCAATCTATGAAAACGATGCACAGCGGAAACAATCTTGGGGCGTGGCCGAGCAAACATATAGCTGGTTGACGCAAACCTACACGCAGTGGGGTTACACATTGATCGAGGTGCCAAAAGTCAGTGTGCCCGAGCGGTGTGCCTTTGTTATTGCGCAGGTAAAGCACTTTCAACAGCTACTCGTTGCAGAACCTTGATCGGCCACTACACTATTCGGGAAGATGTACATCGGGTAAAGTTCGCTTCAAGAGGAAGTAGAAGATTATATCTTTTCCGTACGCAATTTGATCGACATAAACCCAACCTTCGTTAGCCATCGCATTAAGTGCCGTAGATAGCCGTGTAAATTGGCGTTCGCATTCATTTTCATCCGTCAAGAAGTAAAACCCATCGTCCACAGCGAGGTTACGAAAAAACGAGCCTTACTGTTGATCACTAGCAAAGCTCGTTCGTTTGTTTACAAATGATTTTATACCTGATGTTGCAGCGGCAACTGCACGGTTTCCTGGTCTTCTTTTGCTGCAAGGTAGCGCTCGGCTTCCAAAGCCGCCATGCAGCCTGTACCGGCAGCGGTGATAGCCTGTCGGTATTGATGATCTTGCACATCGCCGCAGGCAAATACACCTGCAATGTTGGTTTTTGTGGAGTTAGCCTGCGTGATTAGATAGCCGGTTTCATGCATCGTTAACTGACCCGTAAACAGCGCGGTATTGGGTTGGTGACCGATGGCAACAAAAAATCCGGTCACGCACAATGTTTTGCCTTCTTGCTGCTTTTCCCGGTCGAACGTCCGTATGCCGGTCACACCCGTCTCATTACCGACAATTTCCAAGGTCTCCGTATTGTACAACACCTCGATATTTTCAGTTTTCAACACTCGGTTTACCATAGCCTTTGACGCGCGAAATTCATCCCGGCGAACTAACATATAAACTTTTCGGCAAAGTTTCGCCAAATAGGTAGCTTCCTCGGCTGCGGTATCACCAGCACCCACAATCGCTACATCTTGTCCTTTAAAGAAGAATCCATCACAGACGGCACAAGCTGAAACACCAAAACCATTGAACTTTTCTTCTGATGGAATGCCCAGCCATTTGGCTGTTGCGCCGGTTGCGATAATTACAGTATCGGCCGTAAAATTTTTTGATCCATCGATTTCCACTTGATGTACGCCCGCTTCCTTAGAAAATAGTACCTTGGTTACATATCCAAAACGAATGTCTGCGCCAAAGCGCTCGGCTTGCATTTTAAGGTCTTCCATAAGCACAGGGCCGGTAATTCCTTGAGGATACCCCGGAAAATTATCAACTTCTGTGGTTTGCGTCAGTTGTCCGCCAGGTACTATGCCGGTATAAACTACCGGATTAAGATCTGCTCGAGCCGCATAAATGGCTGCCGTGTATCCAGCCGGTCCCGAGCCAATTATAAGACATTTGATATGCCCTACGTACTCATTGTATGTCATCGTAAATGTTTGATTTCTTATTTATTGCCTTTACAAAACTACAGGATGTTAAAGCCCTTATCTGCTGTTTTGTTAACTTTCGAATATTTAATGGAAATAGAGAATTTCTGGCCCATTCAATCTGATTATTTTCTTGTATTACGTTTGTATTTTTGATTTTTTTATGGAATTGATGATTAACTATTGTTAATTATATGTTTTGTGGCAAGATTTGTAATAATATATCTAGGTTGATTATCTCTAGTAGAGCGTAGTCACATTTGGACCGTATAGCAAACCTGTATCATACACGATCAACATAACTATTACAATGAAAAAATTAGGTTTATCCATCGCCCTGCTGCTTTTAGCGGTTACGGCGACCGTAGCGCAGATTCACAATCCGGTAAAATGGTCGGTGGCGTCAAAAAAATTAAATAGTAAAGAAGCTGTCGTATTTATCAAGGCAACTATTCAGGAAGGTTGGCATATTTACGGGCTTGATGTGCCCGAAGGTGGACCAATATCAACCAGCTTTACATTCAGTCCTTCCAAAGAATATACATTAAATGGCAAGGTAGCTGCACCAGCTCCCAAAAGTAAATACGAAAAAGATTTCAAGATGAACGTACCTTACTACCCCGGTGAAGTTACTTTTCAACAAAAAGTCAAATTGGTGAAAGGACAAACCAGCGTGAAGGGATCCGTAGAGTTTATGGCCTGCGATAAGTCGCAGTGTCTTCCTCCGGATGAATACAGCTTTAATGTTGCAGTAAAGTAAGACATGAACATCCTGAAATTTAGTGATAAGTACTATCACTGAAATGACCGGATGGAGGGATAGTGCAAGCCTATCCAAAAGAAAATACCGCACAAAGGTATTGTTGTTTAGTTAGTGAAATAAGGCTGCCTCGCCCGAGTGCAGCCTTTATTTTGTGTACCTACCTGTTGTTTTGCTTTCTGGAAAACAATCTTCGGTGTTGACTGTGCTTACAAGTACACCCTTTTAAAATAGCTATGAAAGCAAAAGTAAATTTTATCACCTTGGCTGTTAAAGATCTGGCAGCGTCTAAATTGTTTTATGAACAAGCTTTTGAATTTCCGGTCGGCGAGGTTAGCCACGAGCTGTGTCTTTTCAATTTAGAAGACGATTTTTACCTGGCGTTGCAGCAAACAGACACCCAGCTGCCTCAGGCTACCGCATTGGAAACT
>JAAIGF010146878.1_pt1 | contig 13342 bp, 12 predicted proteins | sample 6487441 | NCBI WGS metagenome assembly JAAIGF01 (sample SAMN13974129, study PRJNA590717) | phyllosphere metagenome | biome: pepper field; feature: multiple bacterial spot infested pepper fields; material: pepper leaves; isolation source: leaves from pepper fields | host: Capsicum annuum ... | reverse complement strand
CCTACTACCTTGGCCACCTTGGCCACCCCCCGAAAAATCGCAGAAAGACGCGGCTAGATCCAGCCAAGGTAACCTTGGCCGACGGTGGAAACCTTGGCTGAGCCCGGCCCTCCACACCTCGGCGGACGCTCGTCGGCACTCGCACTCCCCTGCCATCCCTGCGAAGAGCCACCTTCGCTGCGCCGCCGTCGGTGGCGGTCGTCCTCATGCCGCCGACGCCACCTGAGAGTCGTGACGACAAGGTTGCCGGGTCGCGCCAACTCTCCAGCCAAGGTCGGATGCACCGTTTCGCCGCGGAAACACGCGGTTTTCGACCCTCAAGCCAAGGTAGCCAACGTAGGAATAGCTATGTATAGGGAAAAAGAGAGGGAGGGAGAGGGGGATCTCTATCTCTCTCTCTTTTTCTCCTCATGTAATACCTACTACCTTGGCCACCTTGGCCACCCCCCGAAAAATCGCAGAAAGACGCGGCTAGATCCAGCCAAGGTAACCTTGGCTGACGGTGGAAACCTTGGCTGGGGGAATGTGCCCCGGCCAACGCACGACTCTCCGTCCAGACTGGCACGGTCATCGAGGCTTGATGCATCAGCTCACCGAGCGGGACGGCGGTCGCCACGGGGCCGGCACACCCGGGCGCCGGTTACCTGCCACCGGCGTTGCCGAAGACGACAACCTCGTGGTTATCGCACCTGTGGTGGCGACACGTGGAGCGCTGCGCAGCTCCACCCGGCATGCGCCTGGGCAGAGCGCGCCAGAATGCCCTCTCACGCGCTAGAGGTGCGACCGCGAGGCCGTGACGCAAGGCCCTGAGATCGGCGCACAGCCTCTCGCGCCGCGTGACGAGGTCAGGGCGGTCGTGAGGTCCGACATACCGAACGCGCTCCGCGACCATAGATAGCCAACTCATCACTTCGGACGAACTTCTTCGTCATCGAGACAGGGCTTGGCGCGGTCTGGGGTGCTATCTGCGCGTGCGGCGACGGCGCCCCCGACATCGACGCTGGGGCTCGTCCCTCCGCGCGCCACGGAACAGCCCGCACCGCGACCACCCCTTACCGTCAAGGACACAAGTGCGTCGGCAGCGAATGCGCGCTGGACGGTCACGACGCCTGATCGAGGTGAAGCTCGTTCTGCGCCAAGGTTGCATCATGAGCGCAGAGAAATCATGGTTCTCCGACGATGCTTCGGCAGAAAATGCCAGGGGCCTAGGCCGCGCGTCGTTCCTTGATGGAGTGTGGGACGTCATCAAGCAGTCCGAGACCGTCGAATCCTCAACCGTCTTTGGCCTCGTAGGTCCCTGGGGCATCGGCAAGACATCCATGGTGGAGTGGCTCGCCGGGCGGGCCGAGTCGAAGGAACCGGACGCAGGATGGACGACGGTGTTCTTCAACCCCTGGGACTACCAGGATCCTGCGTCCCTTCAAGAGGGTTTCTTCGCCGAACTGACCGCCGCGTTCGGCGCGCCCACTCGCGCGAGTGATCTACGAAAGCGTTTTGCAGCCTTCGGCCGTAGCGTGGCCCCACTCGCCTCCCTCGGGTCGCTCGTCGGTGTGGATCTCAGCGGATCAGTCGAGGCGTTGTCCGACCTGGTTGACGGCGACCGCAGTGTCGGTGCAGCTCGACGCGACCTGTTGACCAGTCTGCAAGCCGCCAAGACCCCGGTTCTGGTGATCATTGATGACCTCGACCGTGTCTCTGCGGAGGAGCTTCTCCTCACCTTGAAGTTGGTCCGCCAGTTAGGGCGGCTGCCCTACGTCCACTACCTCCTCTCGTACGACGAAGAAACCATCCTCGACGTCCTGACCAAGACCACCCTCATCGGAGACGGTGGCACTCCGCGCGCGCAGGACTACATGGAGAAAGTCGTGCAAGTTCGCTTCGACATCCCGGCTTTGCGGCCGACCGATGCGCTCAAGATGGTCAACGAGGGACTGAACGAGCTCGTCGACGGCGGTTGGGTGCAACTGGACGAGAGTGCGTCCGACCAGTTCGCCACGGCGTACTTCGCGTTCCTCGCGGCACGACTAAGAACGCCACGGGCAATTAGGCGCTACTTTGCGCAGTTACGCCTTCTCGCACCGCACATGGCCGAGGAACTGGACTATGGCGACTTCTTGGTGTTGACGTGGATCCGGGTGACAGAGCCTGGCGTCTATGCGCTCCTGCAGGAACGACGCTCGGACCTCGTTGGTGGCGCGGGATACCTGTCGCACAACCGTCCCACAACCGAGCAACTCCGCGAGCGGCGCGACGATTGGCGTCGCGCCCTCGAGGCAGCAGGGCCGCGCGACGAACACGTCGAGGGCGTCGCTCAAGCAGTGTCGTACCTGTTCCCCAAATTCGACTCGGCGTGGCGCGCATCACATGGCTCCGGCAGGGACGCTGGACCGCCGCACCTGGCGAACGCCGCGTACTTTGACCGATACTTCAGTTTCGGAGTTCCTGAAGGCGATATTGCCGACGCAACGGTTGCCGCTGCAGTGCGCGCACATTCGGGCGGGGAGGCAGATGAGGCTGCAGCAGGCAAGATCGACGACGCGTTGAAGGCCAGTCCTGACCTGGTCGTCGGAAAAATCTCGCAGGAAGTCCGCGCTCAGGAATCCGAGTCAGAGTCCCTAATCAACTGGCTGGCGGAAATTTACCGCCGCATCCCGAAGACATACGACATCATCGCACCGGCTTCTCAACTCGAAGCTGTTACCGGCGCGCGCCTTCGCGCTATGCCGGCTGAAAAGGCATCAAGGGCTATCTCGGCTCTCGCAGTGACCGAGAACGTCGACTTCCTCGCCCGAGTCTTGGAGCGCGCAACCCAGGACTACGCCGACGAATCCACGCCCGCACTGTCGCTCACAGATGACGCCCTTTCGCGCGTTCGTGCCGCCCTTACGGCGCACTTCGATATGGTCGACCCGCTCGAAATGACTATCGAAGAGCGAGGCACTGCTTGGTCCTGGATGCGACTAGACCCCGAGAGCTTCGGCGAGTGGGTGAAACGCGCTCGGAGGACGTACGACGATCTGCACATGCTCGGCTTCTTCGTTAACTCCTCCGTGAGCACAGGCTCACGTTCGCCCGTGTCACGCTTGCGCGGTTTTGACAGCGGGGCCGCGGCCGACCACTTCGATCTCGCAGAACTGCAGCAGAGATACGCCTCGGACATCGACGCAGCGGCAGTCTTGTCGCATGACGCCGCGAACGGCACGCTCGACTCGCCGCAGAACCGGCGCCTGTTGGCCTTGGCTGGCCTCAGGCGCTTCGCGGCCACGGCGGAGGAAGCTGCAGGCTCGGCACCACTCGACCCGGCTTCGGATGTTCCGGAAGCACCGGGACCCTCGCGAGAACGGTGAGCATCGCAGCAACTTCCGCCCCAGTGGAGGTGGCGCGTGGGCGGTCGACGGATGAGGCCAGCACCCCTTCAAGTGGAGGCGCCGTGATGGCAGATGGATAAGCCTCTGTCGATACTCGCGCAGTGTGATCGCGGGCAGGCGCTACAGCGCCTGCCCGCTCAGGCGTTCAGCGGCAGAGCGTTGTCGATGCGCTGCTGAAACAGATGGATGTGCTGTACGAGCTCGCGAAGATTTCTGAGCGTGCATTGTCGCCGCGTTCCAGGGTCTGGAGCGAGAGCAGGTATCCCATGTCGTCACCTCCCTCCAGGAACGAGACCCCTGAGCGGGGTGGGTGGCGCCGGGGGGAGATCGAGGAACGGCAGTGTCAGTCGGGTGCCGTCGCGAAGACTCGCCAGCGTCCAGAGCACTCCAGCTGAGCCGGTGGCGAGGTCGCAGGACAGACGAAGCAGCCCACTGCCTGGGAAGCCTTCGCCGTCGGGTCGGGGAATGGCGTGCAGGTCGAGAAAGCGCTCGTGCATGCCGATAGCGAGGCTGCTGTGCGTCGAGGACCGGTCACCCCTGTCGACGCTCGCCAGGGTGAGGAGCAGCCCCGCGCGGCCCTGGAACAAGCCGGACTCCAGAACGAATTCCGGTGTGCACGCCGCCTCCAATCCTTCGAGGTGGCCGGCGAACTCGGACGTTGGCCGCCGCTTTAAGAACTCGAGGAGTACCTGTCCGACACCCGCGGTGCCGGCGCCCAGGTAAGGCAGTAGACGCCACCCCTCATTCACCTGCAGCGACCCGTCCGTGGCCACAAGGCATTTTGCGAGATCGGCACGCAGCGCGTTCTCTGCCAGATCGAGGTACTCGTCGCGCGCGGTGTGATCGAACAGCGCGAGCGCGAGCAGCGCCGCTCCGCTCGGCCCTCGCAGGAGACCTGTTGCGCCAGTGGCTGCGGGCTCCGCGCTCGTGGAGCGCCAGCCATTTGCGCGGGTGGCGAGTTCAGCGAAGACACTCTCAGCGTGGGTCCGGAGTTCGGGGTGGTGCGGACTCAAGCGCAGCATGGCGAGGCCGACACCGACAGGCCCGCCATAGATGCCGGGCGCCTGCCAGTTCGGTGTCAGGCCGAGGCAGCGTTCCAGGGCGCGGTCTGAGACATCTTGACGTCCGAGGGCAGCGAACCCGACCGCCGCCCCCGCCAGACCGTCATAGAGGCCAGGACGTGCTTCGGCGGTGTCGAGAGATGTCTCCGCCCACGACAGCAATTGCTCTGGCACGTCGACACCTGCCGCGCTCAGCGCCAGGAGAGGCCCGAGTGCGCCGTGCGCGAGCGCGTAAGGCGGCTCGTCGAACTGGGCGGGGTCGCCAGGCCACAGGCGATCAGCTCGAGTCGGCGTCGCATCGACAACGAGCTGGCGGCCAAGCGCAGCTATCCGCACGTCACGCGAAGCGTGAGGCGCCTCTCCCTTGTCACAGATTCCGCCCGTGTCCCGACGTCGGAGGCGACACTGCGCCCAATCCGCCACCTCCGACGCTTTCGCAGGGTGCAGGTCCAACAGAGGGGCCATCGGCGCGTAGATGAACGACTTGATACGCGAGACGGCAAACAGGTCGGCTGCGGCTCCGGCCTCACCGGATGAGGGCACGAAACCAGGGGCGCCCATGATGACGGGGGCATCCTCGGAGAGCGGGCGAGCCATCTCAAAATCGATGAGGTGGAGCTCGTCGTGGTCGTCCAGGAGTACGTTGCCGGGATGCAGGTCGCCGTGGCTGAATCCGGCTGCGTGCAGTTCGGCGACCGCGGTGTCCAGACGCTCGCAGAGAGCATCGGCCCACGCGCAGTAGTCCTCGGTGTGCTCTTGCGTGACGCGCGCGTGCGCTAGTGGGTGGCGAGAAGCCACAGCGTGTTGCAGGGCGGTCCCGTCGATGCGTTTCAGGACGAGGTAGCGGTGTCCGAACGCGTCGAACCGGCGTATCAGGGAACTGTTGCCCTGTGCCTGCAAGGCGAGTAATACCTGGGCTTCGGCTTCTGCGCGTTCTCCGGCGGTTCTTCCGTCCGCAGTGAGACCGGCGTGTGGGCGAAATTCTTTCAGGACAACTTCGAGTCCCCGGTCGACCGCGGTGTAGACACCGCCGGCATTGGAGAACTGCACGACGCCCGTGACCTCCGGGAACCCATCCGGGGGCGTCAGATCGCGCGCGTCCGCCCAGAGCGTGGCCAGGTAGTCCGGAAGGTCGATCCACGGTGGTGGGTCGAACGCTGCGCGCCGAACGTCTTCGACGAGATGACCGTCCGGGTGACGGATGGCGGTGACCCGCCCGAACTCAGTCTCCAGGAGCAGCCGTTTGAAGCCCCCGTAGCGGGTGAAGACCGGACCTTCGTGCCAACGGAGGTCCGACAGGATGTGTGGCCCGTCGAACCCCCGCGTCAGCTCACCAAGCTCCCGCAGGATTGAGTGGTGATCGCCCACATCACTGGGGTAGATGGTGATGAACTTCCCCGACGCCTCTCGGGCGGCGTCTTTGCCGTTCGACTGCTCGAAACGCGCTCGTGTGGCCAGGTGCTTGAAGATGAGGCGGCGCTCGAAGCAGTACGTCGCACTGATGCGCAGCAGCTCTTCCGCGTGAGCAGCGGTGCCGCTGAGATGGATTTTCCAGCCTTGTTCGGGCAGCACAGCCCCCGGTGCACGCCAGTACACCCACACCCCGTCATTGATGCGCTCCCAGCTCGCGAGATCGCCGATCCCGGCAATGTCGAAAGGGGCGTCGTCGTGGTGAGCGGCGCGCTGAGTGGGTTCGTCGTAGAAGACCGCGTCGGCGCGCGCGAACATTGGGTAGATCGCGTCCATGACCCCCGCCAGCTGCGCGTCTTGCGCCGCGGGTGTCGGCGCGCTGCAATGCTGCGGGCGTAGCGGAGCGCCTCAGGACGAGGACACGTGCGAAATGAGGGGGACGGTCACTCAGAAATTGGCTGAACGAACGGCGATTCCTGGCTGTCGTGCCGAGCAGTCGGCCCGAGGTGCAGGCCAAAATTCAGGGCACTAGATTCGTCCGATTGGACGAGCGGCGAGTTCGTCTTTCACCTTGCTGCCCCACAACGCCAACTGCGTTCGGTCACTCGCTGCGACTTTCCGCATTGCGGACTGCACATGCGAGCGCACCGTGTTGACAGAGACGACCAACGCGCCGGCGAGGTCTTCGTTCGATGTCACTCCCTGGCTGAGCAATTGCACGACCCGGCGCTCGGACCGGCTGAGCGTGGTCAGGCATGCTTCGTCCTCAACGGACAGGCGCCTCTCCGTGAACTCCCGCAAGAGCGGTGCGGTGACTCGAGGGGACACGTGCGCTTCTCCGCGAGCTGTCGCACGGATGGCATCGACGAGCTGCGTGGTGTCGTGCGTCTTCAGGAGGTAGCCGCTCGCCCCGTTCTTCAGCGCTCGCACGACGAGCTGATCCTCGCCGTGACTGGTGAGAACGATAATCCGAGTACATGCGCCGGCAGCATCCGCGAGCTCCCTCGTCGCGTCGATACCGTTCATCCCCGGCATTTCGAGGTCCATAAGAACGACGTCGGCGTTCGCCGCGAGGGCCGCAGCCACGGCGTCAACGCCGGTTGCGGCTTCACCCACCACGACGATGCCGTCGGCTTGTTCGAGACGTAGACGCACGCCACGTCGGAACGGACGGTTGTCGTCCGCAATCACGACACGGATTGACTGTTGCTCACTCACGAGTGTCCCCGCTCAACTCGGGCAGTGGGATACGCACCGCCAGTCGCCACCCGCCGTTGCCGTCGGGTCCCGCTTGCAGCATGCCATCGACCAACGCGAGCTTCTTGCGGAGTCCCTCCAGACCCCACCCCAATCCGAAGTTGCTGTCGAACTCCAGTTCTCTCACCGCCGCGGAGTTGGCGACAGTCATCGACAGGTTGTCCGTATCCACTTCGAGCAAGAGACGAACGTTCGCCCCCGGCGCATGTTTGGCGACGTTGGACAACGCTTCCTGAGCTGCGCGGTACGCAGTCGTCGACACGACGGCGGGAAGGTTGCCCACGCCCGGGTGCAGGGTCGCGTCGAGGTTCATCGCGCGCTCCGTCCAGAACTTCACCAGACTGGGAAGGTCATGCAGATCCGGCGTGTGGCCCGTCTCGGCATCCCCGACCCGTCGTAGGTCCCCCAATGCCCCGTACAGACTGGCGGCGGCGAAACGTCCTTCCGCACGGACGTCTTCGATCAGCTCGAGCGCGCGTTGGGGATGCTTCGGGGCTAGTTCGACGGACGCGTCGCACAACGACACCAACCCAGCGAGGTGTTGACCGGCGACGTCGTGCAGTTCCTGGGCGATACGTCCACGCTCGGCCGCGCGGGTGGCTTGGATTGTCTCTTCCTGCTGGTTCTCGATTTCGCGGGCTTGCGCGTCAGCTGTCCTCGTGCGGCGCTCGTGGGCCGCCCATAGGAGGCCGAGACTCGCGCTGGCGAAAGAGATAGTGACGAAGGAAGCCATCTCGGTGAGTACAAAGCTGAGCACCGCTTCTGGCGGTGCGCCCGTGTCGAACGCCCACCACGCCATGGAGCCGGCGACCGTGGCGCTGGCGACGAGGGTGAGAGCTAATGCCACGCTGGCGGACGATGCGGCCCCCAGGACGAAGAGGGCGACCGCGACGACCAGCTGCATAGGCGCTGCCCATGTGGGGATATCCAGAAGCAGCGCGACGCCAAGGTAGGTGGCTACCGCGCCGAGGAGCGAAAGGACCGGGTAGGAGGAGAATTGGGTGACCAGCAACGCCTGCACGAGACACCCAAGTGCGGCGAGGAAAACCACCGCGTCCCGCGCGAGGAAGTGGTTCCACTCGCCGACACCGTTAATCCAGGCGAGCAGCGGGTCTGCTGTCACCTGGACGACTGTGGCGACGAACACCACCCCGACGAACAGTGGTGATCGCACGAGTGCTGTCACCCTGTTCTCGCTCAGCGCGACGAATCGGTCCTGCACACGCTCGCGCACGGCGGGCGCCGTAACGGTCTGTGGTGACGCGATCACTCGTTCACCGAGTCAACGCTGGGGATAAGGTCGTGAGGCGTTACTCCCAACGCTTCGGCGAGGCTGTACACCGTCGTCATCCGTGGGTTGGAGGCGGGGCCGTCGCTGCGCGAGGTCGCCTGCCCGGCTTCCACGAGCTGCATGTGGTTTTTGCTGAGCCCAACGCGGTGAGCAAGCGCCTCTTGTGTGAGCCCCGCCTGGGTGCGCAAGCGCCGCACGTTATCGCCGAACCGGACCGCTTCCTGCTTTTGCCAAACCACTTCTACATGGTTTGCGGCGCCCCCGCATGCGTCGACCATGTATACCGGGAGCTTGTGATATCGCGACAGGTGACGCGCGAGCAGACCCCGTAATGACGGGCCGGATGGGAGCCGCTCCCCCACTCTCGGCAAAGACAGGCACCCCGCGCCGCTTCCAGTTCCCATCGAATACGGTGCGACACGTGTCACCGTGATCAGGAATTAGGTTCGCCACGCCTTCGGCGATATTCTTTCCGCATGGCAACTCGGCGCATTTCGCAACTCATCGACGACATCGACGGTAACATCATTCCCGAGGACACGGGAAAAAGCATTTCCTTCTCTATCGACGGCCGTGGTTATGAGATCGATCTGTCAGATCGGAACGCGGATAGGTTCTTCTCTGCAATCGAGCCCTACGTCGCTGCGGCTCGCCGAACGAGCACAACGACGCCATCCCGGCAGCGCCCTGCGGCCAAGAACAACGTGGACCTCGCGGCAGTACGAGCCTGGGCACGCGAGAACGGGCACAACGTCAGCGACCGCGGTCGCGTGCCGCAGTCGATCATCGAGTCCTACAGCGCTGTCAGCTGACGATACTCGTCCAGACGGACGAGAGCGGCCGCGACGGCCGGCGGGTATAGCCCCGCTATGACGGCGATGTGCCCGGAAGCACGGAACACGCCGCGGCCCGCGTCCTCATATGCACTCGTAATCTGATCGGATGGTCCCGAACTTTCTGTATCTCAGCGACGCGGTGCGGCAAGGGATGAGAGATGAGTTCGAACTCGACGTCGCGAACGGGAAAGTGAAGGTTCCGGAGGCCGTTCACCCCGAACGCACGGATGCATTCATCGACGCCATCCGCGCCGAGATGGTACGTGGTGGACCGGATGCTCTTGCCGCGCGGCTTCTTGGCGAGGGCATGCTTCGTCGAACCGATGACAGCGGCGAAACGGTCAACCTTCTGGTGATCGCGCTGCGCGTCAGCGATGAGCTATTCGACACCTATCTCCGCCGCGGTGGCGAGACGGGCTTTTAGCGCACGCGAACGGGCTCTCCTGTCACGCAGCAAACACCCTCGATGCCGTGGCGAGTAGAGATATTCTCATCATCGGCCGAACACACAATCCGCGAGACGCAACGCGTTTGTCAGCCGCCGGCGAGCCGAGGTGGTCGCCGCAAAGGTGGTCTGCTGCTACTGAGTGTCTGCGCCTCTCGAGGTACCGCGGCGCTGCGGGTCATCCACGCTGGACACCGCGTAGACCAAGTTTTGGCAGATCGTGCTTCCTTTCATCCAAAGGGACGAAGATGGGCTGGCGTTTCGGCATGAGGCGCAGGCAAACAGCGGTGGGGGCGGTTGATCCAGCAGAATCTGCCGGCCAATGCGTGTGACACTGCTCTCCCCGCCCCCCACCCGAGGGGCACGCGAAGAAAGCAGCAGAGAATGGTTGACGTCGAAATCAAGAATGTCCGCAAGGACCGCCATGGCGACATCACGGACGTGGGGGTCAAAGGACGCTGGGAACGCACTTTGGCAGTTGCGATCTCTCTCATCGAGAACAGGACGAACTCGTTCTACGTGATGTGCCCGCAACGCGCTGATGTACAGGTTCGCCAGACCCCGACGGGGCGGAAATACCTCAAGACGACCGCAGACACCACCACGAAGAACAATCTGGACGAGTTGCCCCCGCTCTAGCACGGCGCAGGGGGCGTCGCCGCGCCGTACCCAGGCCGGCAGGCGCCCTCCAAAGCTGCCGTCCTGTGCCCTACATGTTTCCCTTGCGATGGTCGCCCCGCGGTTGACGCTTGAGAGTTCCGTAAGCGGTCGTCGTCGCCGAGATGACATGCAGAACACACCCTCCCAAATGCGTGGCCACGACGGCGACGCCCGTGGCCGCCCACAGGGGGATCTCCGTGTGCGCCTCCCGAGTCGCGGCGAGAACTGCCGTACCAAACGTCAGAACTAGAGCAACGAGAGAGGCGTAGAGGACCCCAACGAACATCTCATCGATGAGCGGGCGAACGCGAAGGTCCTCTTGCGCGGCATCGGGGGCAGGCTCGACTCCCGAAGCGTCGTACGTGACCCGCAGTTGGAAGACGAAGATGGCATGTGCGAAGAGCAGGCCACCAAGCACCCCGAAGCTACCGGCGATGACTCCTGGCTCCTGCAACCGAATGCCGAAGAAGAGAGCAGCCAGTACGCATACCACTCCGGCGAGAACAGGCAGGACGAGGAGGAGGGTGACGTAACTCCAAGAGATCTGGCGAATCCGGCCCCGTTGCGGAAACAGGATGTTCCACACGCCCGAAACTAGCACGCTCACCGCCCCGCCCTTGGTTGAATGCGACGTCGGGTCGGTGAGGTGTGTCTCGTGTCCATGCATAGCTCTCCTATGCGCGGTCGAGTGCGGTGCGTGCTACGACGAGTGCCGGAACGCGACCCACTCGGAAGCGGCATCACTTTGAATCCATTCGGGAGCCCATCCCTGGTCGATGTCTTCGTAGAAGTTCCGCACGCGTTCGTCTGCAGCGGCGTGGAACGCGTCGAGGCCGAGCGCCGACTGATGATCCTCGGTGAGCAGAAGCCGCACGGAGGGGACCCCGTCCGTTCCGAGCTCAAACTTCTTTGAGCGCCCGTCCCGTTCGACGGTGACGAACACGGACTCGTCGGGCCCGCGAGTGTCATCCTCGTCATCGCGGCGGATACCTACGAAGGTCCCTGCCTCGACTTGCCCGTTGCGGAGGGTCTCCCAGACGCGCTCCCCCCAGTGGCGCTGTCCTTTAGGTGGGAGCGCCGTGTAGACGACCCGACCCAGCACGGTCTCCGCCCGTCTGTCCGCGTCGACACCGTGGGAGAGGTTCAGGGGGCGATTGTGGCGAACCACTGACACTTCGGTGAGGTCGCCAGACTCCGCCCAGGCGTCTCGTTCCATGACCGTTTCCGAGACGAAGAAGAAGTTCTCGTGTCGTTGACGCATCCACGCTCGAAAATCGTCCAAAAGGATGGCACCGTGTAACGCGCCCCGCTTGATCTCGTACGCAGCGACGTAGTTCGTCGCCGCAGGCGGCGCCCACACGGTGGTGCGCGTTTCTGATGTCGTTGCCTCGAGCTCACTACGGACGTGCGTTTCCTCGTTGGTCTCTACGTGGTACGTCGCGCCGCCTTCACCGAATGTCCCCGAACGGGTGACGATGGTCAGAGACCTCCCGCGTGGAATGACCTGCGTGACGCGCAAGTAGCGCGATCTCACGTCGTCGCGGTAGGGAACCTCGGTTCGGTGATGAAGGTAGGCACCGAACCACGCCATTCAGCGCGACGCCGTTGACGTCTTCGTTCCCGCCTGACATTTGACGGGACTTCGGGCGCGCATGAAACTCCCGCAGCCCCAACGACGTTCTCGGCACGAGCCCTCCACTCTTTCGGTCGACGGATAGACCATATGCGTCCGTGGATGCCGCCTGGACTGTCGTCGTGGTGTCGTCGCGAGCGAGCCGCGGTGACCGGCGCTATAAGAACCTCTCGTTAACATGCCCGCGTTTACGTGGTTTGACCTGCCATGCTTCCATCCACTCGCTGCGACCAGCGCGAGGAACGCGTCGCAGGGGTGCGGCAAGGAGGCGTCGATGGTTTCGCTTGATCAGTACGCACCAGACCTGCCGGAAGTTGACTGGGAACGAATTCGGGACAGTGTCCTCGCCATCGTCACCCAAGTGCAGGAGAGTCTCCCCTACCCCGCAGCCGCCGTCCTCAACGCCGTCGCCCATCACGTCGATTGGTGTGTGAACGTTGCGGGCTTCGACGATGACGCCTTGACCCTCTTCCGTCGAGACGTCATCGGGGCCGGGGTAGCGGTCATGGCGACGGAGCGGTCATCCACCATGGGCCGACGTCGGTCAATCTTGCTCCGCGTCGGCGAAGCTTTGGGGTCGATCCCCACCGTTGCCCCATTGCCTACCCTTGCCGCTGCCTCCCCTTCCGCGCCCTACTCGCCAGAGGAGATTGCCGGCCTCATTCGCTGGGCAGACACACAGCGAGACCGCCACGGCGCATCCGCACGAGCACTCCTCGCCCTGGGACTAGGCGCAGGGCTCCCCACGCGGGACATCTGTGCGGTTCGGTCAGGCGACGTCGCGCCGGACGGCAGTTGGATTCAGGTTGCGGGCGACAAAACTCGTACGGTGCCCGTGGCTCCTGACTGGACCGACGAACTGGCGGAGCTTGCGAACGACGCGGACAACGCCGACGCGACACTGTTTCGCCCCGGCGTGGCGCGGAGCAAGAACATCGTCACGGTCTTTGTTGCGAGAGCCATCGGCTCCGAACGAGGCCCGAGCTCGCAACGGATGCGTTCGACGTGGTTGGTGCGGCAGCTGGCGACGGGTATGCCGATGCAGGATCTGCTGGCGGCGGCGGGGTTGGAGTCGATGGACGCTCTGGTTCGGTATGAACGGTTTCTTCCTCCAGCGTCGCTGCCTGCTCCCTCAGGTACGACGCAATGATGTTTCTCACCCGCGGTGACTGATGCGATGCGTCACCGACATCCAACGCGATGGATGTCAGGGTCTCCCCACACGCGCCGAGCAGTTCCTCGAGGTCCACCAATGTCGCCCACTGATGGCCGACAAGAATGCGGGACAGACGGGGCCGGTCCATCCCGATCCGCTTCGCCAACTCAGTGAACGTGGTCTTGTTCTCCCGTACGTAGCGCCGGACGACCCGAGCAACCTGAT
>JAAIGF010002837.1_pt1 | contig 13342 bp, 10 predicted proteins | sample 6487441 | NCBI WGS metagenome assembly JAAIGF01 (sample SAMN13974129, study PRJNA590717) | phyllosphere metagenome | biome: pepper field; feature: multiple bacterial spot infested pepper fields; material: pepper leaves; isolation source: leaves from pepper fields | host: Capsicum annuum ... | reverse complement strand
GCATCTCGGTGGTGTTGATCACTCAATCTTCTTCGGAGTACAGCATCAGTTTCTGCGTGCCGCAGAGCGACTGCGCACGTGCCAAACGGGCGATGGAAGATGAGTTTTATCTGGAGCTGAAAGAGGGGCTGCTGGAGCCGCTGGCGATTATGGAGCGTCTGGCGATCATCTCCGTGGTGGGCGACGGAATGCGTACCCTGCGCGGTATCTCGGCGAAATTCTTTGCGGCGCTGGCCCGCGCCAATATCAATATCGTGGCGATTGCCCAGGGCTCTTCCGAGCGCTCAATTTCGGTAGTGGTCAGCAATGACGACGCCACCACCGGCGTGCGCGTGACCCATCAGATGCTGTTCAACACCGACCAGGTGATTGAAGTGTTTGTCATCGGCGTCGGCGGCGTCGGCGGCGCGCTGCTAGAGCAGATCAAGCGCCAGCAGGGGTGGCTGAAGAACAAACATATCGATCTGCGCGTCTGCGGTGTAGCCAATTCTCAGGCGCTGCTGACCAGCGTGCATGGCCTGAATCTGGAAAACTGGAGTGCGGAACTGGCGGAGGCGAAAGAGCCGTTTAATCTTGGCCGCCTGATCCGCCTGGTGAAAGAGTACCACCTGCTCAATCCGGTGATCGTCGACTGTACCTCCAGCCAGGCGGTCGCCGATCAGTATGCCGACTTCCTGCGCGAAGGTTTCCATGTGGTGACGCCGAACAAAAAGGCCAATACCTCTTCGCTGGATTACTATCACCAGCTGCGCCATGCGGCCAGCAGCTCGCGGCGTAAGTTCCTCTATGACACTAACGTTGGCGCGGGCCTGCCGGTGATTGAGAACCTGCAGAACCTGCTCAACGCCGGCGATGAGCTGCGCCATTTCTCCGGGATCCTGTCCGGCTCCCTGTCGTTTATCTTCGGCAAGCTGGACGAGGGGGTGAGTTTCTCCGCGGCGACGGCGATGGCCCGTGAGATGGGGTATACCGAGCCGGATCCGCGCGACGATTTATCCGGGGTGGATGTGGCGCGTAAACTGCTGATTCTGGCCCGCGAGACCGGGCGTGAACTGGAGCTGGCGGACATTATCGTCGAGTCGGCGCTGCCGCCGGACTTCGACGCCAGCGGCGATGTCGAGACCTTTATGGCCCGCCTGCCGTCGCTGGACGATGGTTTTGCCTCGCGGGTTGCTAAGGCGCGCGATGAAGGTAAAGTCTTGCGCTACGTCGGTAACATCGAAGAGGATGGTACCTGCCGGGTAAAAATAGCCGCGGTTGACGGCAACGATCCGCTGTTCAAAGTTAAGAATGGTGAGAACGCGCTGGCTTTTTATAGCCATTATTATCAGCCATTGCCGCTGGTGCTGCGCGGCTATGGCGCCGGGAACGACGTCACGGCGGCCGGCGTATTCGCCGACCTGCTGCGCACCCTGTCCTGGAAGTTAGGAGTTTAAGATGGTCAAAGTATATGCCCCGGCTTCCAGTGCCAATATGAGCGTCGGGTTTGATGTGTTGGGCGCGGCGGTCACGCCGGTCGATGGCACGCTGCTTGGCGACAACGTCACTGTCGAAGCGGCGGAGCAATTTAGCCTGCAGAATCTTGGACGCTTCGCCAGCAAACTGCCGACGGCGCCGCAGGAGAACATTGTTTACCAGTGCTGGGAAAGCTTTTGCCGGGAGATCGGCAAGACGGTGCCGGTGGCGATGACGCTGGAAAAAAACATGCCGATTGGCTCCGGGCTGGGTTCCAGCGCCTGCTCGGTGGTCGCTGCGCTGCTGGCCATGAACGAGTTCTGCGGCAAGCCGCTGAACGAGACGCGCATGCTGGCGCTGATGGGAGAGATGGAAGGGCGTATCTCCGGCAGCATTCACTACGACAACGTGGCGCCGTGCTATCTTGGCGGCATGCAGTTGATGATCGAAGAGAATGGGATTATCAGTCAGCAGGTGCCCGGGTTTGATGAGTGGCTGTGGGTGCTGGCCTATCCGGGGATTAAAGTCTCTACTGCTGAAGCGCGGGCGATTCTGCCGGCGCAGTATCGCCGCCAGGATTGTATCGCCCATGGTCGCCACCTCGCGGGCTTTATTCACGCCTGCTACACCCGCCAGCCGCAGCTGGCGGCAAAATTGATGAAAGATGTGATTGCCGAACCGTACCGAACCAAACTGCTGCCGGGCTTTAGCGAAGCGCGTCAGGCGGCCATGGAGATGGGCGCCCAGGCTTGCGGCATCTCCGGCTCTGGCCCAACGCTGTTCGCGTTGTGTGATAAACCGGATACCGCACAGCGCGTCGCCGACTGGCTTGGCGCGCACTATCTGCAGAATCAGGAAGGCTTTGTTCATATTTGCCGGCTGGACACGGCGGGCGCACGCGTAGTGGGATAACCAATGAAACTGTATAACTTAAAAGATCATAACGAGCAGGTCAGCTTTGCGCAGGCCGTCACCCAGGGACTTGGCAAGCATCAGGGCCTGTTCTTTCCGCACGATCTGCCGGAATTCAGCCTGACTGAAATCGACGACATGCTGGCGCAGGACTTTGTCACCCGTAGCGCCAAAATTCTATCCGCCTTTATCGGCGATGAGATCCCGCAGGATGTCCTGCAGCAGCGGGTGCGCGCGGCGTTTGCGTTTCCGGCGCCGGTAAGCAAGGTTCAGGAAGATGTCGGCTGTCTGGAGCTGTTCCATGGCCCTACGCTGGCGTTCAAGGATTTCGGCGGCCGCTTTATGGCGCAGATGCTGACCCACATCGCAGGCGATAAGCCGGTCACCATCCTCACCGCGACCTCTGGCGACACCGGGGCGGCGGTGGCGCATGCTTTCTACGGCCTGCCGAACGTCAAGGTAGTGATCCTCTATCCGCGCGGCAAGATCAGTCCGCTGCAGGAGAAGCTGTTCTGTACCCTCGGCGGCAATATTGAAACCGTGGCGATTGATGGCGACTTTGATGCCTGCCAGGCGCTGGTGAAGCAGGCGTTTGACGATGAAGAGCTGAAGGCGACGCTGGGTCTCAACTCGGCTAACTCCATCAACATCAGCCGCCTGCTGGCGCAGATCTGTTACTACTTCGAAGCGGCGGCGCAGCTGCCGCAGGAAGCCCGCAATCAGCTGGTGATTTCCGTGCCGAGCGGCAACTTCGGCGATCTGACCGCCGGTCTGCTGGCCAAGTCGCTGGGGCTGCCGATCAAGCGCTTTATCGCCGCCACCAACGCCAACGACACCGTTCCGCGCTATCTGCAGGGCGGCGAGTGGGCGCCAAAAGCCACCCAGGCGACGCTGTCCAACGCCATGGACGTCAGCCAGCCGAACAACTGGCCGCGCGTTGAAGAGCTGTTCCGCCGTAAAATCTGGCGTCTCAGCGAGCTGGGCTATGCCGCGGTCGATGATGAGACCACCAAAGCAGCGATGCGCGAGCTGAAGGCCATCGGCTACATCTCTGAACCGCATGCGGCGATTGCCTGGCGCGCGCTGCGCGATCAGCTGCAGCCGGGAGAGTACGGCCTGTTCCTCGGCACCGCCCATCCGGCGAAGTTCAAAGAGAGCGTGGAGGAGATCCTGCAGGAGACTCTGCCGCTGCCGAAGGAGCTGGCCGACCGCGCCGACCTGCCGCTGCTGTCTCACAACCTGCCGGCGGATTTCGCCGCGCTGCGTAAGCTGATGATGGGCTAAGCCAGGCAATAATATCGGCAACATGATCGACCAAACCGGGCAGCTATTGCCCGGTTTTTATATTTAACGCACTTTTCCATATCAGTAAAATTTCTCTCCATAAAATTCCCCACACTATTGTATTGTCAGCGCACTGCTTTTATTGCAAACTCTTTTACGGATTGTCATCTTTGCCGGATAATTCCACTGGATTATCTTTTTTATTTATTATTTCATGCTGCTTATATTTATGCTGCTGATTTTATTATGAAGCAGCTATAGATATCATTTGATATAGATGCATTGTTAATGCACAAGGTTTTCAAGGAGGAAACATGCGTATTTTATCTCTTTTTTTGGTGGTGTTCGCTTTAACAGGCTGCTCCGGGACAACGATTGGCGGTAATGAAGATAAATTAACGCCAGCCTATCTGAAACAACATCTCATTGTCGGAAAAACCACCAAGGCCGAGGTTCGTCAGTATTTTGGTGCCCCGGATTCTGGTCATACGACGGTGACGGCGTCGGGTAAAGAGAGCTGGTATTATTCAGTAGATAAAGGGATCAACCTGGTCAGCCTCGCGGGTTCCATGATCCCGGTAACCGGGGCATCGCAAGCTGCCGATGCGGTCGATAAGTCCAGCCAAAAAGATTCGAACTCGCTGATGATTTTCTTCGATGAAAAAGGCGTGGTGGAAAACTGGGTGCGTTAAAATAAGTAATAATCTGCTTAATTATATTGAAAAGGGGAATAACTCCCCTTTTTTATTACCGTAACGTGTTACTGCTCGTGGCGTTTAAACACCAGTTCGCCTTTCTCTGAGGCATCCGCATCAAAGAAATAGCCTTCGCTATTAAAGGCTTTGAGCTGCTCCGGCTGGGTTAAGCGGTTTTCAATAATGTAGCGACTCATCAGGCCGCGGGCTTTCTTCGCATAAAAACTGATCACTTTGAATTTGCCGTTCTTCTCATCGAGGAATACCGGCTTGATCAGCTGACCCTGCAATTTTGGCGTTTTCACCGATTTAAAATATTCATCGGAAGCCAGGTTGATGACGATATCGTCGCCCTGGTCGCGCAGCGCCTGATTCAGCTTCTCGGTAATGGTATCCCCCCAGAACTGGTACAGATCTTTGCCGCGCGGATTTTCCAGACGGATCCCCATCTCCAGGCGGTAGGGCTGCATCAGGTCTAACGGGCGCAGCACGCCATACAGCCCGGAGAGCATGCGCAGATGCTGCTGGGCGAAGTCAAAGTCGTCCTCGGTGAGCGTCTCTGCCTGCAGGCCAGTGTAGACATCGCCTTTAAAGGCGAGGATCGCCTGGCGGGCATTTTGCGGCGTAAAGTCAGGGTGCCAGTCGTGGAAGCGGGTGGCGTTTAGATCCGCCAGCTTGTCGCTAATGCTCATCAGCTTGCCGATTTGCGGCGCGGTCAGCTTACGGGCGATGCCGATAAGCTGCTGAGAATACTCGAGGAGTTCGGGCTGGGTATAGCGAGTCGTTGCCAGCGGGCTTTGATAATCGAGCGTTTTAGCAGGTGAAATCAGAATCAGCATATCCAGTCCTTGCAGGTAATTTCGACGAATTTTAACAAAAAAAGTGCATGGTGGGATCGATAGCTGCAATTGCCGCGCTATTCGCGCGGCAATTCATTCCAGGCGCCCGGGGCCAGCTGTTGGTCAATATCCGGGTAACGAGTGGCATCGAAAGTCGGCTGGATACCCAGCCGCCGCTGACGCAGATAATCGCTGGCGATAATCCGCACCGTCGGGGAGAGCAACAGAATGGCCGTCAGGTTGGTCATCGCCATCAGCGCCATGATGATATCCGCGCTCTGCCAGACGACAGGCAGGCTAACCATGGTCCCCAACAGCACCATCAGGACGGTGAGTATTCGCAGCCCCCAGATATAGCGCGGCTTATCCAGGCGCAGGAAGACCAGATTATTTTCCGCGTACACGTAATTGGCTACGATAGAGCTAAAGGCGAACAGCAGCACGATGAGGGCGATAAAACCCGCTCCCCAGCCGCCGACCAGCACGCTCATCGCGTGTTGCAAGTCCTGAATACCGTTGAGCGTATATTCATTGTCGGGCCGCGGCGCCAGCATGACGATAATCGCGCTTGCGGTACAGATCACGATAGTATCGATAAACACGCCAATCATCTGCACGATCCCCTGCGCCGCCGGGTGCGGCGGCCAGGAGGCGGCGGCCGCGGCGGCGTTAGGCGAAGAGCCCATCCCTGCTTCATTGGAGAACATGCCGCGCTGGAAGCCGCTGGTCAGCGCCTGGCTGATGGTGTAGCCCACCGCGCCGGCGGCGGCCTCCTGCCAGCCGAAGGCGCAGCGAAAGATGGTGGCGAAAATCGTCGGCAGGGCGGTGATGTGCCACAGGCCGATGAGCAGGCTGGTGGCGATCCACAACAGCGCCATAAAGGGAACGATCCATTGCATCAGACGCGCCACGCCGCGTAAACCACGGAGGATCGCCAGCAAAACGACAACGGCCAGCACGCCGCCGCTGACCGCCGCCGGCAGATCGAACGCATAGCGCAAGGCATGGGCCACGGAGTTAGCCTGCACGGTATTGAAGATAAAACCATAGGCCAGCAGGAGGAGGATCGAAAACAGGACGCCCATCCAACGCATGCCGAGCCCGCGCGCCATGTACCAGGCAGGGCCACCGCGAAACTGTCCGCGGCTATCGCGTTCTTTATACAGCTGAGCAAGGGAACATTCAGCAAAGCTGCTGGCCATGCCGAGCAGGGCGGAAACCCACATCCAGAATACGGCGCCGGGCCCACCGGCGGCGATCGCCAGCGTCACCCCGGCAAGATTGCCGCTGCCGACCCGGGCGGCAAGGCTGGTACAGAGCGCCTGAAAGGACGTTAAACCACCCGGCTGCGGGTGCAGGCTTTTTTTTAGACTGCGGCCGAATTTGCGCACGTAACGAAACTGAATACCCCGGGTTTGCCAGCTAAACCAGATACCGGCGCCCAGTAGCAGATAAATCATCACTGAGCCCCAGAGTATTTCATTGATAAATGAGAGAAAATCAGGCATTAAACATCCTCTTGTCCATGCCGGTACGCCAGTGTAAGCGTTACCAATTAAGTGACAATCCTTTCGCTTTCAGCAAATTAATCTGCATAGTTTATCACACTCTGCGCTCTTCTCTCGTCGGCGGTTGCGCTGACCCGGCAGCGTGTTATCATCTGGGCAGACCGGTTACATCCCCTTAACTGCTGTTTAAGAGAAATATATCATGACGGATAAATTAACTTCTCTGCGTCAGTACACCACTGTCGTCGCTGACACCGGAGATATTGCGGCAATGAAGCTGTATCAGCCTCAGGATGCCACCACTAACCCTTCCCTGATTCTCGGCGCGGCTCAGATCCCTGAGTACCGTAAGCTGATTGACGACGCTGTCGCCTGGGCTCGTAGCCAGAGCAGCGATCGCGCGCAGCAGATCCTCGATGCTTCCGATAAGCTGGCGGTGAACATCGGTCTCGAAATTCTGAAACTGATCCCGGGCCGTATCTCCACCGAAGTGGACGCACGTCTCTCCTATGACACCGAAGCGTCTATCGCGAAAGCCAAGCGCATCATCAAGCTGTACAACGACGCGGGCATCAGCAACGATCGCATTCTGATCAAACTGGCCTCCACCTGGCAGGGCATTCGCGCCGCTGAACAGCTGGAAAAAGAAGGCATTAACTGTAACCTGACGCTGCTGTTCTCCTTCGCTCAGGCTCGCGCTTGCGCCGAAGCGGGCGTCTTCCTGATTTCGCCGTTCGTTGGCCGTATCCTCGACTGGTACAAAGCCAACACCGACAAGAAAGAGTACGCACCGGCAGAAGATCCGGGCGTGGTTTCCGTCAGCGAAATCTACGAGTATTACAAGCAGCACGGCTATGAAACCGTCGTGATGGGCGCAAGCTTCCGTAACGTTGGCGAAATTCTGGAACTGGCTGGCTGTGACCGCCTGACCATCGCCCCGGCGCTGCTGAAAGAGCTGTCCGAAAGCGAAGGCGCTGTTGAGCGTAAGCTGGTATATACCGGTGAAGTGAAAGCGCGTCCGGAGCGTATTACCGAATCTGAGTTCCTGTGGCAGCATAACCAGGATCCGATGGCGGTAGACAAACTGGCGGAAGGTATCCGTAAGTTTGCGATCGACCAGGAAAAACTGGAAAAAATGATCGACGAACTGCTGTAATCGCGCAGGTGGCCGACGCCCGTCGGCCACATTACACTGTCTGTCCCGCCTCCGGCAGTGTATCATTTCGTTTAACGCCACAGTTTGAACGGAATAACCATGAATACCTTACGAATCGGCTTAGTTTCCATTTCCGATCGCGCCTCCAGCGGCGTCTATCAGGACAAAGGCATCCCGGCACTGGAAGAGTGGCTGGCACGCGCCCTGACCACCCCTTTCGAGCTGCAAACCCGTCTGATTCCGGATGAGCAGGCCATCATTGAGCAAACGCTGTGCGAACTGGTTGACGAAATGGGGTGCCATCTGGTGCTGACCACCGGCGGAACCGGCCCTGCGCGTCGCGATGTGACGCCCGACGCAACGCTGGCGATCGCCGATCGCGAGATGCCGGGCTTCGGCGAGCAAATGCGCCAGGTTAGCCTACACTTTGTGCCGACGGCTATCCTTTCCCGGCAGGTCGGTGTGATCCGCAAGCAGGCGCTGATCCTCAACCTTCCCGGGCAACCGAAAGCAATTCAGGAGACTCTGGAAGGGGTGAAAGATGCTGACGGCAACGTGCTGGTGCACGGTATTTTCGCAAGTGTACCTTATTGTGTACAGTTGCTTGAAGGGCCTTATGTGGAAACCGATGGCCGTGTAGTAGAAGCTTTTCGTCCCAAGAGTGCCAGACGCGAAACTTTATCCTGAATTTGATGCATTTTTGATATAACCTGCATCGCTAATGGTGTGCCGTTTTATTTACGATATAGTGATTTTTACTTTACACACTATAAAACACGCTGCACACCTCAGGATGAAATTGCGTTATGTCATATGCAAACCGACCGCTCAACCGCCAGGATTATAAAACGCTGACGCTGGCCGCCCTGGGCGGCGCGCTGGAGTTTTATGACTTTATCATTTTTGTTTTCTTCGCCGCCGTCGTCGGCGAGCTCTTCTTCCCTGCGGATATTCCCGAATGGCTGCGCCAGGTGCAAACTTTTGGCATTTTCGCCGCCGGTTACCTGGCGCGTCCGCTGGGGGGCATCATCATGGCCCACTTTGGCGATCTGGTGGGGCGCAAGAAAATGTTCACCCTCAGCATCCTGCTGATGGCGCTACCAACCCTGGCGATCGGTCTGCTACCGACCTATAGCTCGGTAGGTATCATCGCCCCGCTGCTATTGCTGCTGATGCGTATTCTGCAGGGAGCGGCGATCGGCGGTGAAGTTCCAGGCGCCTGGGTGTTTGTCGCTGAGCATGTCCCGGAAAAACGCATTGGTATCGCCTGCGGCACGCTGACGGCCGGCCTGACGGTTGGCATTCTGCTGGGGTCGGTGGTGGCCACGCTTATCAATACCAGTCTGACGCCGCAGGGGATCCACGACGGCGGCTGGCGGATCCCCTTCCTGCTGGGCGGCGTATTTGGTCTGATAGCGATGTATCTGCGCCGCTGGCTGCAGGAGACGCCGATTTTTCTTGAGATGCAGCAGCGCAAAGCGCTGGCGCAGGAGCTGCCGGTAAAAGCGGTGGCGCTCAAGCACCAGAAGGCGGTGGTGATCTCTATGCTGCTGACCTGGCTGCTGTCGGCTGGCGTGGTGGTGGTGATCCTGATGTCGCCGGTCTGGCTGCAGAGGCACTATGGTTTTGCGCCGGCCATTACCCTGCAGGCCAACAGCATCGCCACCATTATGTTGTGCATCGGCTGTCTGCTCGCCGGGCTGGCGGCGGACCGCTTCGGCGCCAGCCGCACTTTTATCGTCGGCAGCCTGCTGCTGGCGGTTGCCAGCTGGGCATTTTACCATCTTGCCGGCGCCAGCCCGCAGCGGCTGTTTCTGCTCTACGGTACGGTGGGGCTGTGCGTCGGCGTGGTGGGGGCGGTGCCCTATGTGATGGTGCGGGCCTTCCCGGCGGAAGTACGCTTCACCGGCATCTCTTTCTCCTACAACCTGTCGTACGCGATCTTTGGCGGCCTGACGCCGATTGCGGTCACCATGCTGATGGGGGTGTCGCCGATGGCGCCGGCCTGGTATGTGCTGGCCCTGTCGCTGATGGGGCTGGGATTAGGTATCTGGCTGCGTCAGGAGCTGACGGCGCCGACGGGGATGCCGGAAGGGGAGCTGCAGCGTTAACGATGGCTAGCTGATGCTGATAATGACCTGCCGCCGCCCTGTGATCGGACGGCGGCGGAAGATTAGCGCGGTTCGCCGATCGGCAGCACGGTGCGGCCGAACTGTTCGTTCAGCACTTCACCCATCGCCAGGTAAATAGCGCTGGCGCCACAAATCAGGCCGACCCAGCCGGCTACCTTCACAATGCCTTCGTTATCGACCAAATGGCCAATCGCCAGCAGCGCGAACAGTACGGTCAGGCTCAGGAAGACAAACTGCAGCATGCGGGCTGCCTTCAGGGTGCCAAAGAACATAAACAGGGTAAAGACGCCCCACAGGCCGAGGTACATACCGAGGAAGTGCGCGTTTGGCGCGTCTGCCAGGCCCATTTTCGGCATCAGAAGAATCGCCACCAGCGTCAGCCAGAAGCTGCCGTAGGAGGTAAAAGCGGTTAAGCCAAAAGTGTTGCCTTTTTTGTATTCCAGCAGGCCGGCAAAAATTTGCGCAATGCCGCCGTAAAAAATGCCCATCGCCAGGATAGCTACATCGAATGCGAACAGGCCGCTATTCGCCAGGTTAAGCAGAATAGTGGTCATGCCGAAGCCCATAAGGCCCAGCGGTGCCGGATTAGCCAACTTAGTGTTGCCCATAATTCCTCAAAATTATCATTAAAAGGGAAGCATTACCCCGCGACTTGGCGGCGGGGCGCGGCATAATAATGAGGCGCTGAAGGGCTGTCTATGATCTGGCGGGGTATTTTTCACCAATTTCCGCGGTGTCTGACGGCGGCTGGAGCATGTGCCGTAAACAGGCAATATGCAGGACCGCGGGGATGGTGACCCGGTAGGCGCTGCCGCTCACCGCTTTCACGCTGTTCAGCGCGGCGCCGAGCGGTCCGCCCAGCCCGGCGCCGCGCACCAGGCCATGACCGATGACGCTCACCGCGGCGTGCGTGCGCAGGATGGCGGTTAAGCGTTCGTCCAGCAACAAAGTGACGCCTTCGCTTAGCTTGCGATGCCTCAGCAGATGAGCCATCAGGCTGTCCAGCTCATGGCTCCGGCACTCCACCGCGGCGAGAAACTGCGCTTTTTGCTCCGCGTTCAGTTTATTCCAGCTGTGCTGCAGAAAATGCGCCAGCAACTGCTGCTCGATCTGCGGCGTCGACAGCTGTTTGTCGACCTTCGCTTTCAGTCGTTTACATACATCCAGCAGGATCGCGCGATAAAATTTGCCATGGCGGCGCAGCGTGTTGGCGATGCTATCGCCGCCAAAATGCTGTAGCTCACCGGCGATTAGCTGCCAGTTGCGGCGATAACGCTCCGGGTGACCCTCCATCGCTAAAAATGTCTCGTTGCGCAGGAGCGTGCTGGAGAGACGGGGTTTGCCATTTTCCCCGTGGGTCAGAATGCGGGTAAAGGCTTCCAGATGCGCCTCGCTGCACTCAGGCAGAAAGGCGAGATCGTCATCCTCCAGGTAATTAATATGCATAACGTTTTCTCTCGGGCAGGGGCGACATTAGTCATCGCCGATAATTTTCAGTGATGCCATATCTGAGGAGTGCACCGTGTGGCCGGAGAAGGCGATCTTCTTCACGCAACGTTTGTTGTCGTTATCGCTATTGATGTTGATCCAGCCGGTGGTGCTGCCCTCTTTGATCCCGGCGGGGACGTTCAGCGTGTGGCTGGCGCCGCGGCTGGCCTTAAAGTAGACCGTCGCCCCGGAGAGTTGTACATCGCCGCGGTCGGCGCTGAGCTGAATGCGTTTGACCACCCGGCAGACGGGGAGCGTCAGCGTCAGGTCGTTGGTTTCATTGCGCGGCATAGCTATCACGCCGAGAATTTTATGGTCGTTAGCGGCTGCCGAGGTGATAAATGACACGCCGAGGATAAGCCCTACGGAAAGCCGGTATAGCGATTTCATTAATTTGTCCCCTGAATAAGCGAAGTGCGATGGCGGGGAAGTTTATCACTGCGAAAACGGGGCTTTTAGCGCGCAAGTATTGCGGGTTATGTCAATGATATTATGAATGTATTTCCTATTTTAATCCGTTTTTTGTATGTATATTTCGCCGTCGTTTTTGCCATCCAACAACCTTGTTCGGCAAGTCATCCGTAACCCTGTGCGAATCCGAGGCAAAAAATTTTTATGCTTGCCCCTTGATGCCGGAGTGGGCGACCCCATCTTGTAGTCAACCGCAGTGAAGAACCTGAAAAAAAATGATGTCTGGGCAGTTGAAACCGCACGTTTCGCCCTTATTACAGGTTCACAACCACATGTTGATCGAATTTTTAGTGGAGACGTTTAGATGGGTAAAATTATTGGTATCGACCTGGGTACTACCAACTCTTGTGTAGCGATTATGGATGGCACTACTGCACGCGTGCTGGAGAACGCCGAAGGCGATCGCACCACGCCTTCTATCATTGCCTATACCCAGGATGGTGAAACTCTGGTTGGTCAGCCGGCTAAACGTCAGGCAGTGACAAACCCGCAAAACACCCTGTTTGCGATTAAACGCCTGATTGGCCGCCGCTTCCAGGACGAAGAAGTTCAGCGTGACGTTTCTATCATGCCATACAAAATTGTTGCCGCAGACAATGGCGACGCATGGCTGGATGTGAAAGGCACCAAAACTGCACCGCCGCAGATCTCTGCTGAAGTGCTGAAGAAAATGAAGAAAACGGCTGAAGATTACCTGGGTGAACCGGTAACTGAAGCGGTTATCACCGTACCGGCTTACTTTAACGATGCGCAGCGTCAGGCAACCAAAGATGCCGGCCGTATCGCCGGTCTGGAAGTTAAACGTATCATCAACGAACCAACCGCGGCCGCGCTGGCTTACGGTCTGGATAAAGAAGTGGGCAACCGTACTATCGCGGTTTACGACCTCGGTGGTGGTACTTTCGATATCTCTATTATCGAAATCGACGACGTTGACGGCGAAAAAACCTTCGAAGTTCTGGCAACCAATGGTGATACCCACCTGGGTGGTGAAGACTTCGATACCCGTCTGATCAACTACCTCGTTGACGAGTTCAAGAAAGATCAGGGCATTGACCTGCGCAACGACCCGCTGGCCATGCAGCGCCTGAAAGAAGCCGCTGAGAAAGCGAAGATTGAACTGTCTTCTGCTCAGCAGACCGACGTTAACCTGCCGTACATCACTGCAGACGCGACCGGTCCGAAACACATGAACATCAAAGTGACTCGCGCGAAACTGGAAAGCCTGGTAGAAGACCTGGTTAACCGTTCCATCGAGCCGCTCTACGCCCCGGCCGAGCCGACCACCCAGCCGGTACGGGCGCCGGGCCCCTGGCGGCTGGCGCAGCGGATCGACCATCCGGAGGCGGAAAAAGCCGCCGCGCAGGCGCTGACCGATCTCGAAGGCGGCGCCGACGCGCTG
>JAAIGF010063197.1_pt1 | contig 13345 bp, 11 predicted proteins | sample 6487441 | NCBI WGS metagenome assembly JAAIGF01 (sample SAMN13974129, study PRJNA590717) | phyllosphere metagenome | biome: pepper field; feature: multiple bacterial spot infested pepper fields; material: pepper leaves; isolation source: leaves from pepper fields | host: Capsicum annuum ... | reverse complement strand
TGGAATGGCCAGAGGAGCAGAGCCCGTTCATTGCCGTGGCCGAGCTGCATGTTCCGCCCCAGGTGAGTTGGGATGATGCGGAATCACCGGGCGTCGAAGACCGCCTGGCGTTCAGTCCATGGCACGCGCTGGAAGCACATCGGCCGTTGGGTGCGCTGAACCGCGCACGCAAGGTCGTCATGGCCGCCTCGCGTGCGCACCGGTCGCAGCACAACCGGTGTCCGCTGCACGAGCCGGTTGCAGGCACATAATCCAGCCCTCCGGTGAGCGATGTAGAGTCGAGCTTGCTCAACTGCTTTTTGCAAGCCAGTCGAGCAAGCTCGACGCTACAAAGAGCGGGAGCAGCCGAGCATGGGCTCGGCTCTACAAAGAGCTGGATCAGTCGAGCAAGCTCGACTCTACTGCCGGGTCAGCGTGCCCGGCGCCCAGCGGTAGCGCCATTCCTGGCGGCCTTCGGGCGGGCACGACAGCTTGCCACGCACGCGCTCGCACAGCCGCGATCCCTTCTCGCTGGTGAAACTGACGATAATGCTATCGCCGTCCATGCGGATCGATTCGACCTCACCGGGAACATGCACGCTGCTGTCGTCGGCATAACCAGCGGCGCGGATCAGGGCATAGGTCTCATCGTCATAGACGTTGCTGCCGGGCGCCGCCGCCTGGCCGCGCGGATCGCCGTCACGCAGGGGCGTCATCACCACCAGCTCGTTGAGCTGGGCGGTACCTGCAGCAGCCTCGGTGGCGGTGTACAGATACAGCACCTCCACGCGGCCATCGCCGTCGAGATCGGCGCTGCCGGCCCACACAACACGGTAGTCGTAGCGCGCGTCGGTACCGGGATGCAGGCGCAACGCCGCCTCGGCCGTGCGGCGTGCCTTGTCATAGCTCATCGGTGCAGGGGCGTCTCCAGCCGCCGGCGTCTCGGCCGCCAGCAACGGGCCGGCGAGCGTCAGTGCCACCCCGATGACCAGCGCGCGCAGGCCGCGCACCGGCCACTGCGTCCCTTCATTCATGTGCTGCATCCTGATCCGTAGCTTCAATGCCCCGGATCATCGCACAGGCCGCGCACGCGGCGCGGCCCGTGCCCATGACTGCTCAACCGGTGGTGGCCGGCGCGTCCGTCTGCAGCAGGCTGTCGCGCTCACGCAGCGGGAAGCGGATATGGGCATCTACGCCATCGGCGCGGAACTGCAGCTGCCCGCTACCCGCCAGTTCGTAGGGCACGCGTTTCTCGATGAGCGAGCAGCCCAGGCCCCGCCGCTGCGGCGGCGACCAGTCCGAAACCGTCACATGGTTCTCGCACCAGTGCAGGACCAGCCAGGGACTGCCGCCGTCCTCCGCCTGCACGGACCACGACACGCGGATGCGCCCATCATTGCTGATGGCACCGTACTTCAGTGAGTTCGTCACCAGCTCATGCACCGCCAGCGACAGCACCTCGGCCGCTTTCGGCGGCAGCAGCAGGTCGGGCCCCTCGAGCCCGTACTGGTCCGATCGATGCACCTGCACCGATATTTCCTCGTCCAGCATGCCGCGCAGGCACACGCCGGCATTGTCGGCGCGCGTCAGCAGCGCCTGCGTGCGCGCCAGCGACATCAGCCGGCCGCACAGGCGCTCTGCATATTCCTCGACGCTGCCCACCGTTTCCTGCGTGCGCCAGGCAATGGCGTGAATCATGGCCATGATGTTGCGCACCCGATGCTGCAGCTCGGCCAACAGCACGGCCTGGCGCTCGGTTGCACGCTTCAGCGTGTCGATGTCGATGGCGATGGCGAATACGCCGGTCACCTCACCCTGCGCATCGCGCAGCGGCGCCGCTGCGATGCGTGTCCAACGCACCTGTCCATCATCGTGGGTGAACTGGAATTCCAGCCCGGGCACTACTGTGTCGCCGCGCAGCGCGCGGGCGACCGCGAAGTCCTCGGGCCCAATCGGGCTGCCATCCTCATGCCAGCCCTGCCAGCGCGGCATGTTGCCGGTATCACGCGAAGGCAGCTGACCGGTGGGCAGGTAGGCGCGCATCTGCTCGTTGGACTGCAGCACCCGACCCTCGGTGTCGACGATGCACAGCCCCACCGGCAGCATCTGGAAGGCGAGTGACAGGCGTTCGTCACTCTGCCGCCGGCGCTGCTGCTCGTGCGCCCGCGCGGCGTGCGCCGTGTGCGCGGACGTAGTCTCGAACATGGTCACCAGCACCCCTTCGATGCGCCCGCCGGCGTCACGGATCGGACTGTAGGTGATGGTGAACCAGATATCTTCGAGCACGCCCTGCCGGGCCAGCGGGTAGAGCTTGTCCTCGTAGGTGATGGTCTCGCCCTGCCAGACGCGGGCGTAGATGGGGCCATTGATGTGCCACACCTCCGGCCAGCAGATGCGCGTGGCCTGGCCCAGGCCGCCCGGGTGCTTGTCGGCCAGGATCTCGGCATAGCCATCGTTGTACAGCTGGACCAGCTCCTCGCCCCACAGCACGATCATCGGGAAGCCATGGGCCAGCATCAGATCGACGGTCGCCCGCAGGTGCGGTGCCCACTCCGCGCGTGCACCCAGTGGCGTCGCCGACCAGTCGTGCGCGGCGATGCGCTCGGCCATGCCGCCACGCAGCGCGTGCAGCGGCGGCGACGTCGGCAGCACCGGCGTGGTGGCCACCGGCGAGCTCATCTGCAATCGGCTACCCATGCGCAGCCTTCAATTTCCACCTGCGGCAGCACGCGTGGCCTGCACCAGCGTCTCCAGCTGCTGGGCCAGCGCTTGGATGTGATAGGGCTTGGCGCAGCGCGGCACGTCGGCGAACCGGCTGGGCACGTTGTCGTCATAGCCGGAGGTCAGCAGGAAGGGGATGCCGGCTTCGACCAGGCGGTCCGCCAGGGGGTAGACCTGCTGGCCGCCCAGGTTGATATCGAGCAGCGCCACGTCAATGGGCTGTTCATCCACCAGCCTGCCCAGCGCGGCGAGGTCGCCCGCGGGTCCGACGACCTGCACGCCCTTCAGTTCCAGATAGTCGACCAGGAACATGGCGATGGCGAATTCATCTTCCGCCACCAGCACACGCACGCCTTCCAGGCCCGGATTATCAACGGCTTCCAACACGTACAACGCTCCTGTCCAGGCGGCACTTCCGACTGTTGCAGGCAAAGGGTGGCCAATCGGCCTACAAGAGCGCGTGACGACCGCGCGCAGGCGCCCGCGCCGGGCCGACGGCGGTACCATTTCTCGGTCTCCACTCTCCCCTGTCCCGCCATGGCCTACGCCCGCATCACCTCCACCGCCGACAACTACCTGCACCACGTCAGCAACGGCACCTTCAGCGTCGACGCCGACGAACCGGCCACGCTGGGCGGACAGGGCCGCGGCTTTGCCCCCTTCGACCTGTACCTGGCGTCGCTGGCGTCGTGCACTGCCATCACCCTGCGCATGTATGCCCAGCGCAAGGGCTGGGAGCTGGGCGAGTTCCACGCCGAGCTGCGCTCCGAGCGCGACGAGGATGGCCGCCTGCACGTGCACCGGGTGCTGCATGCCAGTGCCGAGTTGAGCGATGCGCAGTGGTCGCGGCTGCTGGAGGTGGTGGAAAAGACCCCGGTGACCCTGGTGATGCGCGAAGGCGCCCGCATCACCAGCGAGCGCGGCCAGGCCGGCTGAGGGCCGGGTTTCAGAGCGGCAATTCGGTGGTCTGCTTGATCCGCTGCATCGGGATCTCGGTCTTGGTGTTCTGCACGCCGGCGATCCGGTTCAGGTGCCGGATCTGGAACTGGCGGTAGGCATCGAGATCGGCCACCGCCACCCGCAACAGGAAATCGCAGTCGCCCGCCATCAGGTGGCACTCGAGTACCTCCGGGAACGACTTGATGCTGTTGATGAAGTGGTTGGTGGTGTCCTCGTCCTGCCCGCGCAGCCAGACCCGTACGAACACGGTAAACCCCCGGCCCACCTTGGCCGGGTTCAGCAGGGCCACGTAGCGATCGATGAAACCGCCCTCCTCCAGCAGGCGCACCCGGCGCAGGCACGCAGAGGGTGACAGGCCCACCTGGCGGGCCAGCTCAAGGTTCTGCAGCCGCCCATCACGCTGCAGGGCGTCGAGGATGCGGCGGTCGAGGGCGTCAAGCTCGTTCTGCATTGCATTTCACCGGATTGGTGCAAGGGCGCACAGGATTTCAAATAGTCGGATCATTGCGGCATCAACGCAACCCGATTCTGCGCCCTCGCCGCTAGCATGGTCGTCCCCACACACGCGATCGCTCCATGGACGCCCGCACCACCCTGCCCCTGCCCGACCCCACCTGCGACACCGCGCCCCGTGCCGAATTCCTGCGCGGCCTGCGCGCCGCCATCCCGGTGATGATCGGCTTCCTGCCCTTCGCCCTGGTGCTGGGTGCGCAGGCCGCACAGAAGGGCCTGAGCGCCCTGGAAGTACCGCTGATGACCGGCCTCAATTTCGCCGGCGGCTCGGAGTTCGCTGCCGTCGAGCTGTGGACCTCGCCGCCGCACATCGCGCTGATCGTGGCGATCACCGCACTGGTCAACAGCCGCCACCTGCTGATGGGCGCCAGCCTGGCCCCGCTGCTGCAGCACCTGCCCCGGCGCCGGGTGCTGCCGGCGCTGTTCTTCATGTGCGATGAGAGCTGGGCGCTTGGCGTGGCCGATGCACGCCGGCGGGCGCTGGGCTTCAGCCTGGCCTATTACCTGGGTGTCTCGGCCGGCCTCTACACCGTCTGGGTGGTGTGCACGACCCTCGGCGCACTGGTCGGGCCGCTGCTGGGCGACATCCATGCCTATGGCTTCGACATGGCCTTCCCAGCCGTGTTCCTGGTCCTGCTGCGGGGCATGTGGCAGGGCCTGAAGCCCGCGCGGCCTTGGCTGGTCAGCCTGGTGGTGGCGGCGGGCACCTACCTGCTGGTACCCGGCGCCTGGTATGTGGCCAGCGGCGCGCTGGCCGGCCTGGCAGCGGCGTGGCTGCTGGCGGAGGACGCGGCATGATCCTCGGCGGACTGATCCACTGGACCGCACTGCTGACCATCGTACTGATGGCCGCGGTCACCTATCTCACCCGCATCGTCGGCTACCTCGCCCTGCGCAACCGCACCCTGAGCAAGCGCGCGGTGACGGTGATGGAGGCCGCGCCGGGCTGCGTGCTGATCTCGGTGATCGCACCGGACTTCGTGGCAGACAACCCGGCCGACCTGGCGGCGCTGGCGATCACCCTGCTGGCCGCCACGCGGTTGTCGATGCTGCCGACGGTGCTGATCGGCGTGGTGTCGGCGGGCGGGTTGCGGTACGTGTTCGGGTGAGCGGCTCGCCGGGCATGGCCCGGCGCTACCTCATGACCCCGGCCCGTCAGCGCCGGGGCATCCCCGGCGCCGCGCCATCACCCTGCGCTGCTGGATGCCAGCAGGCACAGGCTGCGGGCGGGCAAGGTCCATTGCCCCTCCTCGTCCATCTCCAGTGCCGCGTCGTCGGTCTGCAGGACCACGCGACGGAACGACAGCGTCTCGTCGGAGGGCCGGAACCGCTGCTCCTGCTCGCCGGGGTTCAGCAGCAGGGCGAGGCTGACGTGGCGGCCTGGCTCGCGCAGTCCGCTGTCCGGACTGCGGCCGTCGAGCACGATCAGCAACGCCCGCTGCTCGGGGTTGTGCCAGTCGCCCTCGCCCATCGGCTCCCCATCGGGGCGCCGCCACTCGATGTCGCGCATTCCGAGCGACGCGTCGAAGTCGCCGGTCAGGAAGCGATTGCGTCGCAGCAGTCCATAGCGCCGGCGCAATGCCAACGCGCGCCGAACGAAGGCCGCCTGCGCCTGCGGACCCGGCTGCGCCGCGCGCTCCCAGTCGATCCAGCTCAGCGGATTGTCCTGGCAGTAGGCATTGTTGTTGCCCTGCTGCGAATGGCCGAACTCATCGCCGGCCAGCAGCATCGGCGTACCCTGGGCGAGCAGCAGCGTGCCGAGCAGGTTGCGCATCTGCCGCGAACGCAGGGCGAGGATGCCCGCATCGTCGGTATCGCCTTCCACGCCGTGGTTGCACGACAGGTTGTGCGAATGGCCATCGCGGTTGTCTTCGCCATTGGCCTCGTTGTGGCGGTCGTTGTAGCTCACCAGGTCGTGCAGGGTGTAGCCGTCGTGCGCGGTGACCAGATTGATGCTGGCCGAGGGCCGGCGGCCGTGATGGTCGAACAGGTCCGCAGACCCGGTGAAGCGGGCCGCGAACTCCGGCAACTGGCCCGCATCACCCCGCCACAGCGCACGGGTCGTGTCACGGAACCGGTCATTCCACTCGGCCCATCCCGGAGGGAACTGACCCAGCTGGTAGCCGCCGGGGCCGATGTCCCACGGCTCGGCGATCAGCTTCACCTGGCTCAGCACCGGGTCCTGGCGCACCGCATCGAGGAAGCTGCCCGACGGATCAAAGCCATGGCGCTCGCGCCCGAGGATGGTGGCGAGGTCGAAACGGAAGCCATCGACGCGCATCTCGGTCACCCAGTAGCGCAGTGAATCCATCACCATGCGCAGCGCGCCGGCGTTGGTCAGGTCGAAGGTGTTGCCTGTGCCGGTATCGTTGATATAGAAGCGGCGGTCATCGGCCAGGCGGTAGTAGCTGGCATTGTCGATGCCCTTGAACGAGAGCGTCGGCCCCAGTTCATTGCCCTCGGCGGTGTGGTTGTAGACCACGTCGAGGATCACTTCGATGCCCGCACTATGCAGGCGGGCGATCATCTGCTTGAACTCGGCCACGGTCTCCAGCGACAGATAGCGCGGCTGCGGCGCAAAGAAGCCGATGGTGTTGTAGCCCCAGTAATTGCGCAGGCCGCGCTCCAGCAGCTGCTGGTCATCAACGTAGGCATGCACCGGCAGCAGCTCGATGGCCGTCACCCCCAGATGCACCAGATGGTCCACCACCGCATCGTGCCGCAGCGCCGAGAAGGTGCCGCGCTCGGCCTGGGGGACGCCCGGATGCTGCATCGTCAGTCCACGCACGTGTGCTTCGTAGATGACCGAGCGGTCCCAGGGCGTTGCGGGCGCGCGCTCGCTGCCCCAGCTGAACGCCGGATCGATCACCGCGCAGCGCGGCATGTACGGCGCGCTGTCGCGGCGGTCGAAGCTCAGATCGGCATCACGGTGTCCCAGCGTATAGCCGAACAGATGCGGCGCCCATTTGATCTCGCCCACGATCTGCTTGGCGTACGGATCCAGCAGCAGCTTGTTCGGATTGAAACGGTGTCCATCCTGCGGTGCGTAGGGTCCATGCACGCGATAGCCGTAGCGCTGGCCCGGGCGCACGTCCGGCAGGTAGCCGTGCCATACCTCGTTGGTGTATTCCGGCAGCACGATGCGCTCGACCTCGCGGTTGCGCGCATCGAACAGACACAGCTCCACCTTGGTGGCATGGCGCGAATACAGCGCGAAGTTCACTCCCAGCCCATCCCAGGTCGCGCCCAGCGGGAACGGGCTGCCCTCGCGAACCCGCGAGCTCTGTGTCCACTTACGGGTTGCCATCGTTCTCGTCCTTCCCCGCATGAAGGGCTGCTATCTCTGCTTCCACCAAACGCTCGGCCATGTGCCAGTGACGTTGTTCCTGCTCATCCGGGCGGCCCTCAGCCTCCCAGATCTGGTGCGCCAGCATCTCGATGCGGCGGCGTCGCTCACTGCTGTCCATCTGCCCCACTCTCCTGGCTGATCCACACCGCAACGGGGCTGCCGGCAAACAGCAGCTTGTCCGAGGCGGAACCGTTGAAAATCTCCGTGCGACCGTCCAGCACGTTGTGCATCGTTCGTTGCGGCACCGCCGTCACGCTCTGCTCCGCGTCCTCGGTCCACGCAAGGGCAGGACCGGGGCATCGCTCGGCACTCGCCCTGCGCACCGCCACCAGCAGCACCTGTCCTGCGTGCTCACGCACGAAGACCAGATCTGCTGAAGCGGGATCGGAAAGGGACTGCAGCGTTCCGCCCAGGAACAACGCCGGATGCTCGCGCCGCAGCTGCAGCAGCTGCGAGAGCAGGCGCATCTTCGGCGCGCCTTCGTGCCAGTCCTGCAGCAATTGCGACCATGATCGATCATCAGCCAATGCCTGTGCGCGGTGTGCGAAATCCACGGGGCGCCGGTTATCCGGATCGACCAGACTGAGATCCCAGAACTCGGTGCCCTGGTAGATATCGGGAACACCCGGCAGGCACAGCTGCAGGCACAGCTGTGCAAGCCCGTTGCTGGCACCGGCGGCTGCCAGCGTCCTCACGAAACCCGTCATCGCATCGCGCACGCCCTGCAGTTCCCTGGCGTGCATCAAGGCCTGCAGCCACTGCTGCGCGGCGTCTTCAACGGCGAGGTCGGGATCGAGCCAGCTGCTGATCCGCTTGCCTTCCCTCAGCGCCTTGCGCAGCCATTGGTCCATGCGCGGTGGGAAATCCGCAGCAGGCGCACCGTGCATCGGCCAGGCGCCGACCAGCGCCTGCCACAGTGCATAGCTTTCGGCAGCGGGCAATGGCATCGGCATGGCTGCTGCCGCGCACTGCTGCTCCCAATCGGCCAGCGCCGACTGCCATGCCCCGACATCGCTGCTGATCAGCGCCAGGCGCGCACGCGCGTCCGGGCCGCGTTTATGGTCGTGTGTAGCCAAGGCCAGCATCGCAAGCGGGTGCTGGCGCGCGCGGGCCGCGGCAATTTCAACCAACGCTTCGCCGTCAAGCCCGATGCGCTGCGGATCGCTTCCAACCTCGTTGCGTGACAGCGCACGGAAGTAGCGATAGAACGCCGTGTCTTCCACCGCCTTGGCATTGAGCGGTGCCGAGAGCTGGCCGAACCGCACGCGCAGTTCCTGGCTCTCGGGCGACTGCAGGGCGCTGACCAGCAGGCTCACGGCCGCGCGCCCCGCGGCGTCGAGACCCTGCACGGCAGCTGCTTCGGCCCTGGCCAGAAAACTCCGCTCGGCCGTTGTCTGCAATGCGTAGGGGCGATAGACCGGATAGTGGCGCAGCAGCGCGCAGAGTGCCCGACGCAACATCGCGTCGCTGATGTCACTGAGGCCTGCCGCCTCACCGACTGTCTGCCGCACACAGACCAGCAGTCGCTGCAGGTCTGCGTGCAGCGATCCATCCAGCAGTGCATCGCGGGCCGTCTGCTGCACCTGCTCCAGACTGCGCGTGTCGCCTGAGCGCGCCTGCCACTGCTCACTCAAGGCCTTCGCCGAATCGGGTGCATGCAGCCACGCACCGGCCTGGTCCATGAAGTCGTAGCCCGTGGTGCCATCGCACGCCCAGCCGGCGGGCAGTGCCTCACCCTCGGCAAGGATCTTCTCCACGTGCAGGGTGATGTCCGCACCACGACGACCGCCTGCTTCAGCGGCGGCATCGAGATGCGCCCGCAGCCGCTGCAGGTAGCTGCCCGGATCGGCCAGACCGTCGATGTGGTCGATCCTCAGGCCATCCACCCAACCCTCGCGCACCAGCCGCAGCGGCAGCCCGTGCACGGCATCGAAGACGTCCTCGCGCTCGACCCGCAACGCGGCAAGCGAAGTGATGTCAAAGAAGCGCCGGTAGTTGACCTGGTCGCCCCCGGTGCGCCACCACGCCAGGTGATAGTGCTGCCGCTGCAGCAGCATGTGCATGCGCTCCGCAGAACGGTTGCAGCGCTCGATCCAACCCTGGCGGGCGCCAGGCTGCAACGGATAGCTGCGCGGCGTCAACGGCAGGCGCAGATCATGATGGACCAGGAAAGGCCGGTCCTCGACGTCCTCAACCCGCAGAACCCCAGCCTGGACGGCCTCCTGCAGCGGCCGGTCAAGCACGGGCAGCCAGAGTCGCTGGCCCGCGCCGGCTGCCTCCCAGTCGATGTCGAACCACTGCGCATGGCGGCTGCGCCGCCCGTGCATCAGCACGTCCCACCACCACGGATTCTGCGGCGCGGCGGCCAGATGGTTGGGCACGATATCCAGCAGCAACCCCATTCCACGCTCGCGGGCGCGACGAGCGAGCCGCAGGAAGCCGTCCTCGCCGCCCAGTTCCGGGTTGATCCGGGTCGGATCAATACCGTCGTAACCGTGCGTGGAGCCCGGCATCGCTGCGGCGATGGGTGACAGATACAGGTGACTGACGCCCAGCGTGGCGAAGTAGTCCGCCTGTGCCGCCGCTGCATCGAAATCAAATCCGGCATGCAGCTGCAGGCGTGCGGTCGCGCGAAGTGCGGTCATGCCTGGCCTCCGTCGCGACCCGCGCTGATGCGCTGCAGCCGCGACTGCAGGGCAGCCTCATTCCAGTGCATCGGCAACCGCCGCCGCCAGTTCGGGTGGCCGCCGACGGTACCCGGCAGGTTGACCTGCGTATGCAGTCCCAGCGCGTCTTCCAATGGAAGCAGGGCCAGCCGCGAGGGGGTCCTGGCCAGCAGGCTCAGTGCATCGTCTTCCACGCAATCTCCATGAATCAGGTCGGACAGGGCCACGGCATCCAGGCGCCGTTGCCCCAGTGCTGAGGGCAGGTCTTCGATTTCGCCCAGCCGTGCGCGCCAGCGCAGATCACGCCCGCGCAGCCAGCCGGCCAGCGGCGGCAGATCGTGGGTCGACGGCATGGCGACGGCGTCGCGGCGCCAGCGTTCGGAAGGCAGGAAGCCCGCCGCATCACGGGTGAACGGCAGGACATCCACACCCAGCACACCGCGCGCGGCCAGCTGCTGGCGGATGCCTGCCGGAACCACACCCAGGTCCTCGCCGATCACCACGCACTGCTGCCGCCAGGATTCCAGCACCAGCAGGTTCAGCAGGTCCTGCAGCGGAAACTGCAGATAGGCCCCGTCACGGGCGGATGCGCCCTGCGGCAACACCCACAGCCGGTGCAGGCCGAGGATATGGTCGATGCGCACCCCACCACGGCCGGCCATGACCGCCCGCAGCAGGTGGATGAAGGGCGCATACCCCTGCCTGCGCAGGGCCAGCGGCGAGAAGCCGGTGATGCCCCACGCTTGGCCTTGGGTATTGAAGGCATCCGGTGGCGCACCGATCTCCAGACCGGCCAGCATGGCGCTGGCCTGCGAACGCGCTTCCGCACCGTCGGGTGCGCAGCCCACCGCCAGATCGGCTATCAGCCCGATGGCCGCGCCATTGCTGCGGGCCTGCGAGTGCAGCTGCGTCCAGCAGCGCTGCGCGACCCACTGTGCGAAGGCGTGGTCCTGCGCGCTGCCACTGCGGGCATCGGCCGCCAGCGCTGCGTATTCCTGCAGCTCCGCGCCTGCTTGGTCCTGCCATTGGCGGACCTCGGCCCACAGATCGGGTTGCGCCTGCTGCAGCTGCAGCCGCGCCGCGCGCAGCCAGCGCCACTTGAGGTCAGCCGCACCGGGCCAGTCGATGCGCCGCGCGGCAGTGGCAACGTTCACCGCCTCGGCCAGCGCCGGATCCTCCGCCAGCACGGCGCGGGCGGCATCGGGTACCGCCTGCAGCAGCGAGGCCTGCAGCGGGTCCAGCCAGCGGCGGTCGCTGGGCGAATACGGACTGTAGCCGGCACCTGGCGGCAAGCCGGCGTGCATCGGACTGAGGGCAAGCGCCTGCCCACCGTGCTGGCGCAGCCGCTGCAGCCAGGGCGCACAACCGGCACTGTCGCCGATGCCGGCATCGCCTGCGCTGCGCAGGCTGTAGACCTGCGCCGCCAGGCCCCAGCCACGGTCGAGATGCGCGGGCCACCAAGCCTTCTGCGGTGCGACGGCGACCGCGATGCGACGCGGCCCCTGCTGCCAATGCCAGTAGCCAGGCTGCAGCGGCACCGGCCATCGGCCAGCTGCATCCTGGCGCGCATCGCATTGCCGGCCGGTCTCATCGACCCAGCACGCCGCGCCTGCAGCACCCGGCAGGACCACCGCCTCCCCGCAGATCGCGGTGTGCAGTAGCGCACCCGCGGTTTCCGCCTGCGGCTGCAGCACCTGCAGAACAGCGCGCAGCACATCGGGCGCCACCTCGCAGTTCCGCCCGGAAACATCCTCCCACTGCGGCATCAGCCCTGCTGAACGCGCGGCTGCCTGCAGTGCTGTATCGCCGCTCATGCCGGCAGCCAGCGCAGCTGCAGTCCGCCGCCCGCCTGCAGCAACGGGACGGTGGGCAGATCCAGCAGCGATTCTCCGTCAGGCAGCGAGTGCGGCACTTCGGCAGGCCCTGCGTTGATGGCGATCCACCACTGCCCGGCAGGCAGCTGCCAGCCCGCCTGCACCGCACCCGTGCCCAGCACCGTCGCGCCCAGCGAGCGCGCCTGCTCGAGGCCGGGCTGCAGGCAGCGTCGGCGCAGGTCGAGCAGATCGCGAAGCCACGCCAGCGACTGCTGTGCCGCGATGCCGGCGCCCGGTGGCGGCACATACGATGCCTGCAGCGTCGCGGGATCATTCGGGTCGGGAATCCGCGCCCGCGAGGCGGCGTCGGCAAACGCGCTGAAGCCGGCGAACTCACGTCGACGCCCTTCGCGCACTGCTTCGTCCAGCGGCGCGTGGTAATCGGTGAAGAACAGGAACGGTGACGTGGCCTGCCACGGCTCGCCCATGAACAGCAGCGGCACCATGGGCGTCAGCACGGTCAGCGCGGTGGCCATGCGCAACGCAGGTGGATCCAGCAACTGGCTCAGGCGCTCACCAAAGGCGCGGTTGCCTACCTGGTCATGGTTCTGCGCGAACACCACGAAGCGGGACGGCGGCAGGTCGCCACTGGGCTCGCCGCGTGCCTCGCCATGCAGGTCGGGCTCGCCCTGCCAGGCAAAGCCCTCGGCGAGACAACGCGCCAGCAGTGCTTCGGCGCGCCCGGCGTAGGCAGCGTAATAGCCCTCGTGCTCCCCGGTCAGCAGCACATGCAGCGCATTGTGGAAGTCGTCATTCCACTGCGCCTGGTAGGCGCCTCGCAACCAGCGCGCCTGGTTGCGCTCGTTTTCCAGCACCAGGTGCGCGCGAGGCACCTCGGTGCGGATCGCATCGCTCAGCTGCTGCAGGAAGCGGTCGTCGTTGATCGCGTGGACTGCATCCAGGCGTAACCCGTCAAACCGATACTCCTGCAGCCACATCAGCGCGTTGTCGATGAAAAACCGCTGCACGTGTGGCTCTTCGAAGTCGATAGCCTCACCCCACGGCGTGCCGGGCCCGCTGTGGAAGAAGCCCTTGGCATACTGCGCCAGATGGTTGCCCTGCGGCCCGAAATGGTTGTAGACCACATCCAGCAGTACCGCCAGACCGGCGGCATGCGCGGCATCGATGAAACGCTTCAGTGATTCGGGTCCGCCATAGGCCTGTGCCGGGGCGTAGGGAAATACACCGTCATAGCCCCAGTTGCGGCTCCCTGGGAACTGCGCCACCGGCATCAGCTCGATGGCGGTGATGCCCGTCGCCGCCAGCATCGGCAGCTGCGCCGT
>JAAIGF010311610.1_pt1 | contig 13360 bp, 5 predicted proteins | sample 6487441 | NCBI WGS metagenome assembly JAAIGF01 (sample SAMN13974129, study PRJNA590717) | phyllosphere metagenome | biome: pepper field; feature: multiple bacterial spot infested pepper fields; material: pepper leaves; isolation source: leaves from pepper fields | host: Capsicum annuum ... | reverse complement strand
TACCAAATAAAGTTTCTTCATACATACCTGCACTTCTTCCGTACTGAATTGAAGGAGAATACACTTGACCACCAAAACGAAAATCAATCACCGTATTTAAAGACAAGGATTTGTAGGTAAAGCCGTTCACGAAACCACCGACAACTTTAGGCTGTATATTTCCCGCTAAGACTAAATTATCATAATCGGGTACGTAAAAACCTTCATCACTGACGAGTAAGCTGCCATCACCATTACGTTTCAAATCGTAGGTATAGATATCTCCGGCGGCCTGGCCAACTTTTGAGCGAACATATAGAGATCCATTATCTACATTGGAATGCTGCAACATTTCTAGGTTATCTGCTAATTTTAAAAGCTTATTGCGGTTAAAAGCAAAATTCAAACGGCTGTCCCATGTGAAATTCTCTTTACGGACAGGAACAACATTTAGCCCAATTTCTAAACCGTAATTACGCATGTTACCTACGTTTTGCATAATACTATTCACGCCAGTAGTGTAAGCCACGTCTAATGGTACGATCATATCAATAATCTTGTTATTGTAATAAGTAAGATCTAAACCAAATCGGCTGTTAAACATACGGTTTTCAAAACCTATCTCAAACTCTCTTTTCGTTTCATTTTTAAGGTTATCATTACCGTAAGTATTTGGAATAACCAATGTCGGTACACCTGATACTGATTCTGCCGTATATATTACATTAGCAGTATAGATATCCGGCGGATTTCCAACAATACCAAAAGATGATCTTAATTTACTGTAGGTAATGAAATCGGGCAAATTAAAGGCACTGCTCAATTCAAAAGCTCCACTCACCGATGGATAATAAAAAACATTATTACCTGGAGCAAGCGTCGACGTTCTTTCTTGGCGCAACGATCCTTCTAAAAACAAGTAGTTGTTGATATCAAAACCGACGACACCAAATAAACCATCTTTAACTAAGTTACGTCTTGATGAATAACCACGGGTAGCACTATTTGAGGCGTTCATTGAAAACCAATTCCGTTGAGAAAGACCTCCCTCTGTATTCTGTGACGAATAGTTGTACTTTTCTTCACGCCCCTGATAACCAGCTTGTACGTTAAACCCTATCCCGTCGGTAATTTTAGTATTATATGCGATCAAGAAATCTCCGTAAAGTATATTGAACCGGTTGTGATTTGTACTGTAATACCCTGATGTTCCCAACGATAGAGGTAACGTATTCGGCTCTTTATTTTCAGAGTAAAAACTTGTAAAGTCAGTTCCGATTGTACCACGAAGAGATAAATTATCTAATATTTTATAATTAATTTTTCCAGTAGCCATTAAACGGTTATTGTACTCATCATATTGCCGCTCTCTCTGTGTCCAAAAATACTCCATATAATCAGTACCGGCCACAGCTACAGCAAAAGCCTCCTCTGGATTTTGAACGCGATTAGCAGCGGTAACGTATTTATATCCCTGACTAGTTTTATAATAACGTTCAAACCAATCTATATTATTGACGGCACTTAAAAAGCCTGTATAGTTATTGGTCATACGGTCGATCATAAAGGGACGATTATTGATATGCTCGTTCACATAGTTTGCAATAATGCTCACATCTAACTTAGGAGAAATATGGTAAGTAGAATTTAGGTTAAATGTGTTCTTGTTTTGGGGACCACTCTCCATTATACCTTGATAATTATTCCGTGTATAAGATAGGCGGTAATTAGATTTGTCGTTAGCGTTATAAATAGCTAGGTTATAGATACCGCTTTTACCTGTATTATAAAACTTGTTATAGTTGTCTTTATACGGATTATAATTTCGCACTTGGCCGTCCCAAAAAACAACCTCCGAACCGTCAAATCTTGGTCCGAATTGACCCCAAGCACTAAATCTAGGCTGTCTAATAATATCACCTTCACTGTAATTACTTGGTGCCGCAACACTATATGTAGTCGCCACATTCGGTGTTCCAAACCAAATTCTCCCATTAGAAACTGTACGATGTATAAAGCCATCAGATTCTACTCCTGAAGCCGCAGTTCTTGCATAGCCCGGACCAAATTCGTATTGATAGTTCGGCAGTACAGCCACCTGCTCAATACCTTGTGATAGGCTGAAATCTACCCCGAAACCTTGGGCACCTTTTCCTCCTTTTGTAGTAATGACTACTACACCAGCGGCAGCATCAGAACCGTATAATGCAGAAGCTGCGGCTCCCTTCAAAATATTTATACTTTCAATATTCTCCGGGTTAATATCCAAAATACCATTACCTCTAATACGTTGATCAGACCAGTATCCGCTATTGTTAACCTCTTCATTCCGTGTAATAACTCCATCTACTACAATAAGAGGCTGTTTCTGAAAACTGATAGAGTTCATATTTCCGCGAATATCGATGCTCACCGCAGAGTTACCTCCACCTGCGTTTGTATTAATTGAAACTCCAGGCGCTTTACCGTACAAAGCTGAGGCAAAGTTTGTCGGAGAAGACTTGACAATATCTTCACCTTTAACAGTGGAAACTGCATATCCGAGTTTACGTTGCTCCGTAGTACGTCCCAATGCGGTCACAACGACCTCATCAATAGATCCGGCGTCTTCTTGAAGTTTAACATCAAGTCTACTGCTGGTGACGGATAGCTCTTGAGTAACATAGCCCAACATCGTAAAGCGCAACTTGCCACCACTATTCACTTGAATAGAATAGTTCCCCTGTGCATCAGTCTGCGTTCCATTAGTCGTACCTGGTACAGCTACGGTAACGCCCGAAAGAGCCCCGTTCGCATCTGTCACTTTCCCAGTGACAGGTTGCTGTGCAAATAATGCACTTACACTTAGCAGTGTGAGCACCATTATTGTGCAACATCTTTTGTAAAAATTGCTCATGATTCTGTTAGTTAATTTGTGTTTTTTTCATTTTTAGCTTTTGCATTTGCTGAATAGCAATACATGCAGATGATAATAATTGAATGTTAGTGATTTCTGATATTTGAATAGTGGTTTGTTTTGATAATCTAGGTATGCTAAATTCTTGAATCGAGGATTGTAATTGTGGAATCAAGGTATCTCCGAAAGTGGCCCCACGCCCACTTATTATAATTTTTTCTGGATTTAAGATATGTATAAGTGTTGCAATCCCCTTACCTAACATGTGTGCAATACGTTTTATGGCACGAATAGTAAGCTGATCCCCTCGCTCGTAGGCATTGACCACATCTTCAAAATGAAGTATATTTTTTTCTTGAAAAACATCGGCTAGATATGATTGCTCACCATTTTCTATCGACGATTGAATATCGTTTACTGCACAGTACAAAGATGCTTCCACTTCTAAACAGCCCATTTTGCCGCAGGAACAAAGCTTGGTTTCATCAGCCAAAGGTATATGGCTAAACTCCCCAGCGTAACCACTATGACCGCGAAACAGTTCGCCTTTAATAATCATTCCTAGCCCAACCCCCCAATTAAGATTAATGACCAAAGCTTCGCGAACATCCTTCGCTGTCCCAAATTGGTGCTCTGCAATGGCAATGGCTGCAGAGTCATTTTCCATGTAGGTGCGTATTCCGGTATGTCGTTTAATGTTATCTTTCAACTTAAAAAACGGTGATGTTTCCTCAAAAGACGAATTAACTCCCTGTTGAGCATCGACAAAACCTGGTAAGGTGATCCCTATACACAAGATGGTATGGGTTCCTAAATAATCTATGACCTCATCTAGAATATTGGTTAATTTGTCGTACACATCGTTATCATCCCATAAATGGATAGCGGCATTCTTTGTTTCAACTACTTCTCGATTATAGATGTCATAAGCCACAACATAGATTGCATACTGATCGATAGCCACCGATATAATTGAACCCAAAGTATCGTTGTTTAAAGCAAAATTCATCGCACGTCTTCCACCAGTAGAAGCAGCAAGTCCATTTTCAATGATTAACCCTTCCTCCACAAGCTCATTAATAGCTCTAGTCGTAACGGGAATACTTTTTCCAACGCGTTCGCTGATTTCGGCGATCGACTGAAACTGCAAAAAGTACAATACTTTTAAAATCGATGTTTTTAGGCTATCCAAAATGTTGGTTGTTAATTAGACGTAAATATATGGTTAAATAATGCTAAGATGCAAATACTTTTTAAAATTTTTAAAAAGACTAGTTTTCTTTAATTACTAAATTCAAATCAATAAGTAGTTATAGGTAATTCTTTTAATATCTATTGACATTAAATAATATACATGACTACACAAACAAATTGTACCTTTATGCTTACACCTAAAATCAAACTGTCCATGGAGACTTTACAGGCTAAACAACGCTACTATTCGTTGGACGTCTTTCGCGGCGCCACCGTGGCACTCATGATACTCGTTAACAACCCAGGAAGCTGGGCGCATACCTTTGCTCCATTGAAGCATGCGCCTTGGCATGGCTGCACACCGACCGATTTGGTCTTTCCATTTTTTCTTTTCGCCGTTGGGAATGCCATGTCCTTTGTCATTCCGCGTTTACAGGCGGCCGGTGCATCCGTTTTCTGGAAAAAAGTTATTCGGCGAACAGTGTTGATCTTCGCCATCGGTTTTTTCCTGAATTATTGGCCCTTTGTGCAATGGACAGGCGACAACCTGACTTGGCGCGAGTGGGTCAGTACGAACGACCCCGAAAAAGGAATCCGGATTATGGGTGTGCTGCAACGCATAGCCCTAGCTTACGGTTTTGCTTCCATACTAGCCTACTACCTAAAACCCAAAAATCTGATTTACATTTCCGCGGCTATTCTTCTTGGTCACTGGGGACTAACCGCTTTCTTAGGGGGAGACGATCCCTATTCTTTGGCAGGATGGTTTGGTACTGATATCGATAAACAGCTTATCGGGCCGGCAAATATGTACAAAGGTGAAGGTGTGCCCTTCGACCCCGAAGGGCTCGCTAGCACCCTTCCAGCGATTGTGCAGGTCATCTTTGGGTATTTAACGGGTGTTTTCATTGCTCGACAAGGATCCGTGGACTGGCTATGGACAAAAGTACCATCCTCACAAGAGCCACATTTTAAATTGCTCAGCGGTCTTTTTGTAACCGGATTTATCAGTTTACTGCTCGCTTGGGCTTGGTCCTTAGGATTTCCCATTAACAAAAAGATATGGACCAGTTCCTATGTACTTTACACCATTGGGTTGGCCATGCTGACCATCGGAACCATGATCTGGTTTATAGAGGTACAAGCTGTAAAAAATAAACTCACCAAATTCTTTAATGTCTTCGGCAAAAATCCACTATTCATCTTTGTACTCAGCGGGCTGCTCCCTCGATTCCTAAGTCTTTTCCGTATTCAAGACGGTATTGCCGAGGATGGATCTATCGTATACACGAGCGCGCTGAATTGGTATTATAAGCACATATGCGCGAAAATACCGGGCATTCCGGAATGGGGTTCGCTAGCCTACGCATTAAGCTTCTTACTACTGATGTGGATTATTGGTTACGCATTAGATAAAAAGAAGATTTATATTAAAGTGTGATAATACCATCACGCGTAGGCCAAGACCAGAGATTTGACCATAGTAGGCCTAAGCCAAATAAAAAACCCTGTGTATGCTTTCTCATACACAGGGCTTTATTTCTTGACGGTATCAACTATTAAAAAGTATAATCCTTTGTTAACATCAATTCTCCCTTCAATTTAATATCATCCGAAGAACCGCCAAGCAACAATGTGAATTTACCTTTTTCGGTTTTCCATTGTTTGTCCAGTCCCCATAACTTGAGGTCTTCTTTAGTAAGCACAAAAGATAATTCTTTCGTTTCGCCTTGCTTAATCGCCTGTCGTTTAAATTTCTTCAGCTGTTTCACAGGCGTCACGACGCTGCTCACCTCATCGATGGCATACAGTTGCACCACCTCCTCACCATCTCGGTTTCCCGTGTTCTTCACATCCACACGCACTGTGCAGGCAAAATCATCGGCCTCCTCTGCATGCGCTAACCGAAGGTTGCTATAGGTAAAGTTGGTGTAACTTAAACCATAGCCAAAGGCGTAAAGCGGCTTTGCGTCAGACTCCACGTAATCATGGTGTTTCGGTTTTGTATGGTTATAGTGAACAGGAAGCTGACCTACAGAACGCGCAATGGAGATAGGCAGTCTTCCCGCAGGATTATAGTCGCCAAATAGCACATCAGCAATCGCCAAACCACCTTCCTGCCCGGGATACCAAGCGTTCACGATAGCCGGCACATGTGCGGCTGCCCAGTTAAGGTTCAATGGTCTACCCATAATAGTAACCAAAACCAACGGCTTACCAGTAGCCTGCAATGCTTGTAATAACGCCAGTTGGTCGCCCAATAGATCCAAACTTGCGCGGTCAAATCCTTCGCCGCTTTCCATATCGCTCAGCGTACTTGCTCCACTATCCACGTTGGCTGCTCCGGTGGCTTGATAAGATGTCTTAAAATCGCGTGCACTGGATCCACCTAAAACGAGTACGGTCACGTCGGCATCGGATGCCGCCCGAACGGCCGCTGCAATATCCGAAGCAGTGGTATCGCGAATCGCACAGCCCTTCACGTAATCCACTTGGGTATTTTTAGACACCGCAGCACGAATACCGGAAAGCACCGTTTTCACTTTCTCCTCAGGCTGTGGCGCTGTGTAATCGCCCAATTGATTGTACATATTATCAGCATTAGGCCCAATTACGGCAATCCGCTTCAGCGATTTGCTCAACGGCAACAGCTGGTTATCGTTCTTTAATAATACGACCGCCTCGCGAGCCACCTTTCGTGCAAGATCAAGATGCTCCTTCGTTCCGACCTTCTTATCGACAGCCTTTTCATCCACATACGGACGATCAAACAGACCTAAGGCAAATTTTTGATACAACACCCGTCCTACCGCGCGGTCCAACGTCTGTTGATCTACCCGACCCGTTTTCACCGCCGCTAACAGATTTTGGTTGTATCCCGACCCACTTAGATCCACATCAAGGCCTGCGTTTAGGCTTTGTTGCGCCGCATCCACCGCATCGCTTGCGGTGCCATGTCCTCCATTAAGGCCCGAAATGCTCAGCAAATCAGAAACCACAAAACCTTGAAATCCCCACTGTTTACGCAGGATATCATTCAACAGCCAAGGATTCGCCGAACAAGGAACACCATCAATAGAATTGTAGGCAGTCATCACCGATCCTGCTCCAGCTTTTACGGCCTGTTCAAACGGTGGCAGAAAGTACTGCAAAAGCGCACGCTCGCCAACGCTCACACTACCACCATTGTGTCCTCCTTCGGGTACAGCATAGGCCACGAAATGCTTTAGGGTGGAAATAATCTTATCCGTCTCCCCAATCTTTGTTCCCTGAAAACCGGTAACCATAGCCTTTCCCATTTGTCCTATCAGATAAGGATCTTCTCCGTAGGTTTCCTCTGTTCGAGACCACCGTGGGTCGCGCGCCAGATCGAGCACAGGACCATAGCCGTTCTTACCGCCTACGGCAGATGTTTCACGTGCAATAGCACTGGCCATCGCTTGGATCAAGGCCGGATTCCAGGTACTGGCCTGCCCGATAGCCGTTGGAAAAACCGTTGCTCCGATGGCCATGTGCCCGTGCGGCGCCTCCTCGGATAGCAACAAGGGAATTCCTAAACGCGTACTATCTAGCATAAAACGTTGAATAGCATTAGTGGTTTGCGCCGCTTCCTTGGAACTCAATCCATTGGTCAAGGTCTTCTGCGTCCAAGGGTCTGCGCGCAGTGTGGCCCACAGCAAACCTATATGCTGCTGCTTGACAACATCCTTTAGTTTCTGGCTTGCCCGCACCGTTTTTCCTGATTTCTCGTACATCTCCCAACCCAATAGTTTGGAGAGCTGCCCCACTTTTTCTTCCACCGTCATACGGCCGAGTAAATCATCCACCCGATCTGTAATAGGTAGCTTACTATTCTTGTAAGGTAACACCTGTGCCTGTCCCGTCAAGAACAAGCCGGCCATACCCCATATCAATAAATACTTTATCTTCATGTTTTTCATATTCTTTCCGTACAGATGACGAGCTTATGCAACGCCCATCTGCTACGGTATATTTCTATTCTCACCTTCGCTACTGTATCGATGTTGGTCTAGCCTCTTTTGCCACACCAAAAGTAGATGATGGTGATGTGCCCATCTCAAACTCCAATGTTCCACCTCGCATCAAATCAGCATAGCTGATATACGATTTCTCGTAAGGCTGTCCATTGAGCTTCACCGACTGTATATACTTGGCTTCTTTACTGTTGTTGTGCGCAACGATCGTCAATGATTTTCCGGCATCCAAAGCCAGCGTAACCTTATCAAAAAGCGGGCTGCCAAAGATAAATGGCCCACCTGCTGGCGACACTTGGTAAAAACCTATAGCCGATAGCACATACCATGCAGACATTTGCCCAACATCTTCGTTACCCGATAACCCATCAAACTTGTCGGTATACAGTGTAGCTAACGTTTGACGCACCCGATCCGCTGCTTTCCAAGGTTGTCCAGCAAAGGGATACATGTAGATCACATGATGGCTAGGCTCATTACCATGCGCATACTGTCCAATCAAACCACTGATATCAGGCGATGCTTCCTCGCCCAAATCGCCCTCTACCACAAAAAGAGAATCCAATTTATTGATAAACCGCTCTTCGCTACCGAATAGGCCTATAAAACCATTCACATCATGCGGCACCAACCAGGTATATTGCCAAGCATTTCCCTCGGTATAGTCATTAGCCAAGTGTGCGGAATGAAAGGGATCAAATTTGCCGGGTCTAAAGTTACCCTGCGAATCCTTCCCACGCAAAAATTGAATATCCTTATCGAAATAATGTTTGTAAGCTTGACTTCTTTCACTAAAGTAACGGTAGTCCTCTTCTGCACCACGCAACTTGGCGACCTGCGCTAGGCTCCAATCGGCAATGGCAAATTCCAATCCTTTAGCGACCGACTCCACCTTTTCCTTATCATAGGGCACAAAACCGTATTTCTTATACGAGTCCAGTCCACGGTCATCTTTCATAGCTGAGGCCTTCATTGCCTCGTAAGCCAAATCTTTGTTAAAACCTGCTACGCCTTTTAAATAAGCATCCGCCACCACAATAATCCCCGGATTACCGACCATACAATCTGTCTCGTTACCAACCAAGTGCCACACCGGCAATTTGCCTTGTTCTTGATAAATGCGTAACATCGTATTCACCATATCTGGCAAACGGTCGCGATGGATAATACTCATCAGGGGGTGTGCTGCGCGATACGTGTCCCAAAGCGAAAAGGTAGTATAATTGTTTCCTGATTCTAAGCGATGCGGCTTGAAATCTGATCCCATATAATCACCATTCACATCATTGAAGAGCGATGGTGCAATCATCGTATGATACAGTGCGGTATAGAAAATCTTGCGCGCAACGCTATCCTGAGTTTCCACCTTTACCTTTGCCAGTTCTTCATTCCAGGCTTGGTCAGCAGCTTTTCGCGTAGCATCGAAGTCCCAGCCGGCAAGCTCTTCCTGCATATTTAATTTAGCGTTGGCTACGCTAACCGGTGATACCGCCACTTTCACCAAGAGCGGCTGCTCGCCTTCATTTTTAGCAAAGGTTAGTTCCCCATAGGCACGTTTTACACGGATGCTATCGCCAGCCTGCACAGCCGTGCTATCGGCCAAACGAATCTTGACAACCGGTTGCGAAAAGGTAGCTGTGAAATAGATCTTTTGGTTTTTTGCCCAACCCATTGAGTAGCGGTATCCCGATACTACCGAGTCGTTCTCCAAGATAATATGTCCTTCTTTTTCACCTTCCCAACCAATGCCTGCATCCAAATTGATCAGTACTTTTGGTGTTTCCTCTTTTGGAAAGCTGTATTTATGAAAGCCTACGCGCGCGGTAGCCGTCAGCTCTGCGTCTACGTTGAAACGATCCAAGTGTACGGCGTAGAAACCTGGACGGACGGTTTCCGATTCCCGCTTAAAAAGAGAGTAAGCGCCCGTGCTTTCGTCAGCAGAAGTGCCGCGATCGAAACGTACGTCGCCCGTAAAGGGCAAAAATACGATATCGCCTAAATCGCCGATACCCGTACCGCTCAAATGTTGGTGCGAGAACCCCATAATGGTGGAATCAGAAATATGATAACCCGAAACCCAGTCCCAACCGGTAGAAATATTAGATGGTCCAAGCTGCACAGCGCCATAAGGCACGTTTGCGCCAACAAAAACGTGGCCATGTCCGCCGGTGCCGATGTATGGGTCAACATACTCCGTTAAGCTCTCCGATGACGGAAGATCGGCGTTAGCGCCGCACGCCGCAACGGCAAGCAACGGCACTCCGAAAAAAGCGAGTTTCTTCACGAAACTTTTTACTACGATCATAAATACGAAACTATAGTGTTTGGATAAAAAATAGGCTAAAGCATAAGGAGAAACACCGAAAATGAAGCTCCTTCGACAATGACCGCCCTAAATTAACGTTTTAGCAATTAAAACGGAGAATATACCTACATTTTTACAGAAAAAATCATCTTTCAACGCTTACTAGAAATTATTCGTCAAAATTAAAAACATATCAATACCTTAGTCCTGTCCAAGAAAAAGCATTCTTTCTGCAGAACAGCAGTCGATTTCTTAACCTGTGGGCAAAAATAACCAACAAAGCTAACATGAAAAATCGTTACACGAAGCGTACCAGCATATTGGTCGCCATCTTTTTGCTATCAAGCCTCAGCTTATGGGCGCAAAGCAGCCGAACGGCTTGGTTCGAGGAAGCACGCTATGGCATGTTTATACATTGGGGTCTTTATAGCGCCGCTGAAGGACTCTGGAAGGGAGAAAAGTTGCGCTATGGAAACAATTATGCAGAATGGATCCGTTACAGAAATCGCATCTCTAAAGAAGAATATGGCGAGCTGGCAAAACGCTTCGTATGGGATAAGATCAATCCGGAGGAATGGGTGATCGCCGCAAAAAATTCGGGCATGAAATATATTATCATAACCTCCAAACACCATGACGGCGTTGCCCTGTGGGATACACAGGTAGGCGACTACTCCCTCACAAAGCTATCGGGCAGCAACCGCGATATCATTAAGGAACTTGCTGACGCCTGTCGTAAGCATGGATTGAAGCTGGGCTTCTATTACTCGCATTGGATAGACTGGGAACATCCCTACGCTTGGGACCACAACCAAGAACTGACAGGTCATGTGACCGATGCCCAATTTGATCAGTATTGGCAGGAAAAAGCTATGCCGCAATTGCGTGAACTATTGACCAACTATGGCGATATTGCAGTGATGTGGTTCGACATGTGGATACCTTATCAACAGACGATATTTAAGAAGGAACAATTGGAGCAGGCGGCTGCCTTGATCCGCGAATTACAACCCAATTGCTTAATAAACTCTCGCTTGGGCTTACCAAAAGACAGCAAATTTGTCGACTTTGAAACCTTAGGCGATAACCAATTTGGATCCCGCTACACCGAACACCCATGGGAAACACCGGGCACCATTGCCCATTCTTGGGGATACAATGGGCAGGAGCACGAATGGAAATCTACGGGTCAGCTTTTCGAATCGCTCATAGGTAATGTTGCATTGAACGGTGATTTCACCCTAAACATCGGCCCACGCGCCGACGGTTCTCTTCCTTACGAAAGCATCTCGCGCTTGAACGACCTTGGCGCTTGGCTAAAGCGGTATGGCGAGGCGATATACGGGAACACAGGGCTCAGGCTAGCAGCCAATCAACACGATTGGGGAAAGCTAACATGCAAGACGGGAGAAAACATCGTCTACCTTCATGTTTTTAACTGGCCCTTAGATCGCATCCTACGTGTTACAGGCATCAACAGTATGCCGAAGAAGGTTGAGCTTTTGTCGAACAACCAAACGCAGACTTTGCCTTTCGAACAACAGGGACCTTTGTTGCATATTACCCTGCCCGACAGACAGGCCGATCACTTTGTTTCTGTTCTTCGGGTGGAATATCCATCCATTGATCTTGACGCTGATGTCGTTGCAGAATCTACTTTCGGGGGGTTCGCGCTTACTGGAATAAATGCCAAAGAAACGAGTAAGCTGAGCCATGCCCGCTATGATGGAAAACGCCCAGCCCACGTTAAAACAAACGAAGCGGCAATCAGCTGGGATATCTACTTTCCGGAAGCGGGTACCTACCGCGTAGACCTATCCGCACACAACCCCAATGAAGTAAACATCAACATCGCGTTGGCCTTGGGTAAGCAACAGTTGGAAGCCGTGGTTAAACCGAGCGGCAAGGTTGTTGCCGAGCCCAATGAAAAGAACTATACCGACGAATTTGTTGACCAACCGATCGGCGATATAATCGTCGACAAACCAGGCAAATACACCCTAAAGTTTCAATCGCAAAGCCACAAAGCACTTTGGTTGAACCATATTTGGATCATCAAAAAATAGATCCTTTGAAGCTTTCCTGCCCAATCACACCTTTTGGCGATTGGGCAGAATTTCCCCCCAAGCCTCCGCAAGCCTTCAACAAAGCCAACCATTCTTAGAAACCAGCCAACCTCTCTTTAGTCAACAAAATAATTTTATAAAAAAAGATTTGTGACTTATATAACAGAAACATACCTTTGCGTTGTTTATACTAAATCTAAATAACAACAAGCAAATAAGGCGGCAACCTTAACCCTTGTTCTAGTATAAAAACAACGGAAGTAACAGATGAACTCAACATAATAAAAACATCAGCGCCATAACGAACGGCAATTCGTATGGCGCCAACAAACTGCTCCAACGGCAATTGGAACAGTCAACTTCACTACGCTAGTCGCGTAGCCTTCTCCTAACGCATGACCATTAAAAGATGAAACAAAATAGTACTTTTTTTCTAACTATTTGTATGCTGTTGTCTTTTTTCACAACAGCAGCGCAGCAAAACAAACAGACCTTTACCGCTCGGGTTTTAGCGAACGGACAAGCCGTAGCAGCGGCAACCGTACGCATCGATGATCTCGTTGTACACAGCAACGACAAAGGCATATTTACCTTTCAGGGGATTGCCGGATCCACCGTTAAAATAGAAATTAGTTCCATTGGAAATAAAAAATCCAAAGAACGCATTGTGCTTACTGACAACGCCGCCACGCCCCTTCTCTTCCACCTAGAAACAGATGAAACGCGACTTGAAGATATTGAAGTCGTAGGCTTCACCAAAGTGCAAGAAGTTAACAGACAAGCATACAATGTAACAGCCATAGATGCTAAGAAATTGTACAACACCACGATGAATATTTCCAGTGCCCTAGATAGGGTTGCCGGTATTCGTGTCCGTGAATCAGGTGGTATCGGATCTAACTTTAATCTTACCTTAAATGGATTT
>JAAIGF010307093.1_pt1 | contig 13367 bp, 9 predicted proteins | sample 6487441 | NCBI WGS metagenome assembly JAAIGF01 (sample SAMN13974129, study PRJNA590717) | phyllosphere metagenome | biome: pepper field; feature: multiple bacterial spot infested pepper fields; material: pepper leaves; isolation source: leaves from pepper fields | host: Capsicum annuum ... | reverse complement strand
TGCTGGGCAATGGCTCGGACGAGATCATCACGCTGCTGGCACTGGCCTGTGCACAGCCCGGCACGGGCGAGCGCGCGACCATGCTCGCGCCGATGCCGGGGTTCGTGATGTACCCGATGAGCGCGCAGTTGCAGGGGCTGGATTTCATGGGCGTGCCGCTCACCGCCGATTTCGAACTGGATGAACCGGCCATGCTCGACGCCATCGCGCAGCACCGCCCGGCGATCACCTACCTGGCCTATCCGAACAACCCCACGGCCACGCTGTGGGACGAGGGGGCGGTGCAGCGCATCATCGACGCGGTGGGCGCACAGGGCGGCATCGTGGTGATGGACGAGGCCTACCAGCCCTTCGCGAGCCGCACCTGGCTGGACCGCATGCGCGCCGAGCCCGCGCGCAACGCCCACGTGCTGCTGATGCGCACGCTCAGCAAGTTCGGCCTGGCGGGCGTGCGCCTGGGCTACCTCGCGGGCCCGGCGGCGCTCGTGGACGAGATCGAGAAGGTGCGCCCGCCCTACAACGTGAGCGTGCTCAACTGCGAGGCGGCGCTGTTCGCGCTGGAGCATGCGCAGGTGTTCGCCGCGCAGGCGGCCGAACTGCGGGCCGAACGCTCACAACTCGTCGCCGCGCTGCGCGCCATGCCGGGCATCGAGCGCGTGTGGGACAGCGAGGCCAACATGGTGCTGGTGCGCGTGCCCGACGCCGCGCGGGCCTTCGACGGCATGAAGGCCCGCAAGGTCCTCGTCAAGAACGTTTCTACAATGCATCCCTTGCTGGCACGCTGCCTGCGCCTCACGGTGGGCAGCGCGGCCGACAACGCCCAGATGCTCGACGCACTCCAGGCTTCCCTATGACTTCCTCCGCACTCGTTCCCTCCACCGCCCCCGAGGGCTCCGCCGCCGACCGCACGGCCGAGGTCGCCCGCAACACCGCCGAAACCCGCATCCGCGTGCGAGTGAACCTCGACGGCACGGGCGCGGCGCGCCTGTCCTCGGGCATCGGCTTCTTCGACCACATGCTCGACCAGATCGCGCGGCACGGCCTCATCGATCTGGACATCGAGTGCGAGGGCGACCTGCACATCGACGGCCACCACACGGTGGAAGACGTGGGCATCACGCTCGGCCAGGCGTTCGCGCGGGCCGTGGGCGACAAGAAGGGCATCCGCCGCTACGGCCATGCCTACGTGCCGCTCGACGAGGCGCTCTCGCGCGTGGTGGTCGATTTCTCGGGCCGGCCGGGCCTGCACATGGACGTGAAGTTCACGTCCGGCAGCATCGGCCAGCTCGACACCCAGCTGGTGTACGAGTTCTTCCAGGGCTTCGTGAACCATGCGGGTGTGACGCTGCACATCGACAACCTCAAGGGCTTCAACGCGCACCACCAGTGCGAGACGATCTTCAAGGCCTTCGCGCGCGCGCTGCGTTTTGCGCTCGAGCGCGATCCGCGCTCTGCCGGCGTCATCCCCTCCACCAAAGGCTCGCTGTAGCCATGAACCTCGCATCGAAGACCGTCGCCGTCGTGGACTACGGCATGGGCAACCTGCGCTCGGTGTCGCAGGCCGTGCAGGCCGCCGCCGAAGGCAGCGGCTGGAGCGTCGTCGTGACCTCGCGCCCCGAGGACGTGCGCGCCGCGCAGCGCGTCGTGCTGCCGGGGCAGGGCGCGATGCCGGACTGCATGCGCGAGCTGCGCGAATCCGGCCTGCAGGAATCCGTGCTGGAGGCCGCGGCCGCCAAGCCGCTCTTCGGCGTCTGCGTGGGCATGCAGATGCTGCTGGACCACAGCGCCGAGGGCGACACGCCCGGCCTGGGGCTGATCCCCGGTGACGTGGTGCGCTTCGACCTGGCCGGCCGCCTGCAGCCGGACGGCAGCCGCTACAAGGTGCCGCAGATGGGCTGGAACCGCGTGCGGCAGATGCCGCACGGCGGGGCCGTGCACCCGGTGTGGGCCGGCATTCCCGACGACAGCTACTTCTACTTCGTGCACAGTTTCCATGCCCTGCCGCGCGATGCGGCGCACACTGCAGGGGAAACCGATTACGGCGGCTACTTTGCATCCGCCGTGGCCCGCGATAACATTTTCGCCACCCAATTCCATCCCGAGAAAAGTTCCGAGCACGGCCTAGCGCTCTACCGCAACTTCCTCCACTGGAATCCCTGAACTTTTCCGCCTCCCCTCCCGCCCGCTCCGGCCGGACCCCGTCCGCCACGGCATTCCTTCATCTCTTTCTTCCATCATGCTGCTCATCCCCGCCATCGACCTCAAGGACGGACACTGCGTGCGCCTCAAGCAAGGTGACATGGATCAATCGACCACCTTCGGCGAAGACCCGGCAGCCATGGCGCGCAAATGGGTGGATGCCGGTGCCCGCCGCCTGCACCTCGTGGACCTGAACGGCGCCTTCGCCGGTGCGCCCAAGAACCACGCGGCGATCAAGGCCATCCTCAAGGAAGTGGGCGACGACCTGCCCGTGCAGCTGGGCGGCGGCATCCGCGACCTGGACACGATCGAGAAGTACATCGACGGCGGCCTGCGCTACGTGATCATCGGCACTGCGGCCGTGAAGAATCCCGGCTTCCTGAAGGACGCCTGCAGCGCCTTCGGCGGCCACATCATCGTGGGCCTGGACGCCAAGGACGGCAAGGTCGCCACCGACGGCTGGAGCAAACTCACCGGCCACGAGGTGGTCGATCTCGCCAAGAAGTTCGAGGACTGGGGCGTCGAATCGATCGTCTACACCGACATCGGCCGCGACGGCATGCTCTCGGGCATCAACATCGAGGCCACGGTGAAGCTGGCCCAGGCCCTCACCATCCCCGTCATCGCCTCGGGTGGCCTCGCGGGCATGGCCGACATCGAGCAGCTTTGCGCGGTGGAAAAGGAAGGCGTGGAAGGCGTCATCTGCGGCCGCGCCATCTACTCGGGCGACCTCGACTTCGCAGCCGCCCAGGCCCGCGCGGATGCGCTGAACGGCGTGGCCTGAGGCTTTCTGCGTCGCGCCCTGCGGCGCAGCGGCAGGGAACCCCTGTTGCCTACGGGTTCGCCTTCCATCGGATCACTAGGCGGGAAGCCAAAAACAGTGCCATGGCACAGCGAGGCGAACCGACGGGCGTGATCCGGTTGAAGGCGAATCCGTATCAGCAGGCCGGCGGCGTGCGTCCCTGGTTCACGGCCGCCACGGTCTGCAGCAGGGCCGTCCAGTACGAGGGCAGCGACTCCCACGGGTTGCCGATGTCCTTGACCGGGTCGTACTGCAGGTCGGTCATGTAGATCACTCCGGCGTTATAGCGCGAGGAGTCGGCGGCCATCACGGCCTTCACCATGTCGACGCAGGTGGCGGTGTTGTGCACCAGCGAACTCTGCCGGGTGTTGGGCAGGGTGTAGAGCCACGGCGTGGTGCGCGGATCGTAGGTGGCGTAGGTGGTGTTGCGGGCTTCGAAGGTGACGAGCACGTCGGCCACCGTGGCGTAGTCGGCGGTGTTCGGCACCATGCCCGGATTGCCGATCACGCGCAGGTCGGCGTCCTTGGCCTTGATGTATGCGTAGATCTCGCGGTAGCCGCTCACCTTGGAGGCATCGGAAGACATTTCATCCAGGAAGATGCCGCTGATCACGTTGCGGCCGTAGAGCTTGAAGTACGCATCGATGTTGGCCTTCACGGCCGCGAGCGATCGGGCACCGTAGCCCGTGTAGACATAGCCCACCACCTTGCCGCCGGCGGCGACGAAGGCACCCAGCGCGCTCGTGTAGGCGGCTTCGGCAGCAGTGAATTCGCCGTTGTTGGGGTTCACGATGGCCGTCACCTTGACGCCGGGGTTGGCCGCCGCACCGGCCGCGAGACGTGCCCACTCGGTGCCGGAGGACGGATGGAAATAGGCGGGCACCAGCACCTCCAGCGCTGCGGGCGCGGGGCGCAGGTACACGATGCGCGTGGCCGTCGCGGTGGCGGCAGCCGACGAGCCCGAAGACACCGATACCGAGGCGCTGAGCTGCTGGCGGCCCGGCGTGGTGCCGTTGAACGCGACGGTGGCCACGCCCGACCGCGTGGTGCCGGTGGCGGAGAACGTACCCGGCGAAGCCGCGAAGCTCACGGGCGTGCCGTCCGCCGCGGCCGCGCCGTTCACTGTGACCTGGGCACTGAGCGACAGGGCCGAGCCCACGCTGTAGACGGTTTCCGCCTCGGGCGACGCGAAGGCCACCGCGACGGTGGTGGGATTGGCAGGCGTGGTCGGGTTGGCGGGGCTGGACCCGTCCGACGAGCCTCCACCCCCGCCCCCGCAAGCGGCGATCAGCGCGGCCAGGGAGAGGCTGCACCAGCGGATGAGGGGACGGATTCGGGCCATGGCAGGTTCTCTCAAAAAACGGAGGCGAAAAGACCCCCCGATTGTCTTTCGGACAGGCTCTTGGAGTTGTGACGCCGTTTGTTGTTTTTGTAAAGTTTGGACACATTCCCGGCGGAGTGCGCGCCTGGCCCCTGGCCGTACCGCCTCCGGGCTTCGCCGCGGCCGCAGCCGGAGAACGGCTGTCACTGCAGCATGAACGTCTCGTACTCGAGCCGGTTCAACTGGCGGGACAGCAGGTACATGCCCGTGCACAGCGTGAGCAGCGTGGCGACGGCGAACCCGTAGCCGTAGAGCGCGGCTCCGGCATGCAGCGTGAAACCCGTCAGCAGTACGTTGAGCGCCACGAATTCCAGGCACAGCAGCAGCACAATGCGGCGCTGGTCGAGGTAGAAGAACACGTTCAGGATAGCCATGAGGCCCACCTGCAGGCCCGCGCCGATCACCTGCACGTGCAGCAGCGGCAGGTACAGGCGCGAAATGCCCAGGCCGCTCAGGATCGCGGGCCCGGCGACGAAGGTGATCAGCACGGCGAGCGTCTGGATCTTGGCGATCTCGCCCAGGCCCTGCTGGATCGAGTACACCATCTCGTCGCGCATCGCCTCGATGTATTCGAGCGAGCCGCCGCTGCGCACGGCGTCGTAGAACTTGTCGTAGTACTCCACGAAGTCGGTCTCGATGCGCACGAGGAACACCGCCATGCCCGGAATGATCGACAGGTAGGCCAGGAACACCGGCAGGTCGTAGATCAGCGAGGCCCGCAGCGCTCCGATGATGGGCTCGGAGGTGGGCGGGAAGTACCAGAACATGAACTTGTCCACCCAGATGCCGAAGTTGTAGAGGAACCCGATGGCGATCAGGGAGGGGTAGAGCAGTTTGCGCTCGGCGAACTCGAAGGCGATGATGCGGCCGCGCGGGTTGAACTCCCGCACCACGAGCAGCCACATGCCCGCGAGCAGCAGGTAGTTGCCGATCACGAAGCCCGCCAGCAGGCCCTCCAGGCCCCAGGGGCGCATGAGCAGCGAGCTGATCACGACCACCGCGTACGACACGCCGAAGAGCGCCACGATCGCCTTGTAGCGTTTCATGCCCGACAGCAGCACCGTGAGCACCCAGACGTCGCACATGAGCGTGAAGCCCGCGAGCATGAGCATGCGGTAGACGAGGCCCAGGTTCGGCAGCAGCGTGAAGAGCGCCAGCGTTCCGAGCGCCGCGGCGGCGAGGGTGGTCACCAACATCAGCCCGTGCAGATTGGGCAGGATCGCGTCCTTGCGCTTCTCGAAGAGCCGGTCGGAGACGAAGCGCGTGAACGCGAGCTGCACCAGCCCGGTCAGGATCAGGCTGCCCGCCACCATGTAGGTGACGGACGTCTGGAACTGTGTGACCAGCACGCCCGGCACGACCACGCTCGCGCTGAAGATACCGATGAGCAGGATGCCCACGATGGAGAACACCCACGGCCCGGAGCCGATGACGCCCGCGTACGCGTAGGCCTGCACGAGGCCCACCAGGGTGTTCTTGCGCAGCATGCGCCGCAGCTCGAATCCGATGCCGGCCATCAGCGGGGGCCCTCCGTCTGTGCGAGCGCCTGTTCATAGACGCGCCGGTAGCGGTCGAACATGAGCGTGTCGGTGTAGTAGCGTTCGACGCGCGCCACGGCGGCGCGGCTCGCGGAATGCCAGGCGGGCGCGTCGTTGATGAGTGCGAGCGAGGCGTCCGCGAGCCGCTGGGGATCGGCGATCGGCACCACCTTGCCCGAGGCGCCGAGCGCGCGGTCTTCCTCGTCCAGCCCCTCGATGAGCTGGCGGCACGAGCCCACGTCGGTCGAGACGGCCGGCACGCCGGCGGCATAGCCTTCCAGCAGCACCAGCGGCAGTGCCTCGCTGATCGACGAGAGGATGACGAGCCCGATGCGCGGCATCAGGTCCTCCACCTTCTGGAAGCCGAGGAAGCGCACGTTGTTCTCCAGCCCCAGGCTGCGCACGAGGTTCTCGCACTCCTGCGCGTAGGCGCGGTCTTCCTCGGTGGGGCCGGCGATCCAGCCTTCGGCGTCGGGCCGCTGGTTCACCACCCGGCGCATCGCGCGGATGAAGGTCTTGATGTCCTTGATGGGCACCACGCGGCCGATCAGGCACAGGACCGGCGGCACCTCGGCGGGGCGCTCGCTGCGCAGCGGCGCGAAGCGCTCGAGCTTGATGCCGTTGGGGATGTTGAAGGTGCGCTCGGGGGCCGCGCCGTCGGCCACCTGCCGCATGCGGTTGGCCTCGTAGAGCGCGATGATCGGATCGGCCGAGGCGTAGCAGTAATAGCCCAGCCACTCGAAGAACTGGATCCACATCTGGCGGAAGTACGACAGCTCGGTCGGATCGCGCTGGAAGATGTTGCGGTTGTCGCGGATCCACTCGCTCTTGAAGAGGTCGATCTTGCGTTCCTTGGTGTAGATGCCGTGTTCCGACAGAACGAGCGGCACCCCGCGCATCTGCCGCGCCAGGCCGCCCAGGTAGCCTGCGTAGCCGGTGGAGGCGCTGTGCACCATGCGCACGCGCGGCATGTTGCGGGCCACGCGCGCCAGCATCCAGAGCGGCTGGTACATGATGCGCACGGTCCAGAAATAGTCCACGAACGACGGGTCGGTGCAGTGCTCGCGGTAGCTCTGGCAGATGATCTCCCAGGCGCGCTCGCTGTAGAGAAAGTCCTCCAGCGGCAGGCGGCCGCCGGGCTGCATCTCCAGGCTGATGCGCTGGAAGGCGGCGATCGCCTCGGGGCTGCGGTGGCCGAGCCGGAACGAATCGACCAGCGTGCGCACCATCTCGAGCGCGGCGCGGTCGCCCTTGCGGCCTGCGGGCATCTGGCGCACGCCGAGGTGCTCGTAGAGATAGTGCTCCTCGAAATGCACCACGTTGGGCGGCAGTTCGTACTTGAAGCCCGCGTAGTCCTCGCGCCGGCTGCCGAGGAAGACGATGGCGAAGCGGTATTCGGGGTAGGCCCGGATGATCTGGTTGATCCAGCTCGACACGCCGCCGCTCACGTAGGGAAAGGTGCCCTCGAGCAGCAGCGCGATGTCGGCTTCCTGGGCCTGGGGATGGACGTCGCTCATCGGGCGTTCCAGTAGTCGAGCACGGGGCGCAGGCGCGGAAGGGCGCGCCACTGGCCGAGTTCCTGCAGCAGCGCGCGCGCCTGCGCGTAATCGCGGCGCTCGAAGCTCAGCTCGGCCTGGTAGGGCAGCACGCGCGTGGCGGGCAGGCCCAGTTCGCGGGCGCGCGCATAGGCCTCGCCGGCTTCGGCGGCCAGGCCCTGGGCGTGCAGCAGCCGGCCCCGCCGCAGGTTGAGCTGCGCGTTGCCGGGCGACTGCGCCAGCACCAGATCGCAGTAGCGCAGCGATTCGTGGATGGCATGGGTGCGCAGGTCGCCCTGCACGAGTTCCTGGTAGACCAGCTCCCAGTAGAGGTCGGAGAGCCGGTGCGCGGCTTCGAGCGTCTGCGGCCCGGGCGTGGCGCCTTCCTCGGCCTCGGCGCGGCGCAGGGCGTCCAGTTCGCTGTCGATGGTGCGGTTGATGCGCTTTTCCAGCGTGTCGAGCATGCCGTAGGCGAGCAGCCGCAGGTCTTCGCTCGGGTCGCTCAGGATGCTGCGCAGCAGCGGCGAGGCGATGCGGCCCGAGACGTGCTGCAGCGCGACCATGGCGCGCATGCGCGTCTGCATCGGTGCCTGGGCGTTGCCCAGGAAGGACCGCAGCCCGGCCTGCCGGAAGCTCGCCTGCATGCGCTGGTGCAGGTCGAATTCCGGCAGCTGCAGCGATTCGAAGTCGTCCTGGCCCTGCGGCGTGCGGTAGAGGCGCAGCACCACCACGGCCACCACCATGCCGACGATGCCGGCGATCGGCACGGCATAGCTGAAGACCGCCATGAGCGCCATCACCGGCAGGCGCGGGCGGGCCTGCTCGCCCGAGAGCAGCGGCAGCAGGCACAGCGCGAGCACCGCGCAGGCGAGCGCATGCACGACGAGGTAGCTCACCAGCGCCGCGTCGGAGCGCCCCTGCAGCATCAGGGGGCCGCTCCACGCGCCGATTTCGAGCAGAAAGGCGGTGATGCCGAGCTTCAGGTTAAGCATGGGCCATCCCGTGCAGTCGCTCCAGCACCGCGAGGGGCTCGCCGTCCAGCGGCACCACGTGGGGGAAGATGCCGGCCTCGGCGAGCGGCTGGCCGTTCTTCTGCTGTGCCCAGCCTTCCAGCCGGTTGATGTAGCCCTCCGCCGTGGCCTGGTCGCCCAGCGGCATCAGCACCGCCAGCACCTGGCGCTCGGCGCCCGCGATCAGCCAGCTTTCGTCGAGTTCGCGCTTGAGCCGCTCGATCTGCGACGGCAGGCCGCGCTCGATGGCGCGGGGCAGGAATTCGAGCGCCACGATGATGCTCGGCACCCGGGTGGTGTCGCGCATGTGCGCGAGGCGCTGCGCCTCGAACGCGAAGTCCGCGGGGCAGTCCGGAATGCGCTCGACGAGCGGCCGTGCCAGCGTCTGCATGGCGAGCCCGTCGGTGTAGTAGCCCAGCAGCAGGTTGATGGTCTGCAGGTTCTCGTCCTGCAGCGAGAAGAACGGCATGTCCTCGATCACCAGCAGGCCGTAGATCTCGCCGCCCAGGTCCAGCAGCGGCGCCACGGCGAGGTAGCGGGTCTGCTGCTGGTGCGTGAGCAGCTGGCTGATGTGGCAGAGCTTGCGGGTTTCCAGGGCCTGCACCACCAGCGGATCGCGCGTGTCGAGCGGATCGGTGCCGCTGCCGATGCGCGCCACGGGTTCGGCCTCGGCCTGGTCGTCGGTGGCGGCGTGCAGCGCGGCCGATTCGAGCTGGCAGTACTGCGCCAGCAGGCGTAGCAGGGTCTGCGCGCCCTGCGCCGGGTCCTGCTCCTGCGCTCCCACGCTCTGCAGCGTGGCGAGCGCGTCGCGCATCGACATGGGCCGGCCGATGAGTTCCTGTTCCAGCCGGTCGTGCGACAGGCGCAGCAGGTAGTACTGCCGCACCAGATGCTCCAGGCGCTGGTCGAGGTAGAGCTGCACGTTCTCGGCGCGCCGGGTGCGCGCCTGCCAGAGGCTGGAGAATTCGCCCACGATCAGCACGAGGATCAGCCCGCCCAGGAAGAAGAGCTGCGGGAAGCGGTCGTAGTGGCCGAGGTTGACCAGCAGCCAGCCGGCGAGCAGCACCACCGCGCCGCCCAGTCCCGCCAGCGGGCCGTAGCGCAGCGCCACGATCACCGGTGCGAACCACGCCCAGGGAAAGTCGCCCTCGGCCCAGATCGGGTCCTGAGGGTGCAGCAGCAGGCCGAGCGCGATCGCCAGCCCGGGCAGCAGCAGCGTCTCCAGCAGCATGATGGCCGGCCGCGTGTCGGTAGCGGCCAGCTTGCCCAGCAATTGCTCCGGCAGCGGCCGCATGGCCGCGCGGCCCTTGGCGGGCGCAGGGGTCGGGGCGGCGCCGACCGCGCGGCGGCGGCCGGCGGCCGCGGTGGGCGGGGGGGACTTCTCCGGTGGCATGGCGGCGTCAGCGGGCACCGGACAGGCCGGAGTCCATCAGGCTGCGGATCAGCTTCTGCGCCACGCCCGAGAGGGATTCGCGGCTCCAGCCGCTCTTGCCGCCCGTGCCGCTCCAGAGCGTGTCGCCCGTCGCCACGTCGATGATCTGCAGCGTGACGCCGGCCGCGGGCTCGCCGTCCACGCCGACCTTGTAGCGCCATTCGTCCACCGCGCCCGCCAGCGCGTACTTGGCCTGCTTCTCGCGGGCCCACGCGAGGACCTCCTCCTGGCGCTTGGCGTCGCCCGCGTCGAACAGGGCTTCCTGCTGCGCGCCGCCGGGGTAGCGCTGCACGCGGCCGACGCCGCGGGCCTGCAGCAGGGCGAGCGAGATCGCTTCCGCGCGGTTGCCCGCCAGCGGCGTCTCGGTATGGTTCGCGAAGGGCAGCACCACCCAGGTGGCGTCGCGCTCGAGCGGCGGGGGCGCGCCGCGGTCGATGGTGGAGCACGCCGCGAGCAGCACCAGGATCAGGCCTCCGGCGGCGCCGGTACGCAGGCGTTGCAGCAGGGAGCGTGGATGTTGCATGGGGGAGTCCTTTCTTCCTTGGAGAAACGGTTCGGGGTTCGATGAATGCATGGGAATGTCAGAAGTGCAGCCGGTAGCTGAAGGCCAGGTTGCGGTTGAGGCCCTGCTGCAGCTGCAGCCCGGACTTGCTCATTCCCCACGTCAGGCCCAGATGGTCGCCGCCGATCACGCTGCCGGCCACGCCCACGCGCAGCTCGTAGCCCGGCCCGAGGCGGCTGTGCCAGGTGCGGCTCGCGCTGGCGTAGGGCCGCAGCGTGCGCGAATACTCTTCTTCGTAGCGCATGTTGGTCGACACCTGCAGGCCGTAGTAGCTGAAGCTCTCGGGCAGGAAGTAATCCTGTCCCGGCTCGATGCCGGGCAGCAGATAGCGGCGGAACTCCTGGTCGCGCGGCGAGAGCGAGAAGATGTCGTTGCGCGAGAAATCGTGGCGCGACCAGAACACCCCGAACTCCAGCAGCGGCGCCTCCTGCCGGTAGGTGTGGGTGTAGCTGAGCGTGGTGTGGCGGCCGCTGCCCAGGCCCGTGCCGGTCTGCAGGCGGTAGCGCTCGTTCGCGTATTCGATGGAGAAGCGGTCCAGGCGCGTGGCTTGGTAGCGCACGCTCGCACCCGCACGGTCCTTCATGCCGGCGATGCGCAGCGCCAGGCTCTCCTGGCTGGGCAGCTGGAAGCCGAGTTCCATGCGCAGCGTGAGGCGGTTGTCGATGCGCTGCTCGTGCTCGATCTGCACGGGGGTGTAGGCCTGGAAGCTCACGCGGCGGCCGGCGCGCAGCGTGGTTTCGCCGTCCGGATGACGCCAGTGCAGGCGGGCGTCGAACGCGCTTTCGTCGGGCGGGTTCACGACCACCAGCGGGTCGCTGGAGCGGCGGCGGATGCTGGCGAATTCCAGGTCGAGCGCCAGCCGCGGGTTGAAGGCGATGTGGAAGCGGCTGCCGCCCTCGACCTCGTCCAGGCCGCCCAGCTGCTGGATCTTGCCGTAGCCGCCGGCATGGTCGCTGAAGGCCAGCAGGCTTTCGGTGAGCTGCAGTTGCAGGGGTTCGTCCTCGCGCTGCTCGCCCTGCGCCTCGAAGGCCGCGCTCTGCGCGAGCCGCACGTCGTCCACCGCGCGCGCGGCATTCACGCGGTCGTAGCGCGGCAGGCGCTCGTCGAACTGCTCCAGCAGCTGGCCGGTGGCGGCCTTGTCGTCTTCGGCCAGCGCCACCGTGATCTCCGCCCAGAGCGGCCGGTTGGTGCGCGTGCCCCGGGCGCGGGCGTACTGCTGCCAGAGGTAACCGCGCTCGGCGGTGTATTCGCCGGCATCCTGCAGCCAGCCGATGGCGGTCTCGGCCGCCGCGTTGGACATGCGGCCGCGGTCGTCCGTGTCCATGCGCAGCAGCTCGCGCAGCACGTCCAGTGCCGGATCGCCGGGCCGTTGCGTGAGCATGAGGCGGGCGCGCGCGACGCGGCGCGTCGTGTCCAGCCCTTCCTCTGTGAGCCAGCGGGCGCGCGCCTGCTGCGGCGTGAGCCGCTGGCCCTTGTCGCCCTGGCGCGCCGCATGCCATTCGCGCGACAGCAGTTCGCGGCGCAGGCGCCAGGAGCGGTCGGTCTGCTGATTCTGGTCGAGCGCGTCCGCGTAATTCATGAGCCACAGGAAATCGTCCTGGTGCTGCGCCACGCGCGGCGTGAGGTAGCGCTCCAGCGCCACCTGCGGCAGCGAGAGTGCCTGGTAGGCGGCCGCGAGCGCGTCCTTCACGTCCTCGTCGCGCGCCCAGTTCCGCTCCTGCGTCGTCAGCAGGGTGCGCAGCGAGATCGCATCGTTGCTGTCGATGAACAGCCAGATCAGCGCCTGCCGCATTTCGGACGAATCCGGGCTGCTGCGCAGGCCGTCCTCGTAGTAGCTCCGCGCACGCGCGAGGTCGCCCTGGCTCTGGTAGTAGCCCCCCGCCAGCCGCAGGAATTCGGGGATCTCGCGCAGGGCGGCCACGGCCTTCTGCACGTCCGGCGAGCCGCTTTCCAGCTTGCGCATCAGCGCGCCCATCGCCTCCCACTGGTTGCGGCTGGAATAGACCGACAGCGCATCCACCAGATAGCGCGGGTCGCCGAATTTCTCCCAGGCGAGCGCCGACACCTTGGCGCCCTCGATCGGCTGATCGGCCATCAGCAGGCGAATCAGCGCGTCGTAGTCGGAGCGGTCGTGGTCCTTCGCGCCCACCAGGGCGCGGTAGGCCTGCAGGGCCAGGGCCTGCCGCTGCCGGCTTTCGGCGAGCTGGCCGGTCAGGCGCCAGAAGTCCATGGCCGTGGCTTCCGATGGGGCCTGCCGCTGCTGGGCGGCCTCGAGCCAGCCCAGGCCCTCGTCGGGCCGGTCGTGCGTGAGCGCCAGCACCGCCGCGCGCATGGCGCGCTCGGGGGTGAGCTGCTTCGGGTCGGCCAGCAGCCGGCGCCAGGTGTCCAGCGCCAGCGTGGGTTGCCCCGCGCGCTCGGCCAGCTGGGCCAGGAGTTCCACCGTCTCGGGCGTCTTGGCGTGCTGGCGCAGGTAGTCGATGGCCGGCTGCGGTTCGCCGATGCGTTCGTAGGCAGCCACCAGCTGGCGGATCAGCGCGACATCGTCGGGCCGCTGGCGCAGTTGGAAGCGGATCCCCTGCACCAGCGCCGTGTCGTCGAACTGCCCCGGCGCGATCCGCAGCACGGCCTGCCAGGCGGCTTCCTTCTGCGTGCGCTGCGCCACCACCAGCCAGTTCTGCAGCGCCACGCCGGGCCGCTGCGACCATTCCGACACCTGGGCGAGCCGCTCGCGCCAGGCCATGTCGTCCGGGCGGGCCTGCACCGCGGCGTGCGCGATCAGCCAGGCGTCGTCGAGCTTGCGGTTCTCCAGGAAGACCTCGTAGGCGATGCCGTAGATCTTTTCGTCGTAGGGCAGCAGGTGCGCGGGCATGGGCACCGGCGGCGCGGCCACGGCAGGGGTCGGGGCCCG
>JAAIGF010073791.1_pt1 | contig 13367 bp, 14 predicted proteins | sample 6487441 | NCBI WGS metagenome assembly JAAIGF01 (sample SAMN13974129, study PRJNA590717) | phyllosphere metagenome | biome: pepper field; feature: multiple bacterial spot infested pepper fields; material: pepper leaves; isolation source: leaves from pepper fields | host: Capsicum annuum ... | reverse complement strand
GTGCCGTTTCCTCGCCACAGATGTAAGCACCTGCGCCGTGGTGAACGTAGATATCGAAATCCCAGCCGTTCTTGTTGTTTACGCCGAGCAGACCTGCATCGTAGCACTCGTCGATCGCCGCCTGAAGCGCTTCGCGCTCACGCATATATTCGCCGCGGACATAGATGTAAGCCGTGTGGGCGCCCATGGCGAAACCGGCGATCACGCAGCCTTCGATCAGTGTATGCGGATCGTTGCGCAGGATTTCACGGTCCTTGCAGGTGCCGGGCTCGGATTCATCCGCATTGACCACGAGGTAATGCGGACGACCGTCGCTTTCCTTCGGCATGAAGGACCACTTAAGACCCGTCGGGAAGCCAGCGCCGCCACGCCCGCGAAGGCCGGAGGCCTTCATCTCGTTGATGATCCAGTCACGGCCCTTTTCGATGATCTGCTTGGTGCCGTCCCAGTGGCCGCGCGCGAGATTGCCCTTCAGGGACTGATCCTTGAGGCCGTAGAGATTGGTAAAGATGCGATCTTGATCTTTTAACATGGTTCAACCTCTCACTCTGGCTTCTTGCCGGAGTTTTCCTTCTCGGAAACCTTGACGTTTTCAGCAGCAGCCTTCGGCTCCGTTGCAGGCGTCTTCAGCTTCGGATCGGTCTCTGGCGTATCCGTCTTCGGCTTCGCAGCATTGGAAGGCGGCGTCTGCGCAGCATCTGCGGCAGGCTCTTCCTTTTTGTCGAGATTGGAGCGATCCGGCTTGGTTTCTTCCGTCAGCGTGGTCAAGCCGCCAACCGGAACCGACTGATGGCGGTCGATCTGCGGGCCCGTCTTCACGGTGTCGCCCTTGCCTGCTTCGAAAGCATCGATGATCTCTTCCAGACGCTCAGGCGTCAGATCCTCATAGGCATCCTTGAAGATGATGACCATCGGCGCGTTCACGCAGGCACCCTGACATTCCACTTCTTCCCAGGAAAGCGTGCCGCTTTCGTTGGTATGAAGCGGGTCATGATGAATCTTGTGACGGCAGACATCCATCAGCGCTTCGGAGCCGCGCAGCATGCACGGCGTGGTGCCGCATACCTGAATATGCGCCTTGGTACCCACCGGCTTGATCTGAAACTGCGTATAGAAGGTCGCCACTTCAAGAACACGGATGTAAGCCATGTCCAGCATGTTTGCGATCTTCTCGATGGCGGCGCGGGTCACCCAGCCGTCCTGCTCCTGAGCGCGCATCAGCAGCGGAATGACCGCGGATTGCTGGCGACCTTCGGGATATTTCTTGATCGTTTTTTCCGCCCACGCAGTGTTCTCCGCGTTAAACGCGAAATCCGCAGGCTGGAACTGATCTTCGGCTAGTCGACGAACGGACATACTTCCTCACGCCTCATCAATTTAACGATTCACACCGCGATCTCGCCACCGTGACGAATTCGCAAGCATAAGCCGCTTTGTCTTTTTGCATGAACACAATGAATTTGCTGCCATTTGGGAGCGAGGATTTGATCTCGTATCCCAGATCAAGCAGCTGCTCGATGGTGGAACTGCCGCCGCTTGCACCCGAAGGCACGTCGCTCGTCGCCGTCTGGGCGAAAAGCGGTGCGCTCGTGGCAAGAAGTGCCGATATGGCCAGCGGCAGACGCATCAGCGATCGACCTCCCCGAACACGATGTCGAGAGAGCCGAGAACAGCGGTAACGTCAGCAAGCTGATGACCTTTGCAGAGAAAGTCCATGGCAGCCAGATGCGCGAAACCCGGAGCGCGGATCTTGCAGCGATATGGCTTGTTGGTGCCATCCGCCACAACATAGACGCCAAACTCACCCTTGGGCGCTTCCACGGCGGCATAAACTTCGCCAGCCGGAACGTGGTAACCTTCGGTGTAGAGTTTGAAGTGGTGGATCAGCGCTTCCATAGACCGCTTCATTTCGCCACGCTTGGGCGGAACGACCTTGCCGTCCAGCGAGGAAACCGGGCCGATGCGGTGCTTGCCGGAGAGTAGCTCCACGCACTGCTTCATGATCTTCACCGATTCGCGCATTTCCTGCATGCGGATCAGGTAACGGTCATAGCAGTCGCCGTTCTTGCCGACAGGAATGTCGAATTCGAGATCGGAATAGCACTCGTAAGGCTGTGCACGGCGAAGGTCCCAGGCAGCACCCGAACCGCGCACCATGACGCCGGTAAAGCCCCAGGCAAACGCATCTTCCAGCGACACGACGCCGATATCGACGTTACGCTGCTTATAGATGCGGTTATCGGTCAGAAGGCCTTCGATATTGTCGAGAACCGTGATGAACGGATCGCACCACTTGCCGATATCATCGACCAGTTCCTGCGGAATATCCTGATGAACGCCGCCCGGACGGAAATAGGCCGCGTGCATGCGCGCGCCGGAAGCACGCTCATAAAACACCATCAGCTTTTCACGCTCTTCGAAGCCCCAGACCGGTGGCGTCATGGCGCCGACGTCCATGGCCTGCGTCGTGACGTTCATGATGTGCGACAGGATACGACCGATCTCGGAATAGAGAACGCGGATCAACTGGCCACGCATGGGAATTTCAAGGCCAATCAGCTTTTCCACGGCCAGCGCGAAAGCGTGTTCCTGGTTCATCGGCGCCACGTAGTCGAGGCGGTCGAAGTAAGGAACGGCCTGAAGATAGGTCTTGGCTTCGATCAGCTTTTCGGTTCCGCGATGCAGCAGGCCGATATGCGGGTCCACACGCTCGACGATTTCGCCGTCGAGTTCCAGAACCAGACGCAACACGCCGTGCGCGGAAGGGTGTTCCGGGCCGAAGTTGATCGTAAAATTGCGAACGTTATGTTCAGTCATTGCTGTTGCTCCGCCGACGTGATCATGGCGATGAATTCGGGGCCGGTCATGTTCTTGGTGGCCTCAGCGAACGAATAGCTGGTCGGCTTTTCGTCAATGAAAATCTGCGATGCCAGCGTGAAGCTGGACGGATCGTTGAAGACCTGAACGGAAACCTCTTTATGGCTACCGTCCTTGGAACGCCACATCATCGTGCTGCCGCAAACCTTGCAGAAGCAACGCTCGCCCCATTCGGATGATTCGTAAACACCAAGCTGCTCGGTGCTATCGAAAGACACATCCTGGCACTCTACTGCGAGAAAAACGCCGCCAGACCAGCGACGGCACTTGGAACAGTGACAAACGCCGATCTTTCGGGCGCCGATCGTCGCTTCAAGGCGAACGGCGCCGCAAAGACATTGTCCCTGCTCTTTTGCCCCTTGTTCGTTGGCATGTAGCTGGCTCATTGCTTGGCCTTTTCGTCGCCGGGCAGAACGTAATCCGTTCCTTCCCAAGGCGAGAGGAAGTCGAAGCTGCGGAATTCCTGCTTCAACTCGACCGGCTCGTAAAGAACGCGCTTCTGTACGTCATCGTAACGTACTTCCACGAAACCCGTGAGCGGGAAATCCTTGCGAAGCGGATGGCCTTCGAAACCGTAATCCGTCAACAGGCGGCGAAGATCGGAATGGCCTTCGAATGGAATGCCATACATATCCCATGCTTCGCGCTCGAACCACTCCGCGCCGTAGAAGACGGACGTTGCCGAAGGAACGCCCTCGTCTTCCGCCACCTGAAGCTTGACGCGAACGCGCAGGTTCTGGCGTGGAGACAGGAGGTGGTAGACGACATCGAAGCGCTTTTCGCGCTGAGGCCAGTCAACGCCGCAAATGTCGATGATATTCACGAAACCGCACTGCACATCGTCACGCAGAAAGGTGAGAAGCGCGATGACGTTTTCAGGCGTCGTATTCAGCGTCAACTCGCCAAAGGCGATTGCCTGCGACACCAGAAGAGAGCCGCGCGCTTCCTGCACATGGGCCGCGAGATCGTTAAGAGCTTCGCTCATTCTTTAGTCCTCTGCCCTTAACGCTCGATCGTACCGGTACGGCGGATTTTCTTCTGCAGCAGAAGCACGCCATAAAGCAGCGCTTCCGCTGTGGGGGGACAGCCCGGCACGTAGATATCGACAGGCACGACCCGGTCACAGCCACGCACGACGGCGTAGGAGTAGTGATAGTAACCGCCGCCATTGGCGCAGGAGCCCATGGAAATCACGTAACGCGGCTCCGGCATCTGGTCATAGACCTTGCGAAGCGCTGGCGCCATCTTGTTGGTCAGCGTGCCGGCAACGATCATCACGTCGGACTGGCGCGGCGAAGCGCGCGGAGCAACACCGAAGCGTTCCATGTCGTAACGCGGACCGGAAGCCTGCATCAGGCCTTCAACGGCGCAACAGGCCAGGCCGAACTGCATCCACATCAGCGAGCCGGTGCGCGCCCAGGTGATCAGTTCGTCGGTGGAGGTAACGAGAAAGCCCTTATCGGCCAGCTCGTCATTGATTTCCGTGAAATACGCATCGTCACTGCCAACGGGCTTGCCGGTCGACGGATCGATAATACCCTTGGGCTTTTGCGCAACAAGCGTAGTGTCGTTTTGAACTATGCCCATTCCAGCGCTCCCTTCTTCCATTCATAGATGAAGCCGATGGTAAGAACCGCGAGGAACACCATCATGGACCAGAAGCCGAACCAACCGAGCTCACCGAAGGATACAGCCCACGGGAACAGGAACGCGACTTCAAGATCGAAAATAATGAAGAGAATCGACACGAGATAGAATCGGATGTCGAACTTCATACGAGCGTCATCGAACGCATTGAATCCGCACTCGAAGGCGGACAGTTTCTCGGGATCAGGATTCTTGTAAGCAACAGCGAAGGGCGCGATCAACAGCGCCAGGCCGATGACAAGGGCGATACCGATGAATATTGCGATCGGAATATAGGAACTGAGGAGTTCAGTCATTGTCTCTTCCCTGCCCGACCGAGCGTCGGGCACCCTTTGGAACGTTTTTCCGCAGGATCGAATTATGTTGCAACGCCGCAGTGGTTAGCGCAGCCACGCCGTCTCTGCAAGAGTTTAAGCACCATTTCAAGACAATCCCGCCAAGGATTGACCATTATAATGCCACACAGCCGGTGCCGCAGCTGCAAGGCTTATCCCTAAATACTTAAAATATATCGACAATCAGGCCGCAGATCGAGGCCTCAAAAAGTCACATAATTTTGTGCGCCAGAAGGGTCTTTTTCGAGACGAAACCGGCCGCCAAAACCTGATTTTTTGAAACAAGAAAGAAGGTTATGAAGCGCTCTCGCGCGCAAAACTTCTTGACCGTCATGTGGTTTTCGACAAAGGAAAAATCAACAGCTTCGAGAAGAAAAATGGCGCGAGTGACGGGGCTCGAACCCGCGACCTCCGGCGTGACAGGCCGGCACTCTAACCGACTGAGCTACACCCGCATCTTCCTGACAGAGAGGCCGAAGCCCCGCTGCACGAACCGCCTCGGCTGTTCGTTGAGCGGCTAACTAAGGCGTTCGTGTGGGGGTGTCAAGCAGGTTTCACGACAAAAGAATAAGCTTGTGCATTTTGCGTTTGCCGGAACGCAAAGAGTGCCGGTTTTCCGGCACTTCTCTATCTAAACTTTTTTACACGCTATGAATTCGGTTATCCACAGCAGCCGGATCGAACCTTCTATGAGGAGACTCAGATCGTAATGAGTGACTCGCTTCTTCACTCACGCCACGAATTATATCGTGGCGACGCAGCATTATCATGACACGGCACGCGCCTCCTCTCCTCCCCCGCATCAAAACACAGATGGATTCGCAAAGACCGCGCCCTCACGTTGCCATCCCTCCCTTTTTCAGGTTCGTGCGCCAGCGCTTAGCAAGCCTGTGGAAATCCACACCAGAGAACGCGAGTCTATCAAAACGCGGAAACGCCTTATTTCCAAGGCATCCCAGCGGAAAGAAGCGAAATCTGCTAAACGGACCAGCAACGAAAATCCAAAAAAATCAAAAAAACTTCACAAAGGCTCTTGCGGTTCTGATCCGATCCGAATAGATCACAGCCACCGACGCGGCGGACACGATCCGCAAGACGCGAAGGGCGATTAGCTCAGTTGGTAGAGCGCCTCGTTTACACCGAGGATGTCGGGAGTTCGAGTCTCTCATCGCCCACCATTTCCCCTAATTTTCTACGATTTTGATTTCGCCTAGCAGAACATTGCTGCGTCGAATCAATTCGGTACGCGGCTCTCTTCATGTCGAATCGAAGCAAGCATTCAGCGTCATCGAAGCTCGGTTATACTAATTCTCCCCAAGCATTCGAAATTTTTTGAATTCGCTAAATAGCTACATTAGTTGATTCAGCAATTATAAACAGATTGTGCCGCATAACTATCCCGTCGCCCTCATGATGAGGTCGTGTTTCGATGGGATGAACCATGTCTGCAAATGCTATTGCCACTTTGGCGCTTATTGCCCTGCCAGTCTATCTCTTCTTCCGCTGGGTCCAGTACGACTCGGAAAAGCAGGATAAGCCGAAGTAAAGACCCCGGCTCCCCTCCCTCATTCTCCGCTCATTTATCCGCTGGATGCGGAAGTGCTGTGAAGCCTCCGCCTTGATAGATGACTGCCGGGTCCTTCGGGTCTTCCGCACCGATTTCGGCAAGCAATTCTGCGCGCCACTTGGCGGCGCTGTCCTTGGGTTGCCAGCCGAGGAAGCTTGCCTTGCCGTTGTCCCACCAGCTTTCAGCGTTGTTCGAGGCGCCATACACAATGGCATTGCCCAGCCTTGGCGCCTCGAATGCTCTTGCGCAGAGCAGTGTCAGATCTTCTACGCTGAGCCAAGTCGCAAGCATGCGAGTCGTTGTTGGCTGCGGCGTGCAGGAGCCGATGCGCACGGACAGCGTTTCCTGGCCGAACTTGTCGAAATAGAAGCTCGCAAGATTCTCGCCGAAGCATTTCGACACGCCATAAAGCGAGTCGGGGCGAACCGGGGAATCGCTATCCAGCTTTTCATCGCGCCGGTAAAAGCCGATCGTGTGGTTGGAACTGGCAAAAATGATGCGTGGCTTGCCGTTGTGGCGGGCGGCCTCGTAAAGATTATAGACACCCTCGATGTTGCCCTTGAGGATGAGTTCGAACGGTCTTTCAACGGAAATTCCGCCCAGATGGATGATTCCATCCACGCCTGCCACCGCTGCATCCACCTCCGCGCGGTTGGAAAGCTCGCATTTGATGAATGTTTCGTGCGCGGCAAGGTCTGTCACCTCCACGAGGTCGGAGAGGACCACTTTTTCCGCCAGTCCTTTCAGATGCGGGCGTATTGCCTTGCCCACTCCACCTGCAGCACCCGTCAACAATAACGTCTTCAGCATTTTTCCTCCCGGTTTTCCATTTTGCAGCCACGCGCTATGGCGCTGTGGTCATACGTAAACTCGATGTTATCTTATGTGTACGCGCGTTTCCCCTCACCTTTCAAGGGGTGATCGCATCGCACGTTGTGCAGGCTTATCCGCCCCTCACGCCGTTCCATACGAAATCCACTCGATGAGAAAATTGTGCGCTACTGAACCAAACTTGTATTATAAGTTCTTGACGAAGATAATATCTCGCATATTCTCTGCGCCAGATATCAATCGGAGACCTCAATTTTATGGCAATGGATCCTCAGGAACTTAAAGTCGCGCTTGGTGCGGGCTTGCTTTCTTTCCCGGTAACGCCGTTCGGCAAGGATGGCGAATTCAACGAAAAGCCCTACCACGATCACGTCAGCTGGCTTTCCGGCTTCGATGCGACTGTGCTTTTCGCGGCTGGTGGCACGGGTGAGTTCTTCTCGCTTGCACCGGAAGAAGTGGCGACCGTCGTAAAGGCTGCGAAGTCTGCTGCAGGTTCCACACCTATCGTGTCCGGTTGCGGTTACGGCACCAAAATCGCCGTTCAGATCGCGCAGAGCGCCGAAAAAGCTGGCGCTGACGGCATTCTGCTTCTACCGCATTACCTGATGGACGCCCCTCAGGCGGGTCTCTACCACCACATCAAGGCCGTCTGTGATTCCGTTTCCATCGGCGTCATGGTCTACAACCGCGATAACTCCATTCTGACGGCGGAAACGCTAGCGAGACTGGCCGAATCCTGCCCCAACCTCGTCGGCTTCAAGGATGGCTCGGGCGATATCGGTCTGGTTCGCAAAATCACAGCAACGATGGGCGACCGCCTCACCTATCTTGGTGGCATGCCGACGGCTGAGCTTTTTGCCGATGCCTATCTCGGCGCTGGCGTCACCACCTATTCCTCGGCGGTTTTCAACTTCGTGCCCGCCCTTGCGCAGAAGTTCTACACGGCACTGCGCGCTGGCGATACGGCCACCACGAACCAGATTCTCATCGACTTCTTCTATCCATTCATGGACATTCGTAACCGTTCGAAGGGTTATGCGGTGTCTGCGGTCAAGGCAGGCGTGCGCCTCGTTGGCTTCGATGCCGGTCCGGTTCGCGCTCCGCTGACCGATCTGACGGAAGAAGAAGTCGCAATGCTCGACAAGCTGATTGGACCATACAAGCCATGAAAATAGAGGCGGTTCGCACGCATCTGCTGGATTACAAGCTGGGTCATGCCTTCGAAAGCGCTTCGATGCGCTTCGATCGCCGCATCCATTGCCTTGTGGAAATCATCTGCGACGACGGCACGGTGGGCTGGGGCGAATGCCTTGGCCCGGCAAGGCCGAACGCAGCGGTCGTTGCCGCCTACGCACCTTATCTCATCGGCAGAGACCCTCTCGATATCGAAGTTATCTGGCACGAGCTATATAATCTGCTGCGCGATCAGGGCCAGCGCGGCCTCACCGTCACGGCTCTCAGCGGCATCGATATCGCGCTGTGGGATATCAAGGGCAAGCGGTTCGGCACCTCGATTTCTCGCCTGCTCGGTGGGCGGTTCAGGGAGAGCGTGAAAGCTTACGCCACCGGCTCCTTCCGCAAGGATGGCGTCGAACCGGTGGCCGATGTCGCGGCGGAAGTGGCCGGTTACGCAAAACAGGGCTTCCATGCGGTCAAGATCAAGATCGGCTTCGATGTCGCGGAAGACATCGCCGTCATCCGCGCCGCGCGCGAAGCGGTCGGCCCGGATGTCCGTATCATGATCGATGCCAATCACGGTTATGATGCGCTTGAGGCCATCGAAGTCGGCAATGCACTAGCACCTCTCGGTATCGACTGGTTCGAAGAACCCGTCGTGCCGGAACAACTCGATGCGTACCGCGCTGTCCGAGCAGGACAGCCCATTCCCGTTGCCGGTGGTGAAACTTGGCATGGCCGTTATGGCATGCGTGCACCGCTGGAAAGCCGCGCTGTGGATATTCTCCAGCCGGACCTTGCCGGAACCGGCGGCTTTTCGGAAACGAAGCGGATCATCGATCTCGCCAGCCTTTATGGCGTGCGCGTCGTTCCCCATGTCTGGGGCACGGGCGTTGCAATTGCAGCCGCGCTGCAATTGATGGCCTCGCTGACACCGGACCCTGCCCGCCGTAACCCTCGTCCTCCAATCCTCGAGTTCGATCGGACGGAAAACCCGTACCGCCAGGCGGTTCTCACTTCTCCGCTCGATCATGTGGACGGCGTGGTGCAGATACCGGCTGGCCCGGGGCTTGGTATTGAGGTCAATCGTGCGGCGCTTGAGCAGTATGCTTTGAAAGACTGATGGCTTGATCGTGAGGAATTGAAAAAGCCGGGTGCATCGCGCCCGGCTTTTTTATTTGCTCGCTTGTGATTTCCGTCATCCTCGGGCTTGTCCCGAGGATCTGCCACGTCGCATCCGCTGAAGCGTGATTAGATCCTAGGGACAAGCCCTAGGATGACGGTGGACTTAGCGAATTAGTTCGTCACCTTCAGCTCAACCGGGAAGAACAGCGTCTCGCCAGAGGAATCATCCACGCCGTCATTGTCGGTCACGGCAAAGGCCTTGCCAGCCTTGTCGAAGGCGAAGCCTTCCAGCTTGTCTACGACGTATCCGTTGGTCTGGGCCTTCAGGTCGGGAAGGAAATCGTGCACTTCCTGCTTGGTTACCTGTGGCAGCTCGCCACCGATTTTTGCTGGCTTCAGGTCTGCGATGGCAACGCGGTACAGCTTCTTGGTTTTTGCCTTGTCGCCGATCTGGTTGTCGCGCTCTACGATGTAGACCTGATCGCCGAATGCGGTGATTTCCGACAGGCCGATCCAGCCGCCTTCCGGTGCCTTGTCCAGCGGATAGCGCACTGCGCCCCACTGCTTGGACTTCAGATTATAGGAGACGAGCTTGACCGTACCCTTCGGATCATTGCCCCATTCGCGCTGAACGGCCATCCACAGTGTTGCATCGTCGCCCTTGCCGATCATGGTGATGCCTTCGAAGCCGAAGCGGGTTTCGCCTTCCAGCAATTCTTTCGGCAGCGCGATTTCGGATTTGATCTCGCCCTTGGCATTGATGTTGTAGAGCGCATGCGGAACGAGCTTTTCGGTATTGCCCTCCGAAGCGACCCAGAAACCGCCCTTGCCATCCAGCGTGATGCCTTCCATGTCGAGCTTCTGCGCAGCCAGGCCGTCGCGCTTTACGCGCAGAACGCTGGTGATGGTCGCAGGCTTCTTGGTAGCGTCGATGGTGAAGATCGAAGGCTGGTTGCCATAGACCGAGTCGGAAATGGCATAGAGAATGCCTTCCTTTTCAGCATCGCCGACGAGACCGGAAAGTGCACCCCAGCCGATTGGCGCGCCATCGACCGTTGCGGAGACGAGCTGCGGGTAAGCCGCCTGCCCTTCCGAGCGCTCATAGATCATGACGTGCGAGCGTGCGCCGCCATCTTCCACCAGATCGGCTTCGTTGGCGGTGACAAGCAGATTGCGCGAAGGAATGGCGACGGCACCTTCTGGCGAAATGCCGGAGGGCAGAAGCTGCGTCAGCTGTGGCTCGGCGCCGGTGTCCTTATAGACGCCGACGACGGAAGCGCGCTCTGCAAGAACGAAGAAATATTTGTCGTTGCCGAAGGTTGCGGCTTCCAGACCTTCAGGCTCCACACCCTTGGCTTTCGAGCGCTTCTCGGGATAATGACCGATGGCTGCAACGGCGCGTTCGAACGAGGAATTGGCCTCGTAAAGCTGCTTGCCGCTCTTGTCGAAAATGGTGAAGCCGCGTGCGCCTCCTTCCCAATCGCCTTCATTGGCGATGACGATGCGGTTGTCGTCCAGCCACTTTACGGCGTCGGGTTCGCGCTTGCGGCCTTCCTGCTTGTCGGTGAATTTCAGCTGGCCATCGCTCTTGGTGTCGATACCTTCCAGATCAACCGTGCCAGCGGAGAAATGGCTCGTCACCTTGCCACTCTTGCCGTCACCGATAACGATGTGGTTGTTTTCCTGCAATGTCAGGGCAATTTCGCCCTTGGAATTGATCGAGACGAATTCGGGCTCTGGATCTTCCGGCGCGATTTCGGCAAGGCCGGTCACGTCGATCTTCTTCAGCGTCGAGCAGTCAGGCGCGCCGTTCTTGAGGCCGATGGTGACGAGGAAGCCCGCAGGTGCCTGCGGCAGCGCGCCGTCATTGACCTTTTCGTCGCGCTCGTTTTCGATAGCGATGGCAGCAAAGCTCTTGTCCGGCGAAATCGCGACGGAGTCCGGCTGGCCGCCGAGATCGCAGCTTGCTTCGATCTTTCTGGTGGCGATATCGACCGTGACCAGCTTGCCGGATGGCTTGACGTAGCTTTCAGACGTGTTGACACCAGCCAGAACCTTGGTGCCTGCAACCGCAACCGACGTCGGCTCGCCATCCATCATCAGCGCGCCGAGTGCTTTTGGTGCCTTGGCATCCTTGATGTCGATGAAGCCGATGCCGCCCAGCGGGCTGTCGGAATAGATCAGCGTATTGCCGTCTTCGCTCGCGGTTACGATTTCAGCGGAAGTAACGGTCTTCTGGTCCTTGTCGGACGGAAGGTTCAATGCGACCGGGAAAGAAGAAATGCGGTTGAAAACCTGCTCGGCTGCAGCCGGAAATGCTGCCGATGCCAGCAGCGCTACTGTCAGCGTTGCTTGAGAAAGACGGAATGTCATGGAAAACCCCTGTAGTCCATAATGGAAAAACGAACAGGCGGCTTCTGCGACACGGACATGACAGGCGCATGACAATTCCGAATATTCTCATAAACAAAAAGCCCGACCTCAAAGGCCGGGCTTTCTGCATTTCAAAGGCGTCATTTTGCGAAGGTGCGCAAAGCGCCAGTCTTTCCTCGTATGCCTTGAAAACCGTTCGCACGCCGCTGGGGCAAACGGCATCAGGAAACCTTAGGAGTTGACAGCGTCCTTCAGGCCCTTGCCTGCGGAGAACTTTGGAACGTTGCGAGCCGGAATATCGACTTCTGCACCCGTGGATGGGTTACGGCCCTTGGAGGCTTCGCGACGGCTGACGGTGAAGCTGCCGAAGCCAGCGAGACGGATGTCGCCACCAGCCTTCAGTTCGTTCTGGACAGTTTCGAATACAGCGTCAACAGCAGAAGCGGCATCAGCCTTCGTGAGGCCAGCCTTCTCGGCAACTGCAGAAACGAGCTCGTTCTTGTTCATGTTTCCACCCCTTTCAATGGTTTGAAACGACTCAAATTGGGTAGGCGCAGAATACTTATCTATTCGCGCACCGCCACCCAAAAGCGACGGAATCGCCTGAAATACAAGGGGTCTGGCGTTTTTTTCACAAAAAAGGCTGGCATTTCTGCCAGCCTTTCAGGGATTTTGTGCTAATTTAGCATCATGACCGCAGGCCGATACTCAATGAGAGATGGTCTGGCCCGCGTCATCCACACCTTCAACGGTTGCAATGACCGGCGTTTCGATGCTGCCATCCCATTCGATCGGCTCCGGCACGCGTGTCAGCGCGTGTTGCAGAACCTCGCCCATGCGGGAAACCGGGATGATTTCCATCTCGTTTTTCACGTTGTCCGGAATATCAGCCAAATCCTTGGCGTTTTCTTCCGGGATCAGCACCTTCTTGATGCCGCCGCGAAGTGCTGCGAGCAGCTTTTCCTTCAGGCCACCAATCGGCAGAACGCGACCGCGAAGCGTGATTTCACCCGTCATCGCCACGTCCTTCGAAACCGGAATACCGGTCATGATGGAAACGATGGCGGTTGCCATTGCAACACCGGCTGACGGACCATCCTTCGGCGTTGCGCCTTCCGGCACGTGCACGTGGATGTCGCTCTTGTCGAAGCGTGGGGGCTCGATGCCGAAATCGACCGCACGCGAGCGGACATAGGATGCCGCCGCCGAGATGGATTCCTTCATTACGTCCTTCAGGTTACCGGTCACGGTCATACGACCCTTGCCCGGCATCATGACGCCTTCGATAGTGAGCAGTTCACCGCCCACTTCGGTCCATGCCAGACCCGTGACGACGCCGACCTGATCTTCACGCTCGGCTTCGCCGTGACGGAAGCGCGGCACACCCAGATAGTCGTGGATGTTTTCTGCCGTGACTTCGACCGACTTGGTCTTGC
>JAAIGF010390203.1_pt1 | contig 13383 bp, 14 predicted proteins | sample 6487441 | NCBI WGS metagenome assembly JAAIGF01 (sample SAMN13974129, study PRJNA590717) | phyllosphere metagenome | biome: pepper field; feature: multiple bacterial spot infested pepper fields; material: pepper leaves; isolation source: leaves from pepper fields | host: Capsicum annuum ... | reverse complement strand
TTTCCGCTGGGCAATATGATATCGGCATGACCGGTATCAGCATCAAGGAAGAGCGCAAGGAGAAGGTCGATTTCTCCGTTCCCTATATGCGCTCGGAAATGTTCATGCTGGTGCGGGCGGATGAAAATCGCTTTGCCGACGCCAAGAGTTTTGCCGCTTTCGAAAAGGGTCTCGTGGGCGCGCAGGCGGGTACGACGCCTTTCTATACCGCCGTCTATGATATTCTCGATGGCAACGAGCAGAACCCGCGCGTAAAGCTGATGGAGACTTTCGGTGCGACGGTGCAGGCCTTGCGGGCAGGCGACGTCGATCTGGTTCTGACGGACGGCGTTGCTGGCAAGGGCTATGTCGATGCTTCCGACGGCAAGCTGAAGCTGATCGGTGGCCCTCTGGGTGGTGATGATTTCGGTTTCATCTTCAAGAAGGGTTCGGATCTCGTCGGTCCGATCAATGCTGCCATTGCGGCACTGAAGGCGGATGGCACGTTTGCCGCGCTGGATAAGAAATGGTTCCTGGATTACAAGCTTGGCAAATAAGCCGATGAACCATCTATGCTTGCAGGGGTTTGCGGCGTGACGGGTCCGCGTTCCCGCCATGCCGCCGATGATTTCCCATGGTGGCTGGTGGCGCTGATCGGCATCGGCGTGGTGCTGGCTGTCGTCATTGCCGTCAACGGCATTTATGCGCAGGTTTTCACCACCGTCATCAACGGCATCGGCATGACGATATTCGTCACGCTGGTGGCCTTCTTTCTGGCGTGCTTCTGGGGGCTGTTCATCGCGCTGCTCGGCATGGCGGATAATATCGTGCTGCGGCAAATCTCGCGCTTCTACATCGAAACCATGCGAGGCATCCCGATCCTCGTCGTGCTGTTTTACATTGCTTTCGCCGGTGCGCCGGTGCTTGTGGATGGCATTAACTGGCTGCTGACACCATTGGTGCAGGCGGGGTGGGTGGAGCCGATGATGGTTCGGGATTTTTCGCTGACGTGGCGGGCGATCCTTGCACTCACCGTGTGCTATGGCGCTTTCATTGCGGAAATATTTCGTGCCGGTATCAAAGCGGTCAATGTTGGCCAGGGTGAGGCGGCAAAGGCGCTTGGCCTCAGCCGCTACCAGCGCTTCCGTCTCATCACCTTCCCACAGGCCATCCGCACGATCTTTCCGCCGCTTTCCAACGATTTCGTTTCGATGGTGAAGGACAGTTCGCTCGTCTCGGTTTTGGGGGTGGCGGATATTACGCAGCTTGGAAAGGTCTATGCGGCTGGTTCGTTTCGCTTTTTCGAGACCTATTCGATCGTCGCTTACGTCTATCTCATTCTGACGCTCGGACTTTCACTGATCCTGCGGCGCATCGAAAAGACAATGCGCCGCAATCAGGGACGTTGAATCCGCTTTCCGATCAGGCGTGAGAACCGGTTTGCGATTGCAACTGGGATGCGATCATGCGGCCCGCGATGATGACGAGAATGCCCGCAATGGCGAGGCATGCGGCCAGAAAGAACATGGGCGCAATCGTGCTGCCCGTTTCATCGCGGATCCATGGCACGACATTCTGGGCGACGAAGCCGCCGAGATTGCCGACCGAGTTGATGGCTGCAAGGCCTGCTGCCGCGCCCGCTCCCTTGAGGAAGCGACCCGGCAGGCTCCAGAACACGGGTTGACCCGCAAAAATGCCTGCTGCTGCGACGCAGAGGAAAGCAAATTGCAGAACGGGCGAGGTGAGAAGCGCCGACATCAGCAGGCAGAAAGCGCCGATGAAGGCAGGGGCGACGATGTATGCGGTCTTCTTTTCCGACCGGTCGGCAGCCGATGGCACGACATAGAGGGCAACGGCGACAACCAGCCATGGAATGATATTGATGAAGCCGTTGGCGGTGTTGGACACACCGAAGCTTTTCACGATTGTCGGCAGCCAGTAGCTTAGACCATAGGCCGCCAGCGGAAAGCCCACATAGCAAAGCGACATGAACAGGACGCGTGGGTTGATCAGCGCGCGGAAGCCATCTTCGGCATGTTCTTCCATGCCGGAGTTTTCAGAGGCGATGCGCTTCTGCAGCCAGTCCTTTTCCTCGCGCGAAAGGAATCTTGCCTTTTCCGGCGTGTCGTCCAGATAGAAAATGGTGGCGATGCCTGCGATGACGGCAGGAATACCCGTTGCGAGGAAGACCCATTCCCAGCCCGCATAACCCCACAAACCATCCAGATCGAGCAACATTCCGCCAAGCGGTGCGCCGATGGCGTTGGCGAGCGCGCTGAAGATCATGAACAGGCCGACCATGCGGCCGCGATAATCGCGCGGGAACCAGAGTGTCAGAAGGTAGAGAACGCCGGGAAAGAAGCCCGCTTCGCAGACGCCGAGAAGGAAGCGCAGGACGTAGAACATGGTCGGGCTGGTGGTATAGGCCAGAGCAATAGTCACGAGGCCCCAGGAGATGATGATGCGGGCAAACCAGAGTCTGGCGCCGAAGCGGTTGAGCAGCAGGTTGCTCGGCACCTCGAAAATGAAGTAGCCGATGAAAAACAGCGATGCGCCAAGGCCATAGGCATATTCGCTGAGGCCAAGGTCGCCGACCATTTGCAGCTTGGCGAAGCTGACATTCTGGCGGTCGATATAGGCGATCAGGTAAAGAAGCCCCAGAAACGGCATCAGCCGCCATGTGATTTTTGAAATGAGTGCTTTTTCAGATACCAAGACGTATCCTCCCCTGTCGGCTGCAAATCACATGCAGCCACGATGCGATAAGGTGTCCCAGCCCCGTTCACGGTCGCGTTATAACATCGTGAAGTTGACTATGCGCAACCCCTAACGCACGAAACGGGAAATCTTTCCCCGCGAAGAAAAATCCCGTTTATTTCCGAAGCTGGTCACTCACCTGTCTTCGCGCCGACACGCATGCGGATGTATGTTGCCGAGAAAATGCCGATCTGCTATGACATCCGCCATGGGATCGAAATTCGGATGTCTCGCGCAAAATGTTTTCGTGTTGCAGGACCACAAGCGTCTGCCGGCACGCTTTTTCGCGCGCATCGCCGGGGCGCTCAACAGCCGACTTACGTTCGCCTGATGGCCTGATAAGGCTGTCAGCCTTTATTCCAAGACCCAATTCCTGTTTTCAAAAAATCGAATGGATAAAGCCATGAGCGCACCGCGTACTCTGTATGATAAAATCTGGGATGATCACGTCGTCAACCGCGATCCCGATGGAACCTGTCTTCTCTACATCGACCGTCACCTGGTGCATGAGGTGACTTCGCCGCAGGCTTTCGAAGGCCTGCGCATGGCCGGTCGTCCCGTACATTCGCCCACCCGCACGCTGGCTGTGGTGGACCATAATGTGCCGACCACCGCCGACCGTCTGGAAGGCATCAAGAACGAAGAAAGCCGTATTCAGGTCGAAGCGCTGGCGCAGAACGCCAAGGAATTCGGCCTCGAATATTACTCGGAACGCGACAAGCGTCAGGGCATCGTCCACATCGTTGGCCCCGAGCAGGGCTTCACGCTGCCGGGCATGACCATCGTCTGCGGCGATAGCCACACTTCCACCCACGGGGCTTTCGGCGCCTTGGCGCACGGTATCGGTACCTCCGAGGTGGAGCACGTTCTGGCGACGCAGACGCTGATCCAGAAGAAGGCCAAGAACATGCTGGTGCGTGTCGATGGCAAAATTCCAGACGGCGTGACCGCCAAGGACATCATTCTCGCCATCATCGGTGAAATCGGTACCGCTGGCGGCACGGGCCACGTCATCGAGTTCGCGGGTGAAGCGATCCGCTCGCTCTCCATGGAAGGCCGCATGACGGTCTGTAACATGACGATCGAGGGCGGTGCGCGTGCTGGTCTGATTGCGCCTGACGAGACGACTTTCGATTACATCAAGGACAAGCCACGCGCGCCGAAAGGCGAGACGCTGGAGCAGGCAATCGCCTACTGGAAGACGCTGAAGTCCGACGAGGGCGCGCATTACGACAAGGTTGTGGTGCTGGATGCGGCCAACCTGCCACCCATCGTTTCCTGGGGCTCCTCGCCTGAAGATGTCGTGTCGGTTCAGGGCATTGTTCCCAACCCCGAAGACATCGGCGAAGAGAACAAGCGCAATTCCAAATGGCGTGCGCTGGATTATATGGGCCTGAAGCCCGGTACGAAGATGACGGATATCGCCATCGACCGCGTCTTCATTGGTTCCTGCACCAATGGCCGTATCGAGGATCTGCGCGCTGCCGCAAAGATCGTGGAAGGCCGCAAGGTTGCACCGACCGTGTCTGCCATGATCGTTCCGGGCTCCGGCCTTGTGAAGGAGCAGGCGGAAAAGGAAGGTCTGGACAAGATTTTCCTCAAGGCCGGTTTCGAATGGCGTGAGCCGGGCTGTTCCATGTGCCTTGCCATGAATGACGACCGTCTGGCACCGGGCGAGCGCTGCGCCTCGACCTCGAACCGCAACTTCGAAGGCCGTCAGGGTTACAAGAGCCGCACGCATCTGGTCTCACCCGCCATGGCGGCTGCCGCTGCCATTGCCGGTCACTTCGTCGATGTGCGTGAGTGGCAGTGAAAAGCGATTTCGCTTGAGAAACTCTGCACCCTCGGATCGCTCCGGGGGTGTTTTGTTTAGGGCTGGCGGCTGGTAATTCCTCCGCAATTCCGCCATATAGAGGCAAAATGCGGGAGAAATGCTCCGCTGATCTCGAACAGGTTCAATATCATGACGCAGACGGTCGAATTCGCGAAGATGAACGGGCTTGGCAACAAGATCCTCGTTGTCGATATGCGTGGCCGTAAAGACATGGTGACGCCGCAGGCGGCCATTGCCTTGAACGCGGATGCGGACACCGCTTTCGATCAGATCATGGCGATCCACGATCCGCGCGTGGATGGTACGGATGCCTATATCGATATCTTGAATTGCGACGGCACCAAGGCTCAGGCCTGTGGCAACGGCACGCGGTGTGTCGTTCAGGCGCTGGCCTCCGAGACCGGCAAGAAGGCTTTCACCTTCCAGACCGTGGCGGGCATTCTGAATGCTACCGAGAATGAAGACGGCATGATTTCCGTCGATATGGGAACGCCGCGTTTTCGCTGGAGCGACATTCCGTTGTCGGAAAAGTTTCACGATACCAGCCGCATCGAATTGCAAATCGGGCCGATCGATAACCCGATTCTGCATTCGCCCGCAGCTATGTCCATGGGCAATCCGCATGCTGTCTTCTGGGTAGATCGCGATCCCATGGAGTTCGATCTGGAGCGGATGGGGCCGCTGCTCGAAAGCCATCCCATGTTTCCGGAAAAGGCCAATATCACGCTGGCGCAGGTCATTTCAGATAGCGCATTGCGTACCCGCACATTCGAGCGTGGCGCAGGTCTGACGCTCGCCTGCGGCTCGGCTGCCTGCGCTGCCGCCGTTTCTGCCGCGAGAACCGGTCGCACGGGTCGCATCGTTGAGATTGACGTCGCTTCCAGCCCGGTTCGCATTCCGCTGACCATCGAATGGCGCGCAGATGATCACGTCATCATGACCGGGCCTGCCGAATGGGAATGGGCCGGGCGCGTCGATCCTGTTACGGGCAGCTGGGCGCGCGATGCCGAGGCTCAGCAGGAGGCCTTATGAGCGGTGTCGAGGTCATAACCTTCGGCTGTCGCCTCAACACCTATGAATCGGAAGTGATGCGGGCCGAGGCCGAGAAGGCAGGGCTGAACAATGCCGTGCTGGTCAATACCTGCGCCGTGACGGGCGAAGCCGTGCGGCAGGCACGTCAGGCCATTCGCCGTGCGCGGCGCGACAATCCGCATGCGCGCATCATCGTCACCGGTTGTGCCGCCCAGACGGAAAAGCAGACTTTTGCCGATATGCCGGAAGTGGATGCAGTGTTGGGCAATGAGGAGAAGCTGAAAAGCACTTCCTATCGTGCATTGCCGGATTTTGGCGTGTCCGCGGAAGAAAAGCTTCGCGTCAACGACATCATGAGCGTGAAGGCCACCGCGCCGCAGATGGTGAAGCACATCGATGGGCATGTGCGGGCCTTCATTCAGGTGCAGAATGGTTGCGACCATCGCTGCACCTTCTGCATCATTCCCTATGGTCGCGGCAATTCCCGCTCGGTTCCCATGGGGGCCGTGGTGGAGCAGGCGCGCAAGCTGACGGAAAGCGGTTATCGCGAAATCGTGCTGACCGGGGTCGATGCGACGAGCTACGGCGCAGATTTGCCGGGCGAACCTTCGCTGGGGTATCTGGCAAAAACACTGCTGAAGCAGGTGCCGGATATTTTGCGGCTTCGGCTGTCCTCCATCGATAGCATCGAGGCGGACAGGCATTTGATGGATTTGATTGCGGATGAAGAGCGCTTCATGCCGCATCTGCATCTGTCGCTTCAGCATGGCGATGACATGATCCTGAAACGCATGAAGCGCCGCCATTTGCGCGACGATGCCATTCGCTTCTGTCGCGATGTCCGGGCTCTGCGTCCCGATATCGCTTTCGGTGCGGACATGATTGCAGGTTTCCCCACGGAAACCGATGAAATGGCGGAGAATGCGGCGACGCTTGCGGAGGAATGCGGCATTTCCAGCCTGCACGTCTTTCCCTACAGCCCGCGCCCCGGCACGCCTGCTGCCCGTATGCCGCAACTGGATCGAGCGTTGGTCAAGGAGCGGGCGGCAAAACTGCGTGAACGCGGAGAGGTTCTGCGCGTTAATCACTTAGGCGCGATGGTGGGTAGCGAGCAGACGATATTGGTTGAAAACAACGGTTTTGCCCATACGGACAACTTTACCCTTGTCGCTGCACCCGATCTTGCGCCGCGCACTCTTGCGCGGGTTGTGATTACGGGTCACAACGGTAAGCACTTGAAAATGCAATGTCTGGCGGCGCAAGCGGCCTGAAGAATTAAGAGACGGAACAGTCATGGCCCTCGGCTTCATCAAAAAAGTCTTTTCGTTCGGCAAGGACAAGGCCGAAACCGATAAGCCCGAGGGTGAAGAGGCCACGCTTCATCAGGAAGAGCGCAGTTCCTTCGAAGAGGCTTTGAGCGAAGCCGAAGCCCATACGCTGCCCGCCGAAGACCCTGTTTCCAACATAGAGATGGAAACTGCCGGTGGTCCGGCGTCCGATGCTGCCGAAGATGTTGCCCAGCCCATCGAAGAAGACGAGGATGCGCCGCTTCTGCCCGGTGCCGACCAAGTCGGAGATATCGGCATGGTGCCGCTGTCCCTTCTGGAGGCGGAAGCTGCCGCAGGGGAAGCGGTCGATGACGTCACCGACAATGAGGTTTCTCCGGACGCGCCGCTCGATGAAACCGCGATGGACGATCTGCTGGATGAGGCGGAAGCTGTCGACGAAGAGCCGGAAGTCTTGTGTGCCTCTGCCGTTCCGGCTGCTCTACCAAAGGGCTTCTCGTCCGCTGCGGATCGCGTTGAGCCCATCGAAGTCGCCCCTCAAGCTAAGCTGACATGGTTCCAGCGCCTGCGTGCTGGTCTCGCGCGTACCTCATCGCAGCTGACGAGCCAGATTTCGGCGCTGTTCACCAAGCGCAAGCTGGATGACGACACGCTGGATGAGCTGGAAGACCTGTTGATCCAGTCAGATCTCGGTGTCGAGACAGCCATGCGCATTACCGGCGCATTGTCGTCCGAACGTTATGGCAAGGATGTGAGCGGTGAGGATGTCGCCAAGATCATGGCGGCGGAAATTACAAAGGTTCTGACGCCGGTCGCCAAGCCGCTGGAACTCGATCTTTCGCATAAGCCGCATGTCATTCTCGTCGTCGGTGTCAATGGCACGGGCAAGACCACGACCATCGGCAAGCTTGCGGCCAAGCTGTCCGGCTCCGGCCTGAAGGTGATGCTGGCGGCAGGCGACACGTTCCGCGCAGCAGCCATCGAGCAGCTGAAAATCTGGGCGGATCGCACCGGCTCCGAATTCATCGGCACCAAGCTTGGGGCGGATGCGGCGGGTCTCGCTTACGATGCCTATGAGCAGGCGCGTGCGAAGAAGAGCGATGTCCTGATCATCGATACGGCAGGTCGCCTCCAGAACAAGACGGAGCTGATGGCGGAGCTAGAAAAGATCGTGCGCGTTCTCGCCAAGCTAGATCCCGAGGCACCGCACACCGTGCTCCAGACGCTGGATGCGACGACCGGGCAGAACGCAATGAATCAGGTGGAGATTTTCCGCAACGTCGCCGGGGTCTCGGGCCTGATTATGACAAAATTGGATGGCACGGCGCGCGGCGGTATCCTCGTTGCCATCGCTGCCAAGCATAAGCTGCCGGTCTATTTCATCGGCGTCGGCGAAGGCGTGGACGATCTGGAGCCCTTCGAAGCGGACGATTTCGCCAAAGCGATTGCAGGAGTTTGAGTATGGACGTGGAAAGCAATCAGCGCGAAAGCGAAAAGATGGTGCGGGAAATCAGCCCGCTTCTAAAATTCACGCTCGAACTCGGGCCGCTCGTGGTCTTCTTTTTTGCCAATTCCCGGGGCGAGTGGCTGGCTGAAAAGCTGCCTGTGCTGCACGAATTCGGCGGACCGATCTTCATTGCCACAGGTCTTTTCATGATCGCTACGGCGCTGGCGCTCTCGGTTTCCTGGATACTGACGCGCACGCTGCCGATCATGCCGCTGATCTCGGGCATCGTCGTTTTCGTTTTTGGCGCGCTGACGCTCTATCTGCAAAACGATACCTTCATCAAGATGAAGCCGACCATCGTCAACACGCTATTCGGCGTCATTCTGCTGGGCGGGCTGTTCTTCGGCCAGTCTTTGCTCGGCTACGTTTTCAATTCCGCCTTCAAGCTGACGGATGAGGGCTGGCGCAAACTGACGCTGCGCTGGGGCATCTTCTTCCTGTTTCTGGCGGTTCTGAACGAAGTCGTCTGGCGCAATTTCAGCACCGATAACTGGGTTGCCTTCAAGGTTTGGGGCACCATGCCCATCACCATCATCTTCACCATGGCGCAGATGCCGCTCGTCATGCGTCACTCGCTTGAGCCATTGAACAAGGACGAGAAATGACACTTGCAGAACTGCCTGCCTCCCGTTCGTCCTCGCTCAAATGGTTCGGTGTCGCGGCGGGGCTGCTGCTTTTGCAGATCGTCATTCTCTACGCGATGGGCCGCGTTCCGATTTGCGAATGCGGCTATGTGAAACTGTTCGAGCCGGGCGTGAATACGCCGGGCAATTCCCAGCACATCGCAGACTGGTACACGCCGTCCCACATCATCCACGGCTTCCTGTTCTACTGGTTCGCTTGGCTGCTGTTTCGCAAGACGCCACTGTCGTTTCGGCTTTCCGCTGCCGTTCTGGTGGAAGCCGCCTGGGAAATTCTGGAAAATTCGCCGATCATCATAGACCGTTATCGCACCGCCACCATGGCGCTTGGCTATAGCGGCGACAGCATCCTGAATTCGGCGATGGATACGGTCTTCATGGCGCTCGGCTTCCTTTTTGCCGCGCGCGTTCCTGTCTGGCTGACGATTCTGATCGCCATATTCTTCGAGATTTTCACCGGTTGGCTCATTCGCGACAATCTGACGCTCAACGTGGTCATGCTTGTCTGGCCGCTCGATGCGATCAAGGAATGGCAGAGCGCGCTTCCGGGTGGCTGATCAGTCGCCGGCTGCCGCTTTTTCGATTGCGGGGATCAGTTCGCGATCATAGGTCGCAGTGTCGATTGGGCCGACTTTCTTGTAAATGATGGTGCCATCCGGTCCGACGAGATAGGTTTCCGGAATGCCATAAACGCCCCAGTCGATGGCGGCCTTGCCGTTCGGATCGATGCCGATGGCGGCGTAAGGGTTTCCGAGCTCTCCGAGAAAACGAAGGGCGTTGTCGGACTTGTCCTTGTAATTGATGCCGACGATATTGAGCCGCTCATCCTTTGAGAGCTCCTTCAGCATCGGATGCTCCTGCCTGCACGGCACGCACCAGGATGCAAAGACGTTCACCAGCGTCAGCTTGCCCTTGATCGCCGCGTCGGTCAGCGCTGGAACATTGGCGCCTTCCAGCGGCGGCAGCGCCAGAGAAGGCGCCTTGGTGCCGATCAATGCCGAGGGAATGGCGCTGACATCAAGGCCGTTGATGTCCTGCTCATAAAGCATCTTGGCTGCAACGGCAGCAAAGCCTGCGAAAACCAGCAGGGGCAGAAGCGCCAGGACATAGCGTGATCGACCCCGCGATGCAGGGCGGGCGGAGGCGTCCTTGTCAGTCATGCGGAGGGCGCCTCTGATTTTGCCGGTCTGGAGCGACGGCGGATGCCGGAGGCTTCCAGTTGCGCGATTTCTCTCATGCGGGCGCGCCCATCAAGCCAGACCCAGGCAATCAGTGCGGCGACGATGAGCCCGGTCATGGCGTAGGACATGCCGATGTAGAACGTGTGGCTCATGGTGTCACGCCCCTCTTCCCGCAATGCGCGCGGCCAGACGGCGTTGCGCGGCGATGCGTCTGCGCAGAATCTCGTTTCGCATGGCCGCCACATGCAGTGTGAAAAACAGAAGCGTGAAGCCAATCGCCATGGTCAGAAGCGGCCAGAGGAATTCCGGGTCGATTGCCGGACCATCCATGCGCATGACGCTGGCGGGTTGATGCAGCGTGTTCCACCACTCCACCGAGAACTTGATGATCGGGATATTGACGAAACCGACGAGGATGAGCACGGCGCTGACGCGCGCTGCCTTGGATGGATCGTCCATCGCCTTGTTGAAGGCGATAAGGCCGAGATACATCAGAAAAAGAATGAAAACGGAGGTCAGCCGCGCATCCCACACCCACCATGTTCCCCACATGGGTTTGCCCCAGAGCGAACCGGTGATGAGCGCAATCAGTGTGAATGCGGCACCGATGGGGGCTGCCGCCTTGTGGCTGACATCGGCCAGCGGATGCCGCCAGACCAGCGTGCCGATGGCCGAGAGCGCCATGACGGTATAGCACATCATCGAAAGCCATGCGGCTGGGACGTGCACATACATGATGCGCACGGTGTTGCCCTGCTGATAATCGCCTTCCGTCGTGAAAGACAGATAGAGACCTGCCAGCAGACAGAGCGCAGACAGCGCTGCTAGCCAGGGCAGAATGCGTGCGGTCAGTGCCAGAAACCGGGTAGGATTGGCAAGATCGCTGAATTTCTTGATTGCAAGGCTCGTATCGTTCATGGCGTCTTTCTGACCTGAAGCTTGGCCTTTCTACAATGAGGAAGGAGCCTCGGCAATTGATCCTTATCAATCCGTGGAACTGCGCAACGCCAAAGCTGCGAAGAAGGGGCCGATGACCGATGAAAAGAGCGTGATCGCCGCAAGGATCATGAAGGGCGGCAGAAACGGCGCGGGATCCTGGACCGCAGCATAAGACGCGCTGACGCCGAAGATGAGAACGGGAATGGCGAGTGGCAGAACGAGGATCGAAACCAGCAATCCCCCGCGCGGCAAGGCAACCGCAACTGCCGCGCCCACTGCGCCGATGAATGTGAGGGCAGGGGTTCCGACAAGGAGCGTCAACATCACCGCGCCGATTGCCACCTCACCCATATTCATGAAGAGCCCGAGAAGAGGGGACGCGATGACCAGCGGCAGGCTTGTGGCGGCCCAGTGAGCCAGACATTTGATGAAGACGGTCAGGACCAGCGGGTTTTCGTGCATCAGAATGAGGTCGAGCGATCCATCGTCCCGCTCGGCCTGAAACAGCCGGTCAAGGCCCAGCAGCGCAGCAAGAAGCGCACCGATCCAGACGATGGCCGGTCCTATCCGCGACAGGAGATTGAGGTCTGGCCCAACGCCGAAAGGAATGACGGCAACGACCGTCATGAAGAACAGGACGCCGATCAGCGCCCCGCCGCCTGCACGGATGGAGAGTTTGAGATCGCGAAGGAAGAGAGCCATCATTCCCAGATGCCCTCAACGCCTGCAAACCCGGTCATGTGCAACACCTTCGCATTGTCCAGTCCGAGCGGCTGGTGGGTTGCCGCAATGACCATGCCGCCCTTGCTAAGATGTTCTTTGACCAGCCCGGTGAACATCTGGTCTGCCTGCGCATCGAGTGCCGCCGTCGGTTCATCCAGTATCCAGATCGGTCGCCACGCGACGAGCAGCTTGGCCATTGCGAATCGCCGCTGCTGGCCAGCGGAAAGATAGCCGAAGGGCAGGTGCGTGATGCCGGAGAGGCCAACGACCTCGGCGGCTTCCTCGACCGAAAGCGCATGAGCTGCGTTGAAATTGCCCAGAAAACTCTTCCAGAAAGACAGGTTTTCGTTGACCGTGAGTTCCTGCTTCATGGCATTGCGGTGGCCGAGATAGTGGCTGGCCTCGGCGGGGCGAGCGCCTTGTTCAACTCCTTTGCCGGCTATCTTTACGGTGCCGCGTTCAGCGGTCATGAGGCCTGCAATGACGCGCAAAAGGGTGGATTTTCCAGAGCCGTTCGGTCCAGTCAGAAGCAGTGCTTCTCCATTAGTTAACTGGAGGGAAACATTCATGAATATAAAATCCTCGCCCCGTCTGGCGCCAAGATTTTCCGCTATCAAATGCACTCTCTGGCCTCGTTTAAGATTTTAATCATCTCGATCGAAAAAAAATCGATTTAGGTCGTCTGTTGGTCTGGCACGTTTCGGCGAAATTATCTATATGGGTCTCAACCACGCCAGCGGTCGGCGTGATCATCATATAGCGCCGGACCTGCAGGTTGTGAGAGCAACCTCTCGTGCGGACAGCGGAAATGACCGTACCCGCATCCTGATGTGCATGATAGTGCATAGGTGTCCGCACGCGCGTGTTGGCTATCAGAGGAAGCGGGGTTTATAACCGTGGCTAAATCTCTCGACAGTTTCAATTGTCGTTCAGTTCTCACCGTCGATGGTAAGGACTATGTCTATTACAGCCTTCCGAAGGCGGAAGCGAACGGCCTGAAGGGCGTCGCCAACCTGCCGTACTCCATGAAGGTTCTCCTCGAAAACCTTCTGCGCAACGAAGATGGCCGTTCGGTAACGAAGTCGGACATCGAAGCCGTTGCTGCATGGCTGGAGAACAAGGGCCTCAAGGAAGCTGAAATCGCTTATCGCCCCGCACGCGTTCTTATGCAGGACTTCACCGGCGTTCCGGCGGTTGTCGATCTCGCCGCCATGCGCGACGGTATCAAGGCACTCGGTGGCGATCCTGAAAAGATCAACCCGCTCGTTCCCGTCGATCTCGTCATCGACCACTCGGTCATCGTCGACGAATTCGGTAACCCGAACGCATTTGCCCGCAACGTGGAGCTGGAATACCAGCGCAATGGCGAGCGCTACCGCTTCCTGAAGTGGGGCCAGCAGGCGTTCAAGAACTTCCGCGTCGTTCCTCCGGGCACCGGCATCTGTCACCAGGTGAACTTCGAATATCTCGGCCAGACCGTCTGGACGAAGGATGAGGATGGCGA
>JAAIGF010351446.1_pt1 | contig 13384 bp, 11 predicted proteins | sample 6487441 | NCBI WGS metagenome assembly JAAIGF01 (sample SAMN13974129, study PRJNA590717) | phyllosphere metagenome | biome: pepper field; feature: multiple bacterial spot infested pepper fields; material: pepper leaves; isolation source: leaves from pepper fields | host: Capsicum annuum ... | reverse complement strand
TCGCCCCGTCATGAGCCGATCCAGCTGGATGCGGCCAATGACGTGCGCTCGCCGGTGCCTGCAAACGAGTTCATGCAGCGTGTCGAATCGGTCTTTTCGCGCCGCGAGCCGGAGCTTGAACCGGTTGCCCAACAGCATAATGCCCCTGTAGAGCGGGAAGAGTATCTGATCCCGGAACATGCCGCTCCTGCCGAATATTCCTATCTGCGTGATGATTTCAGCGATGACCCGGCTTCTGTCGCCGCCGTTTTCGATGTGAACCATCGCAATGCCGTGCCGGACGTTCATGAGCCAGCGCATCACCTTGCGCCTGAGCCGATGGAGCCAGCACCTGTTGTCGCAGAACCGATTGCGCCGCAGGCTGTTCACCATGCTTACGAGGAGCCTGCTGCTCCCCGGTATCAAGAACCTCAGTATCACGAACCTCAATATCAGGATTACGTCGAGCCAGCCCCGGTTGCCCATGTGCAGCAGCCCGATTGGGAGCGCATGGCGGAGACCTCCGGTGAGGCGGCTATCGATCTTGCCAGCGAACTGGAACTGTCCGTTGCGGAAGAAGCGCCGGTGGCCGCCCAGCCGCAGCCGCCATCCATCCGCCGGTCTTCGCTGGAATTCTCCAGCCTTCGACTGCCTCTCGCCAATTTCGGCACCACGCGTGCAACGCCTGTGGCGCCAAAGCCGGTTCAGGCGGAAGCGGTTGCAGCCCCAGTGGCTGCTGCGCCTGTTCAGCCGGTTGAAGCGCCGGTCGATCATGTCGAGCCTGTGCTGCCTGCCGGTCAGAAAATGTCTGTCATGGATGAGCTCATCTATGACGTGGCACGTTACGAGATCAGCAACAAGAATGTGAGCGCTGCGGCACCTGTCGCGCATATGGAGCCTGTGGCGACTGCCGCTCCGGTTCTGCCGGTTGTCGAGCCCGTGGCCAAGGCGGCACCGATGCCCGCGCCAGCACCGGTTCGTGCAGAGCCTGCGTTCGAAGCGCCCGCTGCCAAGGTCGAGCCTGCCGTCGATGATTTCGACGCCTTCAAGGATGAGGATTTCGAACTGGCGCTGGACGATATCGACTTCGATATCGATCTTTCCGAAATCGCCAATATCGATGTTGCACCGGCCCCGGTTGCCGCTAAGCCTGCGCCGGTTGCGCAAGCCTCCATCGTTGCTCATGCACCGGTTCAGCCACGCCCGGTCGTAACGCCGACTGTTGCGAACCCGATGCCCGTTGCTGCGGCACCTGTTGCGCCGCGTCCTCAGCCGCCAGTGCAGCAGGTTCCCCAGCCCGTTGCCGAGCGTCCCCGTCAGGAAGAGCGCCGTCCGGCGGCTCCTGTTCCTGCCGCTCCGGTCGCCTCTCTGGAAAGCCTGCCCTTCGATCCGTCGCAGATCGGCGAAACCGAAGATGCGCCTGAAGCCATCACCGAGATGGATGTGCCGGAACTGCCGGTCGGCGTGTTCGAGCCGAAGCCAGTGCCGCGTCGCCACGAGGAAGATCTCGATATCGACACTGAACTTGCGACCCTGTTTTCGCCTGCCATGTCCGGCGGTCTGGATCGCAATAAGAATGCCGAAGGCCGCGCAGCCGCTGCCCGCCAGCCGCAACCAACGCAGGATGAGGTCGATGAATTCGAGCGCGCGCTCGAGCAGGACTTCCGTCGCAGCATGCAGGAAGCGGCTGAAAACCGCACCAGCACGCAGACCCGCATCGCGCCAACCGATATCGAACAGGTTCGTTATTCGGATGAAGAGCGCGGCAACGGTGCGCGCCGCTGGTTCGTGCCGATGGCTGCTGCCGTCGGTCTCGTTCTCATCGGTGGCGGTACTTACGCGCTGATGTTCGGTGGCTCTTCGGGCGCCGGTTCCAACGGTGCGCCGGTCATCATCTCCGCCGATAACGAGCCTACGAAGGTCGTTCCGGAAAATCCGGGTGGACGCGTGGTTCCGAACCAGGACAAGGCGGTCTACGACCGTGTTGCAGGCGGCGCTCCTTCCGATCCGAAGCAGCCTTCGCTGATCTCCACCAATGAAGAGCCTGTCGATGTCGTCCAGCGCACGCTCATTCCAGAGCAGTTGCCGATGGAAGACGAGGGCGATCAGATGCAGGGTGCTGCGTCCACCCCTGTTGGCGAGACGGAAGACCCACGCCTGCTTTCGCGCAATGGCGAGACGCAGACGGCGGAAAACAACAGCAACAATTCCGGTTCGAATGTTTCGCCCCGCAAGGTGCGCACCATGATCGTGAAGCCGGATGGTACGCTGGTTGCGCAGGAAGTTCCGGCTCCTGCCGCACAACAGGCTCCACATCAGGACAAGGTCGAGGAACTGGCAGCACCCGCAGCGGGTCGTCCTGCTGAGGCCGCGCCTGCCGTGATCTCCGCGTCCCGTGTTCCGGTCGCGCCTGCCCAGCAGACGCCCCCGCCAGCCGCCCATGCAGCGCCTGCGCAGGCCCAGAACCAGACTGCTGCTCCGCTTCCGGCTGCCCGCCCATCGGCCCAGCCTGCCAATGTGGTTGCGACCGTTACCAATCAGGGCAATGTCCGTCCGGCGCCGCCGTCTCAGCCTGCACAGGAAACGGCTGCTGCTCCGACAGCGACAACCAACGCGTCTTCTGCCGGTGGTTACTACATCCAGATCGCATCTCTGCCGAGCCAGGCGGATGCCCAGCGTTCCTACCAGAACATGTCCAACAAGTTCGCCTCCGTCATCGGTGGTCGTGGCGTGGACATCAAGGCTGCGGAAATTGCTGGCAAGGGCACCTTCTACCGTGTCCGCATCCCGGCTGGCGACAAGAACGAAGCTGCAGCGCTTTGCGAACGCTTCCGCTCCGCTGGCGGAAGCTGCCTCATCGCCCGCTGATTACGATGTGTGATTATAAAAGCCGGGATGGTTTTGCCGTCCCGGCTTTTTTTATGAGAGGCAGTCCTTCACCCTCCACGTCATCCTCGGGCCTGACCCGAGGATCTACCGCCATCTGACGTCGGGGTTCGTTGGATCCTCGGGTCAAGCCCGAGGATGACGGAGGTGAGGAGGCGATCTTCGTTACAAACCGGCCCGGCCTATTTTCCACAGGACCCACACCATGACCGAATCGAAAGCTATGATCCTTGGCTGTAGTGGCCTGACACTGACCGGGGACGAGATTGCGCTTTATAAAGCCGAGCGTCCCTGGGGCTTCATCCTGTTCGGACGCAACATCGGTGATGCGCAGCAGATTACGGATCTGGTCGCTGCTATGCGAGACGCGGTGGGGCGGCCCGATGCGCCAGTGCTGATCGATCAGGAGGGTGGGCGCGTTCAGCGTATTCGCCCTCCGCTGCTTCAGTCCTATCCCAACGCGCAGGCGCTTGGGGAAATCTATCTGCGGGACCGGGAGCAGGGGCTGCGCGCTGCGTGGTTGATGTCGCGCCTTCACGCTTTCGACCTGATGAAATTCGGTATCAATGTCGATTGCCTGCCTGTGCTCGATGTGCCGGTGGAAGGCGCAAGCAATGTAATCGGCAACCGGGCCTATGGTTTCGATCCGAAGCTGGTTTCCGAAATGGGGCAGGCGGCGGCGGATGGCCTGAAGGCTGGTGGCATGCTGCCGGTGATGAAGCATATGCCGGGCCATGGCCGCGGCATGGTGGATTCGCATCATGAACTGCCGGTGGTGGATGTGCCGCTGGATGAACTCGATGCGCATGATTTCGTACCCTTCCGCGCCCTGAACAAAGAGCTGATGGCTATGAGCGCGCATCTCGTGTTCAACGCGGTCGATCCCGAACGGCCAGCGACGACTTCCACGAAGGTTATCGAAGAGATCATTCGCGGGCGCATCGGTTTTGATGGGCTTTTGATGTCGGACGATAGCTCCATGAATGCCCTGAAGGGCACGCTGGGTGAGCGCGCGGCCAATATTGTTGCTGGTGGTTGCGATATAGTCTTGCATTGCAATGGCGTGATGAGTGAAATGCTGGAGGTCGTGAAGGAAGTTCCTGTTCTTTCCGGCAGGTCTCTGGAGCGTGCGAAGGCAGTTGAGGCAGGTTTTCCATCTGCCGATGGTGCCGATGAAGCTGCTTTGAGAGAGGAATTCAACGCCATGCTGGCGGTTGCCTGACGCGCAGCCGGGCAGGGCTTAAGAGCATTTCCAGCAAAAGTGCATCGCGGTTTTGCGTTCGGACAATGCGTTGAAAAGATTAGATGGCCCGGCGGACAGGCAAATGGCAGCAGATAAATCGCGCGGCAGCGCGCCGATGGACAAGCTCTGGCAGGATGTGACGCCGGAGCGGGCCACCGGAGAGGCGGCATTAATGATCGACGTGGCGGGCTTCGAAGGCCCGCTCGATCTTTTGCTGCATCTGGCCCGCGTCCAGAAGGTTGATCTTTCCCGCATTTCCGTGCTGGCGCTGGCCGAGCAATATTTGCAATTCGTGGAAAGCGCGCGCCGTGTGCGCATAGAGCTCGCTGCCGACTATCTGGTGATGGCCGCCTGGCTTGCCTTTCTCAAATCCAAGCTGCTCATTCCGCAGCAAAGCAAGGACGAGGGGCCGAGCGGCGAGGAAATGGCCGCAACGCTGGCCTTCAGGCTGAAGCGGCTGGAGGCGATGCGCGATGCAGCCGAGAAGCTGATGGGCCGCAACCAGCTTGGGCGCGATATCTTCGCGCGCGGTGCGCCGGAGCATATTCCCCATCGCAGCCGCTCGGCTTTCGATGCCAGCCTTTATGATCTCTTGAGCGCCTACGCGACCCTTCGCCAAAGACAGGCTATTACCCAGGTTACGATCGAGAAACGGCAGGTCTGGTCGCTTGTCGAGGCGCGCGAGTTGCTGAGTTCGATGCTGGGCGATATTGGCGAGTGGACCGAACTCGACAGCTACCTGCTGCAATATGTGCCGGAGCCTTCCATGCGCGCTACGGCGATTGCCAGCGCCTTTGCCGCTTCGCTGGAGCTTGTGCGCGAAGGCTCGCTGGAAATTCGTCAGGACGGCGCGTTTCAACCCATTTTCATGCGGAAGGGTGTGGGCAGGGTGCCGCACGCTTCCGAAAGGACCGATGATGCCGAGTGATGCGGATATGGAAAGCGAAGTCGCCGGAACGACTGAGCAGGAGGGTGAGGGCTCGGTTGCGCAGCGCCTTGCGAAAGAGGCCGAACGCATTGCCGAGGCTCTGGTCTTTGCCTCCGCGCAGCCGGTTTCCGAAGCCTTTATTGCCGAGCGTATCCCGAAGGGCATCGACGTTGCGGCGCTGATGTGGAGGCTGAAGCTTGCCTACAACACGCGTGGCGTCAATCTCGTGCAGGTGGGCGGGAACTGGGCTTTTCGCACGGCGGGCGATCTTTCCTTCGTTATCCATACTGAGGAGAAGGAGCCGAGGAAGCTGTCGCGCGCGGCGCTGGAAGTGTTGGCCATCATTGCCTATCACCAGCCGGTCACGCGTGCCGAAATCGAGGATATTCGCGGCGTGCAGACCTCGCGCGGCACGCTGGATGTGCTGATGGAAGCAGGCTGGGTGCGCTTTCGCGGACGCCGCCGCACGCCGGGGCGTCCCGTCACGCTTGGAACGACGGTGGAGTTTCTCGACCATTTCGGCCTTGAGGAGCTTCGCGATCTGCCGGGTCTCGATGAATTGAAGGGGGCCGGTTTGCTCTCTGGGCGCATTCCGCCCAATTTCGGTATTCCGATCCCCTCCATGAGCGACGACCTGACCGAGGATGAAGACCCGATCACCCAGCTCGATCTTGAAGAACTGGGACTTCTCGCGCCAAGTGGCGGCGATGCAGATGATTGATTTTATTATGACGGCGGGATGATCACGCAGTTGTGTGGCAATACAGTTGCGACAGGACGCCTGTCCTTCGCTTCCTTTGTTGAATAGCCATTTTGTTGTTTGAAAAAGCCCGGCAAACGTCTTACATCGATTCAAAGCAAAATTCAGGGAGTTTGCGTTATGGGTTCTTTTAGTGTGTGGCACTGGCTGATCGTTCTGGTGATCGTGCTCGTCCTCTTCGGTCGCGGCAAGATTCCGGAATTGATGGGCGACGTTGCGAAGGGCATCAAGAGCTTCAAGAAGGGCATGGCCGACGAAGACAACACGCCGCCTCCGGCAGACACTACCGTCAATGCAAAGACGGTCGACCATAAGGCTGACGAGATCAAGTAATTGATTTCGCCTCGCGGCTTGAGGATCAGGGCGCGTTTTTGCGCGTGTCGGGAGCTTTGTGATGTTTGATATCGGCTGGAGCGAGTTGCTGGTGATCGCGATCGTGTTGATCGTGGTCGTTGGCCCGAAGGACTTGCCGCCAATGATCCGTGCCTTCGGTAAGACGATGGCCGGTTTCCGCAAGATGGCCGGGGATTTCCGCGCTCAGTTCGATGAAGCCTTGAAAGAGGCTGACATGGACGATGTGCGCCAGACGATTTCGGACGTGCGCAATCTCAACCCCACCAATTCGCTGCGTGATGCGATGAATCCATTGCGCCAGCTTGGCAACGACATACGCACCGATTTGCAAAAGGCGGCCACCCCGCCTTCAGGCCCGGCCACCAGCGCACCGGTTGATGCACCAGCAGTCAGCCTTTCCGATCCGGAAATGAAGCTGCCGGATACGCCACCCCCCGGCGTTTCTCCGGCACCCGCCACATCCGCGCCAGCATCCGCTGTCGTTGCAGAGGCTGAGCCGGTCGAAAAGCCGAAGCGGGCCCGTAAAGTCGCCAGGACCGCGCAGGAGGTGGAAGCCGAAACGGTTGCCGCCAAGCCTAAGCGCGCGCCCCGCACCATTGCGGCAAAGCCGGATGCAAAGAAGCCGAAGCCGACATCCATTGCGGAGATGGCGGCGGAGCCTGCGATAACGCCAGCGCTGACGCAAGTGGCGGCCAAGGCGGCACGCTCGCGGACTGCGAAGGCTGCCGGTTCCGACAAGGTGGCCGCAACGGTCAGCGCTCCGGTAAAAAAGGCTCCGGCAAAGAAGGCCGTGAATGTTACGACCGAGGTGGCTTCCGCGCCCGCGCCGGTGAAAAAAGCAAAGACGGCCAAGGCCAAGAAGGATGAAGCATGAGTGGGGAAACTGAGGATAAGCCACAGCCGCTTATCGAACACCTCATGGAACTGCGCACACGGCTGATCTGGTCGCTGGGTGCGTTTTTTGTGGCCTTTCTGGGTTGCTTTGCCGTCGCAAAGCATCTCTTCAATCTGCTGGTCATTCCCTATAAGTGGGCCGTTATGTGGGCCGGGCTCGATGTTGCTAAGTCCTCGCTCATCTACACCGCGCCGCAGGAATTCTTCTTCACGCAGATCAAGGTCGCGATGTTCGGCGCCATGGTCATCTCCTTTCCGGTGGTGGCGTCGCAGCTTTACAAGTTCGTAGCGCCCGGCCTCTACAAGAACGAGCGTGCGGCGTTTCTGCCATTTCTGATCGCATCACCGCTGCTGTTTCTGCTCGGCGGGGCGCTGGTCTATTTCTTCTTCACGCCCATGGTCATGTGGTTCTTCCTGGCCATGCAGCAGCTGCCCGAGGATGGGGAAGTTGCGATTTCGCTGATGCCGAAAGTGTCGGAATATCTCAGCCTCATCATGACGCTGGTTCTTTCCTTCGGTCTCGTTTTCCAGCTGCCTGTCGTCACCACGCTTCTTGCCCGCGTCGGTCTGCTGACCAGCGACTGGCTGCGCGAGAAGCGGAAATTCGCGATCGTTGCTGCCTTTATCGTGGCTGCTGTTCTGACCCCGCCCGATCCCATGTCCCAGATCGGTCTTGCCTTGCCGGCGATCCTTCTCTACGAGGTTTCGATATATATGGCTCGACTCGTGGAGAAGAAGCGCGCTGCCGAAAACGCAGGCCGGGAGCTTGATGGTCCCGAAGAGGTCTGACGGTTTCCGCCAGCCATTTCTCCAGACGCCGGGCCATTCGTCCCGGCGTTTTGTTTTTCAACAAGCAAAAACGCTAAAACTCGGTCTGGAACCACGATGCACGATATTAAATGGATACGCGAAAACCCTGAAGCTTTCGACGCAGGCCTTGCACGGCGCAATGTTGAGCCTCAGTCCGCAAGCCTGATTGCGCTTGACGAAAAGCGCCGTTCCGTCATCCAGACCTTGCAGGACATGCAGTCCCGCCGCAACGCCGCTTCCAAGGAAATTGGCGCGGCGATGGCGCAAAAGAATGCGGAGCTGGCTGAAAAGCTGAAGGCCGAGGTTGCCGACATCAAGGACAGCATGCCGAAGCTGGAAGAAGAGGATCGCCAGGTTACGAGCGAACTCAACGACGCGCTGTCGCGCATTCCTAACATTCCGCTGGACGATGTGCCGCTGGGTGAAGATGAGAAGGACAATGTGGTTGCCCGCGTCGTTGGCCAGAAGCCCGGCTGGAACCATGAAGCCAAGGAGCACTTCGAAATCGGCGAAGCGCTTGGCTACATGGATTTCGACCGCGCGGCAAAGCTTTCCGGCTCGCGCTTTACCGTTTTGACCAGCCAGCTTGCGCGTCTCGAGCGTGCGCTTGGCCAGTTCATGATCGATCTACACACCAGCGAGCATGGTTACACCGAAGTCTCTTCGCCGCTGATGGTGCGCGATGAGGCCATGTTCGGCACGGGCCAGCTGCCGAAGTTTTCGGAAGATCTGTTCAAGACGACGGATGGCCGCTGGCTGATCCCGACTGCGGAAGTGACGCTGACGAACCTCGTATCGGGTGAAATTCTCGATCAGGAAAAGCTGCCGCTGCGCTTCACCGCGCTGACGCCATCCTTCCGTTCGGAAGCGGGCTCTGCCGGTCGCGATACGCGCGGCATGCTGCGCCAGCATCAGTTCTGGAAATGCGAACTGGTGTCGATCACCGATGCGGAAAGCTCCATCGAGGAACATGAGCGGATGACGGCCTGTGCCGAAGAGGTGCTGAAGCGCCTTGGCCTGCACTTCCGTACCATGACGCTCTGCACCGGCGACATGGGCTTTGGCGCACGCAAGACCTATGACCTCGAAGTATGGCTGCCGGGCCAGAACACCTTCCGCGAAATTTCGTCCTGCTCCGTCTGCGGTGATTTCCAGGCACGCCGTATGGATGCCCGCTACCGGGGCAAGGGCGAGAAGGCGACGAAATTCGTCCACACGCTCAACGGTTCCGGTACGGCTGTCGGCCGCTGCCTGATCGCGGTTCTGGAGAACTATCTGAACGAGGATGGCTCGGTTACTGTCCCTGACGTGCTGCTGCCTTACATGGGTGGTTTGACGCGGATCGAGAAGGCTTGATCCAATCGCCGTCACCCCGGACTTGATCCGGGGTCCAGTCGCCGCGCGTCTGCGCGGCGAAAAAGTCTTTGGCCTTGCAGACGCAAGGCGCTGGATCCCGCATCAGGTGCGGGATGACGGTGGAGAGGGTTAGGCCTTCCAGAGTGCCAGACCGAGCGACGAAGAGCTTAATCGGGAGATGTCCATGCGCATATTGCTGACCAATGACGATGGCATTCATGCTGAGGGGCTGGCGGCGCTGGAGCGTATTGCGCGTACCCTGTCCGACGATGTGTGGATCGTCGCGCCCGAGACGGACCAGAGCGGGCTTGCGCATTCGCTGACGCTTTCCGAGCCGCTGCGCCTGCGAAAGATTTCCGACAAGCATTATGCCCTGCGCGGCACGCCGACCGATTGCGTCATCATGGGCATTCGCGAAGTGCTGCCCGGCAAGCCGGATCTGGTGCTTTCAGGTGTCAATGCCGGTGCAAACATGGCCGATGACGTTACCTATTCCGGCACGATTGCAGGCGCTATCGAAGGCACGTTGCAGGGCGTCCGCTCGTTTGCGCTCAGCCAGGCCTTTGCCTATACCGGCCATGCGGAGAGGGTCATTCCGTGGGAGGTTGCCGAGGCTTACGCGCCGGACCTCATTCGCAAGCTCAGCGACATCGATTTGCCGGATGGCACATTCCTTAATCTGAACTTCCCCAACTGCGCACCTAAGGATGTGCAGGGCGTCAGCGTTACGGGGCAAGGCAAGCTGGATTTCGGCCTGATGGTGGAAGAGCGTCAGGATGGACGCGGGCTTCCCTATTACTGGCTGCGCTTCGGTGAACGGCTCGGCACCTTCATGGACGGCACGGATATCCACGCCGTGAAGCACAACAAGATTTCGGTGACGCCGCTGAAGCTTGACCTGACGGATTACTCGGTGAAGGATCGCATCGCCAAGGCGCTTGGGGCAGGAGTGAACGATTGAAATCTGCGATGGTGGAGAAAGAGGGTTTTGCTGCCCTCGTGCTGAGGCTGCGGGCCGAAGGTATTTCCGATCTCGACCTTCTGACGGCGGTCGAGCAGACGCCGCGCTCGCTTTTTGCGCCAGCGCAATTTGCCGCCGATGCCTATTCCAGCCGCACCATTCCCATCGAATGCGGTGCCTTCATGGAAGGCGCTGCCATGGCGGTTAAGATCATCGCCCGCCTTCAGGTGAAGCCCGGCCAGCGCGTGCTGGAAATCGGCACCGGCAGCGGCTTCATGACGGCTGTACTGGGACGTCGCGCAGAGCGCGTCGTCTCCGTAGACCGGTATAAAACGCTGGTTCAGGCAGCGCAGAACCGCATGGACGATTTGAGTATTCGCAACGTGGTGATTCGCCAGGCGGACGGATCGAACGGTCTGGTGGGCGAGGGAACCTTCGACCGCATTCTTTCTACTGCCGCTTTCACGGCCATGCCGCGTTTCTTTACCGAGCAGATCGTATCGGGTGGAATGATGATTGCGCCCATCATTCTGGAAGACGGGCGTTGCATGATGACGCGCTTTTCAAAGACGGGCAGCCGTTTCGAACGGGAAGAGATGTTCGAGACCCCCTATTTGCCGCTCGAACCGCATATTGCGAGCTACCTGTAGCAAAATGAAAATCCGATCAACTTTTTCGGATTTCAATTCATCATCTTCAAGTTGTTGATTTTAATTGTTTTTGCTGCGCGCCGCGCAGCATTTACGGCTTTTTGCGGGCTGCTCATGGTTATTGAATCGTCAAAAAACATTCGAAGGGCTTAACGTTTTAACGGCGTGGTAACACTAACGCGCTTTAATCATCTCCATCGACGCATGGTGTTTCTGATCAGAAGAGGGCCTTGCGAAAGTTGTTCAGCCGGATCGGTTCCGATGCGGCGTTTGCGTCAGTGTAGATCGAGTCATGCGTATGAGTCATTCGCCTAAAATCGGAAAATCAATCGCAAAGATGTTCGCAGCGGCAATGCTGGCAAGCGTCGCGACGGGATGTAGCTCGGACGCAACGCGCTTCAGCGGCCTCTTCTCCAGTGGTCCGGATCAGATGACAACCGCATCCATTCCAGCTCGAAACGGTGCAGGCGCTTACGGCCAGGCACCCGTCCCGCAAGGGGATATGAATGGCGGCGGTTATGCATCGGCTCCGCAGGGCGGCTATGCGAACCAGAATCAATCGATGAACCAGCCGTACCCCGCATCCAATGGCGGTTATGGCTCCGTTCAGCCTTCCACGGCGCGTGCGGCATCGTCTTCCGCTCCGGTTCAGCGGGCCGAGCTTTCGGCTCCGTCGCCATCGGCGCCGCGTGATCCCGCCACCCGCCGTGAGGCAATGGCGCAGCCAATGCCAGCGGCAAGCAGCAATCAGGCACCGTCCATGGCATCTGCCCGCGTCCAGAACAATGCGGCTGCGGACAATCTTTCCACCGGCACGGTAAAGCGTGACAATAATGGCTGGCACACGGAAGGTGCTTCCTCCGTTGCGCTGAATTCAGGTGAAACCATTGCGACGCTTTCCCGTCGTTACGGCGTGCCGGAAAAGGCGCTTCTGGAGGCGAACGGTCTTTCCAGTGCATCCGCTGCTCGCCCCGGTCAGTCCATCGTCATTCCGCGCTTCGGCCAGTCGCGTAACGCTGCCCGTGCAGCGTCTGGCAATATCGATCTGAGCAAGAACAACAACGGTCCTGCTCCGGCTCGTGGTCCTGAACAGAATGTTGCGGTTCTGCCAACGCAGACGGCAACGCGTGACAAGGTTTCGGCTGAAAACGGCAAGCTGACGCCTCCGGGTGGCAAGCCGCTGCCTCCAAGCGGTGGTTACAAGGTGCAGTCCGGGGACAGCCTTGCCAAGATCGCTCGTGACAACGGTGTTTCGGTTGCAGACCTGAAGGCTGCGAACAACATCACCGATGGCAACATCCGCATCGGCCAGACGCTGACCATTCCGGGTGCCGGAACGGACGGTATCAAGACGGCGTCGGTCAAGCCGCGTGAAGTGACGGCACAGCCTGCCGCTGCAAAGCCGGTGGAAACGCCAGCCGTTGCAAAGGCCGAAGTGCCGAAGGCTCCTGCTGCGGAAGCAAGCGTCAGTGATGTCGAGAAGAAGTCCGACGTGGCTTCGATTGCGCCGGAATCCACCGGCATCGGCAAATATCGCTGGCCGGTCCGCGGTGCGGTCATCTCCGGCTTCGGTGAAAACGTCGATGGCAACCGCAATGACGGCATCAACATCTCCGTGCCGGAAGGTACGCCGATCAAGGCCGCCGAAAACGGTGTCGTCATCTATGCCGGCAATGGTTTGAAGCAGCTTGGCAACACGGTTCTCGTTCGTCACGACGACGGCAAGGTCACGGTTTACGGCAACGCCGCAAATCTGGATGTCCAGCGCGGCCAGAAGGTGCAGCGCGGCCAGACCATCGCGACCTCGGGCATGACCGGCAGCGCCAAGCGTCCGCAGGTTCACTTCGAAGTCCGCAAGGATGCGACGCCTGTGAACCCATCCTCTTTCCTTGAATAGTGTATTGCGTATCAAGGGTTGGAAAAGCCGGGTTGAAGGACCCGGCTTTTTCATTTTGTCTGTTGCGTCAGGCCGACAGTCATCTCGATGAAATCGGCGATGCTTGCCGTATCATCCAGATCGAAGACGGGCAGGGCGGCATCCGGAATTGCATGATCGGCGGCGATTGCGACGATGTGCGGATCCTTCGGTGCCAGCGGCTCTGTCTTGGCCGCTTCCAGCCGTCTCGCTTCGATCTTCGGAACCGGCTCGTATTTATAGCCCTCGATGAGAACGAGGTCGCAAGGGGCGATGCGGGCCAGAATTTCCTCGAAGGATGGCTCCGGCGCACCACGCAGCTCATGCATGATGGCAAAGCGTGTGCCCGAAACGATTGTCACCTCATGCGCGCCCGCCTGCCTGTGTCGCCAGCTATCGGCGCCCACCTTGTCGATATCGAAATCATGATGGGCATGCTTGATGGTTGAGACCCGGTAGCCGCGCGCGGTGAGTTCAGTGACGATGCGAACGGCAAGGCCGGTTTTACCGGAGTTTTTCCAGCCGGAAATGCCGAATACTTTTTGGGATGTCATGCGGTCAGGCTCTTATGGAAGGCTTCCGCTTCAAAAAGCTCTTCCGGTGTGTTGATGTTGAAGAACGGATCGATGGAGGCCGTGTCGCTTTCTA